>Ga0206683_10001153_pt1 | contig 18587 bp, 17 predicted proteins | sample M280m12015metaG_FD_155483 | JGI IMG/M metagenome (GOLD analysis project Ga0206683, IMG submission 155483) | Ammonia-oxidizing marine archaeal communities from Monterey Bay, California, United States - M2 80m 12015 | ecosystem: Environmental > Aquatic > Marine > Intertidal zone | place: USA...
TCTGTTACCTGCCTTCGAGAGATCAATCTTGCGGGCGGTGTCGTAGACATAGGCACGCATCGCCCTATACTCGGCCCAAGATTCGCCAATGTGGCGTTGAATCTGTCCGAACTCGCGGATCTGCTTACCGAAAGCTTCTCTCTCGCTTGCGTACCTATTCATCGCCATCAAGCTGCGTCTAGCTATGCCCACTCCCATCGCTGCGAGACCTAGTCTCTCCAGCTCAAGGTTCCTCATCATGTGAATCATCGACTCACCTGGATTGCCGACGACATTTTTTGCAGGTACAATGCAATCGTCGAATACCAACTCAGCGGTATTGCTAGATCTCATGCCTAACTTGTCCTCAATCTTCTGGCCCACCGAATAACCCGGCATGCCCTTTTCTACAATGAAGGTGGTTAGCTCGGCCCGTCCCTTGGAATCAGTTCCTGTGCGGGCATACAGCCAAACCACATCAGCGGGCGTGCCTTCCTCGTCGATTGAGCCGTTGGTAATCCACATCTTGCGGCCATTGATTATCCAAGAACCATCCTCGCTCTGCTCGGCGCTGGTCTGCATGCCAAGGACGTCTGTTCCATATCCCGGCTCGCTCATCGCCATGCAGCCGATCCACTCACCACTGCACAGTTTCGGTAGTATACGCTGCTTCTGTTCTTCACTGCCGTTGTGCGCGAGATTGTTGGCGATAAGCTGGTCGTGAGCAAGGTATGCTAGGCAGAGTCCGGGGTCAGAGTAGGAAATCTCCTCATTGATGATGGCCACCGCAGTAGCGTCCATTCCTCCGCCACCGTACTCAAGAGGAACGGAGATTCCGAGAATCCCCTGCTCACCTAGTCTGCGGAACAGTTTGGAGTTGAACTTCTCATCGCGGTCGTGCTCAAGAGCTTGAGGTTCGACCTCGTCACAAACGAAGCTGCGCACCATATCACGCAACATCGCGTGCTCTTCCGTGGGATTCGCGATGTCTAGTTCGCGCCAGCCCTCTCCCATGGTATCGCTAAGCGCCGCCTTCGTATGAGTGATTCGCAGAAGCACGCCTACGGCGTGACCCTTCTGCTATCTCTCGGGAATGGAATTACCTCACGGATGTGGTCGGCCCCTGACAGCCAGGCACAGACCCTATCGACACCGAGGCCGAAGCCGCCGTGGGGCACGCCTCCGTAGCGGCGAATGTCGATGTAGAACTCATATGGCTCGCGGGGAGTTTTCTCTTCGTCAATTCGCTCAAGAATCTCCTTCTCAGACCATGTCCGCTCGCCTCCACCCACAATCTCGCCATACCCTTCAGGAGCGAGTAGGTCGTGGCAGAGAACATATTTCTCATCATCTGGGTCGGGGCGATGGTAGAACGGTTTGGCTATCTTTGGATAGTGCGTCAAAAAATGGGGGACGTCGAAATCAGCGGTTAGCACTTTCTCCTTAGAGTAATCAAGGTCTTGGCCCCATTCAACAACCACTCCCTTACCTTGCAAGATCTCGATGGCCTCGTCGTACCGCATCCTAGGATATTCGCTATCTGCATAGTTAGCGATTAAATCGAGGTCTCGTCCCAATTCAGACATCTCGTCAGACCTCTCATCTAGTAGCGATTTAGCGATGTGTCTGACGACTCCTTCCCCATACTCCATAATCTCAGAGTTACTTGCCCAAGCGACCTCCATCTCAGCGTGCCAGAACTCTGTGAGGTGCCTCCTAGTGCGACTCTTTTCTGCCCGGAAGGAAGGGGCCATTGTATACAGGCGCTCGAGAGCGGGCATCGCCGCCTCTGCATAGAGCTGCCAAGATTGAGTTAAGTAGGCCTTACGATCGAAATATGGTACTTCGAAAAGGGTGCTACCTCCTTCTACTGCCCCAGCTACGAAGTTCGGAGCTTGGTACTCAATGAAATCTCGGTCCCGAAAGTATGAGTGGATGGCTCCGAACACAGTAGAACGCACCTTCAGCATCGTAGTCATCCGGCTGGTACGCAGATACAAGTGTCGGTTATCCAGCAGAAACTCTGTCTGACCACCATCTGCTTCGGCCATGGCGGACTCGGTTATCGGGAAGGGTCGTTCAGGATTCACCGCACCAACAATCTCTCCCGAACTGACTAGAACCTCATGACCGTGCTCCCTGTCGGTGGCCTCGACTGTGCCGCGGATGACCACGCTGGACTCTATGAGGGCTGTACGGAGGCCCTCGAATGTATCGTCACCGACGTCTTTCCTCTTGACTACACACTGCACTACACCAGTCGAATCTCGAATTACTAGGAACCAAATTTTGTTCGAGCCCCGGGACCTGTGTATCCAACCCTTCAGTTCTACCTCGGACCCGTCGTGATCTCCGGCTCTTACGTCACCGACCCAGTGCTGCTTGCTCATCGGCTCACTTCCTATCGGCTACTCGCTCGCTCATCGGTTAAGAAACCTCGATTCAAAGGGGCGTTTGGATGGCGAGTCTGACGGGGTTCGAACCCGCGACCGCCCGGTTAAGAGCCGGGTGCTCTACCTGACTAAGCTACAGACCCAGCCCACCGACTTGACGCCACTCTATAACCGCGACGGAACATGAAATCAGTTCAGTCTGCCATCTTCCTTGACTATAGTCAGCACTTCTGACAACGTCGCCATCACGACCGCGTCGCACATACCCACAAATAGCCCCACCTCGACGACACCATCAACCGAGAGGATCTGTTCTTCCAGCTTACCTGGGTCTGAGATAGTGGGACCGAACTCGCAGTCGAGGATGTATCCTCCATTGTCAGTAACATAGGGCATCTGACCGCCACGCAGCCTCACCTGCCCTGGGCATATTGAGTCTAATTCATCCCGAACTCCCTCCCAGTCACTGGTACCGACTTCCAGAGGTAGGTCAAATCCACCGAGGATGGGCACCTGCTTGCGATCATCTGCCACCACGACCATGGCCCTCGATGCAGCGGCCACCCTTTTCTCTCGAGTGAGAGCGCCGCCGCCGCCCTTGATGAGTTGGAAATCTGGATCGAACTCGTCCGCACCGTCTATCGTCAGGTCAATTTTATCGACCTGCTCTAGAGTGAGTAGTGGGATACCAAGACCCTCTGCCAGATGTCTAGTCGCCTCGCTGGTTGGGACTCCTTTGATCTGTAGTCCCTCTTCGGCCATCCTGCGTCCAATCTCCAGCACCGTGTAGCGGACTGTGGAGCCAGTTCCGAGGCCCAGTATCATGCCACTGTTGACGAATGAGCAAGCAGCGATTCCGGCCTCGCGTTTCAACGCCTCGACCTCGTCCACGATACTCGCTGGAGGTGTGCCGCGCATCATGGTTTCCGCGTGTATTTGTTACTCAAGGCTGCGTTCTGAGCAACCGAGGGGTTCATGCGAGGCACCTGCACCCGTGGGTGCGAGGGAGCAGGAGGGTTGCTGACAGTGTACGACACTGAGGAAAGTCCCCTCTCCGTGATGCAGGTGGTCCGACGCAAGTCGGAGGCCCGGGAGGGTCGGCTCTGCAACAGAAACGAACCGCGCCAGGCGTACTATGAACCCGCAAGGGGGAGGTTTCCTGACCGCGGCTGGAACGAGCATCCCCACCGGAGCAAGTCCAAGCAGGTCTGCATGGCATCGACAGGACCGGGTAGGACGCACAGTTGAATGCGACCAGCCGAAAGGTGAACAGAAAGGGGCTTACTCCCTGCACCCTCGCCTAACTACATAGCGACAGCGTTCGCTATTCGATGACTGCCTCGAGCACGGCCTCATCAGATAGCACCCCGCTCTGCTCATAGTCGAGCCAAGACTCTCCCCGGGTGATTCGATGTCCGAACTCGTGGTAGGCGACAATCATCGCCGGCAGAAGGATTGAGCTAGTCAGCAGAGCTAGGATGAGTAGTAGCATCATCAACACGAAGAAGTTCTGCAGCCCGGGGATGGCTACGAATAATCCAGCTGAGAGGCCAGCACAGGTCGTGGCAGTGGTCTCAAAGATGGTCTGACCGGTCCTAGACACAGACTTGACGATGCCAGCAGGAGTCTCTCCCTCGTCTTTGATTCGATCAACGATGTGGATGGAATCATCCACCCCTATGCCGAAGACAATTGTCCCCACCATGGCGGTGAAGAAGTTGACGTTGACACCTCCACTGCGCATCAATAGTGGCTGCCAAACCACTACAACCCCTACTGCAATCATAGTGAATAGAGCCAACCGAGGGGAGCGAAACAGGAAGGTCATGGCAATGAGCAGTATGAGCATCGTAGCTATGGTTGTCTCTGACTGGGCCTCGTGGACCCCATCGTTGACGTCGATGGATACTGGCAGCCCTCCCGTTAAGAGCGAGTTGAAGGTCTGATCCAATCCCAGACCTTGGCAGGTCCAGGCCGAGCCTCCGCATCCTACACCAGTCAAGAAGCCGTCTATGGCATCCCGTAGAGAGCCTGCATCAGCTAGATTGAGATAGGGCTGATTAACATAAACCAGAGTCTTTGTCTCGCCTGAGCCCTGATCAGCATTCATCAGCATTGATCGAATCTCTGGAGAGAGGGTGTCGAAAGCCACATTGACCATGTCCTCGCGACTGGTCACGACATAGGCCCAACAATCAGGGCGCAGTGGATTAGTCGACTCATCCCAACACTCATCGTGAAGGATTTCCCAAAGGCTCTCATCGTATAATTCTAAATCTCCAATCACGACATCTACATGTATTGATTTCAGAATGGTTACTAAACTGACGGTGGAGGTATTAGCCACTTGGTCAATTTTGTTGACTTGCATGATATCTATGGCATCGAGTATGGGGAGGTCCCGAATCGGGGCTGTGTCATTCTGAGCCCCTCTCTGAGTAGCATCTACGATGAACATGTTAGTCTGTCCGCCATCGAAGACGTAGCTGTATTCCCTGAGGGTCTCATATGATTCTAGACCCGGGGGGACCTCATCGGCGGCGCCGCTTATTCCCTGTCCGAGTTGTTCCTCAAGAATACGGGCTCCCGAGAAAGTCAAGGCTAAGGTGACTATCAGAACTATGACAGTGGCCTTGACTGGAATCTCTCCGATTGACTCCCATAACTTATCGAAGGCTTTTGAACGGCTCTTTCTGTATCTCAGTAACTGAACCAACGCGGGGACCATTAGCATCGATAACACGAATGTAGTCGAGATACCTATTAGAAGCGTTGTTCCGACTGTCCTCATAGGCTCTATCGGAACCAAACTAGGCCACCTGAGTACACTGAAACCTATGATAGTGGTCAACGCAGATAGGAATATGGCGTGCCCAGTAGTAAGAACTGCTCTGACTGTCGCTGTGAGGCTGATATGTGGGTCCCACGGGTCGATATCCTCGGTCTGGAAGCCGTCCCTCTGAGCCGACCAAGCCATCTCGAGACGTTCCTCAATCAACTCAATTCTATTCTCCTCTATCCTGTTGGTCAAATGCAGGGCGTAGTCAACCCCTAGCCCGACCAGTATGGGGCCAACCGAGATAATCATTGGAGTGAGCATGATGTCAGCGATTACGGTGATGCCGAATGTTATTGCTAAACTCATCATAATGGGGGCGCCGCAGATAATAATGACCTTGGGATTGCGGTGCAGTAACAGCATGGCCAGTGAGACCAGGACTATACTGATGGGGAGCATCCTGTCGACAAGTTCGATGTAGATTGCATCGGAGATGTCGTGCACCACCGGAGTCAATCCAGTAATAGTGATGGCCTTGCGGTTGTCAGTTGAAGTGAATTCGTCCATTGTTGAGGTAGGAGTATCGTATACTCTGTGACAAAGTTGACAGTCCACAGGATTTGATTCCTCGTAAATCAACTGTTGAGAGTGCGTAATGAAGGCCTTGTGGTCCCTCAAAATTCCATCTGGATTCTCTTCTGTCGAGCCTTTTGGGTCCGGACGAGATGTGATGTCCGTTTCCGACATATCGAACTTCAGCCCCATGATGACTACCCCCGTATCCCAAATGCCGTCGTTATTGGTGTCACGAACGAAGTTAGATAGTAGTGGTTCGGCATCCTCGACGAACCTGTCTATTCTCTCCTGTGCTCCAGAGCCTTCTGGAATAGAGTACCCTTCGTAGGGATTGAGTGACGAGACCGCGCAGTCTTCGTTGTCTCCTGTCGGCAACGCATACTTTTCCATCGCGCAGTTGAAGCGGTAGTTGGAAGAGTTCGCCTCCTTGATAATCTGCGCAGGGGAGATTATCCAAACGACGCCGTCAATCCCTCCTCTGTCCTCCTTATTGTAGTCGAGTCCGGACTGGTATCCACCTATCCCTCGGTTCTGATCATCCCCCTCTATCCACGAGATCTGTTTCAGTATCTCTACACTGGTGATATTCTCTGTCCCCCTGTGGCTGAGATCGTCGACAGCGTTGTCGGTCTGCACATACAGGATGAAAATGTCAGTCGACCACTGCTCCCTGACTTGCTGCAATAGGATAGTGGAGTCGGCTCCATCAGGCAAGTATATCTCAACGTCTCCGTTGATTTGGTGTTCGAACTCCATGGCGTCCCTACCAATCACCGTAGTTACCAGAAGGAGTAGGACTACGATACTGGCCGGACTTCTGAGTATTGATGAGTAAGTCAGTTCGACCGTCCTGCGAGTAGTGGCCTCGGCGGCATCACTTACGTCATCTATTAGTTGAGCCGTTGTGTCCAATCCTTCACCGATGAAACTGTCGGCGAAGCCCTCGCGAGCACTGTCAAAGAACTCTTTGAGGGGCTTGAGTTTCTCAAAGAAGCCGTCCCAAAAAGCGGCCTCGTCATCACGGCCTTCTCCATCTCCGATGGAGTACTTATCCTCCGGCTCAACTCGCGCCACGGGATGGGGCCTTCACCGGAGCCAAATGAAGCGTTCGCATCGGCTCCGTGTGGGAGGCGTGTTACGAACGAGAATAGAAATTTTGGAACTGCCTGACCGTGTTACAGCTTGCTTGCTATCAGTCAGAGACCATCGAATCCCTGAAAGTGGATGAGCCACCCGACAGAGATGCATGGCTAGGAGAAGGAGGGTGGCCGCCCCCAAAGGCAGGGATGACGATGTCAGATTGATGGCGGCTCTGGTGACCTTTGGAGTTACTAGTATGATTCTGATGGCAGTGATGCTTCTAGCACCTGTGGTCAAGGTCGGCCCTTCAGAGGGCGAGTTAGCTCCCGACTTCTCAGCCCAGGCTTACAGCGGAGGGGAGTGGGAGGACTTCCGTCTGTCTGATTTGTTCAACAAGAGTTGGGCACCGGGTGGAGATGGTGATTGGATAGTTGTGCAGTACATCGATACTGACTGTCCGTACTGCTGGAGTGAGGGCGAGATGATGAGCCAGTTACACTCACAATGGAATCAGGAAGTGACCTTCGTCACCGTTGTGGTTGAACTCGGAATCCAGGGTCACGACAGCAGCCGAGAGGAAGTGGAAGCTTTCAGGGACAAGACTCCTTACGACGGCTGTATAACTAACTCAGACTGCGCGGATAGGCCTGGAAATCCGCACTCGTGGATCTACATCGACGACCTGAATACGAGGACGAGTGGGGACTGGGAATTGCCTGGAACGCCATTTGCCGCACTGCTACAGCCCGACGGAATAGTGGCTTGGAATCCGCAACAGTCGGGCAACCACCCTGAGGGGGAAGAGATGGACGGCGCTCTGCAGCGCTTGGTGGGTGGATCTTGATGGCTCTGGATACTCCTCTGATGATATTCATCGCCGGACTAGTGATTGCCTCGGCCGGAGGTCTGAAAGCGAGTCGAACGGATGGTGAAGAAGGCACCAAGGGAATGATCGATTCAGGATTATTATTCTCAGTAATCGGACTGATGTCATCGGGTTGGACCTACGCCATCCACAATTCACTGCTCGATTCAGGCGAGAGCAGTATGTGCGCCTCCGAGGGTCTCGTCCAGTGTGGTTCTGTGATTGGCGATCCGGAATGGAATAATCTCTTCGGCATCCCATGGGGAATCACTGGACTACTCTCTTTCAGCCTGCTGTTCTTCCTCTTCCTGTCACTACGGATGGACATGCATGCGAAATGGGCAGAGTCATTCACCTCCTACTCTTTGCTGGCCGGACTCGCTGGCGTGCCCTTCGTCGCCTTCCTGATTTTCGTTGAGTTGACTCAGGTCGAAGGCGCCCCTCACATTTGCCCATTCTGCACAGTCGCTCACTTGTCCCTGATAGGCTTCCTCGTCGCTGCCCATGCACTGCGGGGGCGCAAACAGAGCGGCGCGTGGGCCTGATTTGCCGGCGACGGCAACCCGATGGACTCAAGGCTAACCCTAGGGTCGTGCAGCCATGGAACTGGTTACTGGAGGCGCGGGGTTCATCGGTTCCCACCTAGTTGACTCGTTGGTAGCTAAAGGCAAGCAGGTACGCGTACTCGACAACTTCAGCAGTGGGCGTGAGGAGTTTCTCTCTCATCACGCTGGCTCTGGCATGGTGGAAGTCATGAAGGGGGATTTACTCAATCTAGAATCGGTGAGGTCGGCCATGGAGGGCGTTGACACTGTCCACCACATGGCAGCTAACCCTGACATCAGGCTGGGCATCTCTGTAACCGATACCGACCTCAGACAAGGCACGATAGCAACTTACAATGTACTAGAGTCCATGCGTATGGAGGGAGTGAGTAGGATTTCATTCTCTTCGTCCTCAGCAGTGTATGGTGAGGCTTCCCAGATGCCGACGCCCGAGACATATGGTCCAATAAAACCAATTTCACTCTACGGGGCTTCCAAACTCGCCTCTGAAGCCCTGATTACCGCTTGGTGCGGCACCTTTGGAGCCAAGTCATGGATACACAGGTTCGCCAACATCGTCGGCCCCAGAGGAACTCATGGCGTCATCTACGACTTCGTGCACAAGCTCAAGTCCGATCCTTCTCGACTGGAGGTCCTAGGAGACGGTCGGCAAGAAAAGTCGTACATGTCAGCCGAGGACTGCGTCGACGCCATGCTGCACTTAGTTGACGGCGTCGATGCTGATGTCAACCTGTACAACCTTGGAACTGGGGACACCTGCTCAGTTGGCAGAATCGCAGAGATTGTGATCGAGGAGAGTGGGCTGGAAGGAGTTTCAATCGAATACACCGGAGGAGATCGTGGCTGGGCTGGAGATGTTCCGAAGACCTCCCTTGATGTCGAGTTTCTGTTCTCCACTGGATTCTCGCCTGGGATGCAGTCGGAGCAGGCCATCAGACACACTGCTCAGGCTCTGATAGAAGAGATTGGCCTGTGAGCACTTTCCCGGCGAGCCCCATTCATAACCCCGTGACCCGAGGACTCGGTATGAGCAAGCGCTGGTATCAAGACAACAGGCGCGACGCTTGGAGGAGGATAGCGCGTTCCAAGGGGTATCGCACACGTTCAGCTTACAAGCTCAAGCAAATCCAAGAGCGTTTCGGCATTATCCGCAGAGGAGATGCGGTGCTCGATGTGGGGTGCCATCCCGGCGGATGGGTCCAGGTAGCCGTCGAAGAGGCTGGAGAGGAAGGGATGGTAATCGGAGTGGACTTGCTGGCGACATCTCCAGTCGATGGCGCTAGCATCATCATCGGCGACATCTCTGAGGAAGATACGATTGCACGGATAAGCCAGACTCTGGGTGAGCGTGAACTGAACGTTGTGGTCAGTGACATCTCCCCTAATCTGACTGGACGATACGACACCGATCAAACAATCTCACTTGAGCTTTCGACTCTGGTCCTTGATGCGGCAATGAAGTTCATCCCTCCTGGTGGAAGCTTCGTCACGAAGATCTTCCAAGGCATAGGTATTGAGGGCCTAGTCACCGCTGCTCGGGATCGCTTCTCCAACGTCCAGAGATACTCTCCCACCGCAAGTCGGAGTGCGTCCTCGGAGACCTATCTAATCTGTCAGAACAGACTTCCTCGGCCCAAGGATAGAGCACGGGGGAAGAGTGCATCGGAACAGGTGCAGAACCACTTGTCCGAACTAGGGATTGTCGTCGAGGAGGAGTCTGACGAAATAGAATCGAAGGTCGGTTTCCGACGTATTAAGAAGCGTGAAGAAGAGTGAATATAATCACTCTGAATCCCGGTCATATGGCTCTATATTCTGCCACTCGGATGCGTCCGAGCGGGAGACTACTGCGTGTACCCATTCGGAATTTGAGCAGTTGAAAACCTCGTGAGGTAGGCCCGGTTCGATGTAGAACATATCGCCCTCGCTGTGCACCACAGACTTCCTACAACCCGGACCATACTCGTGACGAACACTCCCCTGCAGGAGATAGACCATAACATCGAAACCAACATGGATATGGGCTTTGGCGATCCCCCCGGGAGGGATGTATGCACGATTCATCGATAGGCCAGTAGAGGGGGTGTTCTTGCCGGACAGGCCGGGTGCGTACTCGATATTGTTCCAGCCTCTAACTTTCTCCAATTGCCTGAGGCTCCATATCCCGCCTTCGTCAGTCACGTAGCTACTCAAATCCTCTTGCTTTCCTGTTAGACCAATCTCCTCTTCACTCATACTATCAAAGAACAGGGGGCGGCGGTCCGATTTGAAATGTTCTCAAGACTTTAATCGGACCACTGCAAGGATGTTACCGCCGCTTCTTTCGGTCAACGCTAAAAGGGGAGTGCAGTTCGCCGCGTCACCGAGGAACGGCAATGTCAGGAAGAGCAGAGTTCTGTGCATCATCCGGACTGCCCTTAGTTGACAAGAGGAGTACTGCATTCCCTTGTCCCGAATGCGGCCACTCGATTGGTCGCAGCGAGCAGAGCAGGGTGCAGGCTGTCAAGTACGTATGTCCCGAGTGCAGGTTCGAAGGGCCCTGATTGAGAGGTGAGCAAATGGGGCATGTCGTTGTGAAGTACAAGGTCACTATAGATCAGCCCGAGGACGGCACTCCTGACTACGACGGAATAGCCAAACAAATTGGCAATTTTGAAGAGGTCCAAGCTATAGAAATCAAGCCATTGGCCTTCGGAATGATGTTTATCGAGGTCCAAGTAGTCCTCGGAGAGGGAGAGGGTATTGTCGACGGCTTCGAGGATAGAGTCAGAGGAATCAATCCACTAGTGGGACAGATAGAGGCTCTTGAAATGGGCCGCCTCTGATTCAGTAGTGGTCCAGTGGGGACTTCATCAGTTCTCGCATGAGCACTGTAGCATAAGTTCCTGGCGGCAATTCGAACCTCATCCTGAGGCTGGCTCCATCGGGGTGCCACAGGTCTGTCTCACCGGGACCTCTCTCCCACTTTTCCGAGGCTGAGGAGTCTGAGAGTTCGGGGGCCTCCTCGACCGAGAACGAACGGAAAGGTACTGCAAGCGGCCTGCGTGTCCCCGAGGAAGTCAGGCGAGGAATTCTCGAAACGTTCCAATCCGCATCCGCCAAACTGGTGTCCTTGAGCGCTTGGTGTTCAATCTCTCCGGGCTGATCCTGTGCAAAGATCGCATCCCCTCCGGGTAGCGGACCGGTCACCGCCAGTCTGCCCAGTCTACAGTTGCGTCGGCATCTCTCAAGATTGGACTCGCTGACTAAGGCCATCTTGGAAACGTCGATTCGACCGTTTGGTTTCATCGGAGCAACCAAATCGCCTAACTCAGGATCCACGAGTGAGAGTCCCGATACCAGACGTCTGGCTAGTGCATGATTGAAGGTAAGTGACTGTAGAGAGTGTATGGTCAAAAGCTGTAAGGAGTGAGGTAGGCTCTTGTAAGCGCCGAGCCAATTATCGGGGTCTTTCACTAACCTCTCAAGTATACCCCTCTCGTAGCCCAAGTGACGGGGGATAATCTCCAAACAGCTCTCGGGTTCCCCGGTCTTGCGCCACATGGTTCTGAAAGTTGCTACATCCTCAGTCGAGTTCTGCCCTGCCATCCCCAGATACAAATCGCAAGCCCTCTTGTAGTCGTCCTCGATTACTGCCCTCCCTACTTCTGGAGTAACTGGCCTAGTGGCGCCGAACCTCTGCGGGCCTATCCAATTGGGAAACGCGTCAGCCCCCATCCTCTCAGACATGCTCGACTGCATCACTCTGACTCTCCTCATGGCCTCCTTACCATCAATCGGACTACCGTCCGAATTGCAGCATCCCCGGACAGTGATAGTGAATCTGTTTCCGTCGTGGTCGCTCATTCCTATCTTCTGATGGGTCCTACCAAGAATCTCGATTGTCGAGTCGGCAATACTAACCCGTTCCACTTTGGACTGACGGGCATCGATGACTAGGATTTGTGTAGTTACGGCTCGCTTGTCTTTCATCCCGGAGGAGAATACTCTCTTCCGACTGATTCCACAGGCCTTGGCCAGGCGGTTGAGGTATCTATTAGTCTCCCAATTGTTCAGAGTAACTCGCACGACTGTGAACCTGCCCTTGGGATCAAGCGCTGGTATCTGAGAGACCTCTTCGACTCTGAAATCCTCCACTCTAACCTTGAGTATGCCGCCAGTCCCCTCTCCTTCCGCGGACCAGCCTGTCAGTCCCAGATGCTCCTCTACAGAGTCGGCGAACAAATCCTCACCGCCTTCACAGCTTGAGCTTAGAGAGATCTTTTGAGATACCAGAACACAGACTCTTGAACACCTTCTCAGCGCTCTTTCCCTTGACGGCCCTGAGATACAGTTCCGGTTCATCGAGGTCGGGGTGATTCTGGAAGTAGTTCGCGTACTCGACGTCCTTGCTGCTATTGAGTCTGGAACGGAACAACTGCAGAGTCGTGTGACTCTCTCCTACCATTCGCAGTCTTAGTTCGCGACCTTCATTCATTAGTACCTTGATTGGCATGACAGCCGCCCGACCGGCCCTTCCCTTTTGAGGGCTTTCATATTCATGTTGGACCCCCTAGGGTCCAAGCAGAGCCTAAGTTATACATGGGGTGGTTTTGGCCACAACATGGAGAATGGAGGTCAGGCCTCAGAGTCCCTAGTAAGGGCATTTGAGAAATCCGCCCTTCCAATAGTGGTGCTGAGTGTCCTTTTCACAGCTGCAATGGCTCAGGTCCTGCTGGAGTTCCCCGGTTTTACCACAGACATAGCCTCATTCGCTCCTGAAACTGAATCAGATGCCGCTGAGGATAGAATTGACGAGGTCATGCAGGCCTCGCCTCATCTAATATACATCAACGTCGAGCCTTATGACCAAGCGGGTGACGGAACCAACTTGTGCGAGAACTCTCCCTGTAACGTCCTTGAGATAGCTGCGCTGCAGCAACTATCAGACGACCTAGATAGAATCGAGGACTTCTCGCAGACCAATCAAGGATTCATCGTAGCCCACATGAATGCCGCTGGAATGCTTGAGAGTGCCCTCGAGGAAAGGGATGAGCAAGGCCGCAGCCTCAACGACTTCACTGATTGGGGAGATCTACTCGATGCGGTGAGTGAGGGCGAGAGGTGTTCTGATGCGATAGGGAACGAACAGGCCATCGCCTCGGCCTCTTTCGTTGCGTCAGCAATGCTCCACGAAGATTTGGACTACGCACCAGTCTGCGAATGGCTTGACAGCGGTGAGGGAGACCCCACGCCTTCTGCCTCGAGCACCATGTGGGTGATTGAGATTAGTGGAGATATAAGCGATGACGAGAGGCGTGAGAAGACTTCTGTAATCAGGACCATGTTGACAGTAAAACACCCTCTAGGAGAGAGTTCATCACTTTCCTACGGAGTCATCTCTGACGATCTGATTAGTCATGATATTAACCAGTCGACAATGGACAACCTGGTTTGGCTTCTTCTCATCGCTGTGATGGTTGTGGTGGCCCTTCTGGCTATTGCCTTCCGCTCCGTCATGATGGTGGCAGCGCCCCTTCTCGGACTGTCTGCCGCTTTGGTCTGGACCTACGGTATCGTGACTCTGCTGGGGATGCGGATGTCAGTCCTTGAGGTTGCAGTTGCTCCGGTCGTTCTCGGGTTGGGTATCGATTACTCAATCCATTTGCAACGAGGTTACGAATTCGCCAAGAAGCGCCCCATTAGTGCGGCCAGAGCCTGGGTTGAGTCTTTCTCCGTGCTGCGGCTTGCCCTGTCTTTGGCAGTGGTAACCACTGTATTCGCCTTCCTCGCTAACTTATCATCCGAACTTCCTCCCCTCAGGACCTTCGGATTCACACTAGCTCTCGGAGTAGTTTCGGCCTTCGCAGCCAGCACCATCACTGTAGGGGCAGTGCACGTTGTTGTCGAAAATAGTGCGGGTGAGATGCATCACAGAGGCCTCCGAATGGACAGGATGGCGGACCTAGCGACCCGATTCCAGAGGAGAAACACCGCGAGAGTTCTACTGATAGTAGCGATGATTACCATGGGTTCTGTTATTGTGGCAATAAAGGAGCTTGACACCAGTTTCGAGTTAACTGATTTCCTTTCTGAGGAGGGGATGGAGGTCATGGAAGTGAGGAACGACATCTACGACTCTTACGATGCTGCGGCTTGGAAATCGGTAATCGTACTCGTTGAGCCAGTATTCGAAGAAGATGCCCTGACCGGAGAGAGGGACCTGATGAAGGGACTGGGTATCTTCGATGGTAGAATCTCTGGACTTCCAGAAGTTGTCAATCCGATTAATACTGGGACCCAGCGTCCATCCTATGATGGCCTCTACCCCCTTCTGAGGGATGCCGTAGAGAATGATCCAAATTTCGGAGAGTCTTTTCACATAGGAATTTTTGACGGCCAATTAGGTGTTGCTGGGACAGAATTCGAAGAAGGTGACCTGACCGCTGCTGTAACATCTCTACTCAACAATGACTCAGTGGGCGACGTCCTGAGGGGACATACTTGGGCCGAGAGGACTGCGATGCATGTGGCTCTGACGGAGGACGGGGAGTCGATTAGGTTCCTCAAGATGCGAGTTGACGTTTTGGTCAGGACCAGTGAGGAGTCCCAGGAAGTAGCAGAGGTCTTCACGAAACAGGCACAATTACTGGAAGATGATGGTTTAGTCGGTGGCGAGGTCTACATCACAGGAGATGTCGTAGTCCTCAACAACGTGCTCTCAGGGCTGGTGCTTTCACAAGTCGAAACGACTGCCATAAGTCTGTTCGTTTCGATGCTGGTTCTGGTTCTGCTAACTAGGAGGTTGGGTCAGTCACTAGTCGTGATTTTGCCTGTGGGCCTCGCCGGGGCTTGGGTTGTCGGTGCGATGGCAATGATTGGAATGAACTGGAACGTTTTGACTATCATGATTACTGCCCTGACCATTGGACTTGGCATCGACTACTCGATTCACGTCTGGAGGAGGATAGAGGCGAACAGGAACTCGGGCATGGGGACGTGGGAGGCGATGCGGGACATGTACTCAACAACGGGAACTGCTCTCCTGCTCTCTGCTGGAACCACAATCTGTGGTTTCATGGTATTGCTGCTATCACCCATCCCGGTCATCCAGGACTTCGGCATAGTGAGTTCGATATCTGTGCTATTCTCGTTAGTGATGGCGCTGCTTGTTCTGCCTGGCCTGCTTGCTGCCGAGTTCCGCACCTCAAACGACTATGCCTGATTAGGCCTCGATTGTCGTGATTACATCGTGCATGTCGAGACCCTGTTCCCTAGCCACCAACGCCAGTGCCATCCACAGAGTAACAGGACCCAAGGCGCGACGCTTTCTCTGGGCCCTACGCATCACCTCCTTGTTCTCAAGTGCTGATTTGTCTGCGATCATTCCAATCAGATGCGGTATCGAGTCCTCGGCACGATCGGGCGGCAGAGTACTGGGAGTCGGGTCGGAAACCCGAGGCAGGGCCTTAGACTCGCTCACGACCCCCATCTCTCCTGGGACGGGAGCAGGCTGAGTTGTCGGCACCTGCTGGAACTGAGGGATTTCCAGTAACTTACGGGAAATCGGGCGCCAGCCCAGTGGAGGCCGCGAGAGTTTGAGGCCGGCAGAGGGAGATAGTTTGGATTCTGATTCGGTCAGCCATCCCCTCTCGGCTAGTATCGATACTACCTCATCCGCTTCCTCAGGAGTGAACCACTGCAATTCTAGGGACCAGATACGCGACAGTTCGTCACGGGTCGTCGTGCCTCCTGACAACCCCTCTAGGCTGATGTGCAGCAGATGGCAGACATCCTGCTGATGGCCCTTGTTCATGCTTCCTCCGGAGACTTATCGGGACGAGGGAGACGCTTGATGCTTACCTCTCTCAGGGTGAACAGAAAAACAGTCCATTCAAGTGAGGTGACGGTATGCGCGGGCCGAAGCAGCATGGCGAGAGATTACATTGCACGGGATCCGCGCACTGGGAAAGCGATTAATCGCCGGGGCCCTGTTGCAGATGTAGACATCCGAGGGTTGCTACCTGTGGACGGGATGTGGCTGAGGATTCCTGTTCATGAGATCCTGCCTCTGGCGCGTGGCGACTCTGATGGACTGCAAATATCTCGCAGCCTGGGAGGAGGGTTTGCCAGAAGGGTCGATGCTCTCCAGGCCCTACATCGTGTGATGCAGAGTCAGATTAATGATGCACACGAGGTTCTTCTTGATGCACTAGATGATGATGAGGGGCGCAACAGAATAGCCGCACTTAGTGCCCTCCCTGCCTTCGCCCTGAAGAGGCATGATGGCTTGCTGCAGTGCATGTCTGACAGATTACTAGACGAAGATCCACAAGTGGAAGATGCAGCACGTAACTGCTTTCTGAAGGTCGCACCGGTATTCCCCTCGGGTTGTGAGGAGATATTGAGACGTGAGTTGCGTGAACAAAGGCAGGACCGTAGGACCAACGCCTTTGAAGCGCTGCGTCTGACTGCAGAGAGCTGGCCGGAGGCAGGCTGCCTGCACCTTGATGAACTGATTCGGGAGGAAGACACGGACCTACGTAGGCGTGGCTCGAAGATTCTACGTACCATCGCTTCCAAAGCAGGAGCTACCGGATGGGACTTGATAGGTTGGTCACTGGAAGATGAGGACGCTCTAGTAAGGAGGAATGCTTCTAACACGCTCATAACTCTGGCCAACAACGAGCCGGCTATAGCTACTATTTTCATCGAAGCGGCGATGCTTGACGATGACGCTGGGGTCAGGAAATCGGTCATCCGGGCACTCAAGAAGCTGGACATGCAGAACCCGCGTGTCAACAAGATGGTGATCGATGGTGCCAGAAGTAGAGACTACAATCTGCGCAAGGCCTGTATTGATCACCTCCCAATAGTCATGAGTGGAGAAACACTGAGAGATGCGGCTACCGAGTTGCTCAAACAGGAAACTCGTCCAGATCTAAGAAAGAAACTAAGCGCTTATTCCATAGACTTGGAGATAGAGGGGACTGAGGACGAGAAGAATCGTTTCCTAGCTCCTCTAGAGAGGGTTGACCCCTTACCTGAGGAGATAGACGCACCGCGTAGCGGTGATTCACCTCCCGTGGGTGAACATGATAAACAGCAGTCAGGTCGGCCGCACAGCGAGGACCAAGCATGAGCGAGGAGTTTGATGGCAAGCTTGAGCGATTCGAGCGTCTTTGGGACGGCGTGACGCCAAAAGGCATTAACCGAAGCAAGTCAATTAAGTTCAGACAATACATGCGACAGCACGTCCTACAGAAGTTCCACAAGAAGCAGAAGAGTCAGTGGGCGTCTGCCGACAAGGGACATTTCAATCACAGTTTCTCAAGCAAAGATCAGTTTCTCACGAAGGAAAACTGCCGCAAGTACTGGATGGGCGAGCTGCAGAAGGAAATCCGCGACTCGGAAACCTTCTGAGGCGATAGCATGAATTCAGCAAAAGTCGGCTTCACATCTTGGGACCTACAGGCCCCGATTGCGAAAGCCATCGAGGCTAATGGTTGGACTGAGCCGACTGAGATTCAGCGCGAGGCCATCCCCCTAGCTAGACAGGGTTCGGATGTAGTTGGTCAGGCGCGTACTGGTTCGGGCAAAACCGGAGCTTTTGGCATACCAATCCTCGAGAAATGCACGCCTCGGGGGGAACCACAGGCAATCGTGCTCTGTCCGACTAGGGAGTTGGCCGTACAGGTAGCAGAGGAAATGGACTCGCTGCAAGGAGACAAGGGGCTTTCGATACAGACCGTCTATGGTGGCACCGATCTTGAAAAGCAGGCAAAGAGACTCAATCAGGGCGCCGATATAGTGGTCGGAACTCCCGGCCGTGTCATCGACATGACCAAACGGGGGCACCTAAATCTTGAGGGAATAAGCTTGTTTTGTCTCGACGAAGCTGATCGAATGCTAGACATGGGATTCTTTCCCGACGTCCTCTGGATATTTGAGCAGACCACTAACAGAGAGCAGACCCTGTTGTTCAGTGCAACCTTTCCTCAGGAGGTGCTGGACGCGGCAGATGAGTTCATGTCGGACGCTGTCCATGTGATGAGCGATGACATGGAGGTTGAGATACCTGAGATTGATCAATACGCGATTAAGATTGGTAGGGCGAACAAACTCTGGGCGCTCGGTCGTATCATATGTCGGATGAATGAAGCCGACCAGATGCTCGTATTCGCCAATACTAAGCGAATGGTAGAGATTCTCTCAGAGAGGCTCGGCAAATTCAGGATTAGGGCTATCGGACTTCACGGGGACCTCGGACAAGGCAAGAGAGAGAAGATAATCCAGTCTTTCAAGGAAGGCCGGGAGAGCATAGTCATAGCCACAGATGTAGCGGCACGTGGACTGGATGTGGATGGCAT
>Ga0206683_10001159_pt1 | contig 18509 bp, 17 predicted proteins | sample M280m12015metaG_FD_155483 | JGI IMG/M metagenome (GOLD analysis project Ga0206683, IMG submission 155483) | Ammonia-oxidizing marine archaeal communities from Monterey Bay, California, United States - M2 80m 12015 | ecosystem: Environmental > Aquatic > Marine > Intertidal zone | place: USA...
ATTTTCGGAATTCGAAAATGAAGAATCTGAAGTCAAAACCATTAAAATTGATGACTACCTGAGCGGTTGGTCTGAGTATGATCAAAATATTTCTGATCATCGTCCCGTAGCGCTAAAACTAAATATGGATGTTGGTTTGAGTGTAAATGATATTAATGATAATGATGCTATTTTTTGGAACACCCCCAACCCATTTAAGACACAAACTGTTTTTAAATTAAATGACTTCGCAGAAGATCAAAAAATAGAAATTTACACTGCTGTTGGACAAAAAATTACAACGCTCCATAAATTGTTCGGTTTAAATACCATTACTTGGAATGCTGAAAACTTTACTAATGGAATTTATATCGCAAAATTAATCATCAACAATCAGCAAGTCGGTTCAAAAAAGCTTGTTCTAATGAAATAAAAATGAGACCATTTCATCTAGCAATTCCTGTGTCAAATTTATCAATTTGCAAAAAGTTTTATCGAGAAATATTGGAGTGTGAGGAAGGAAGAAGTTCCGAAAAATGGGTAGATTTTAATTTTTTTGGCCATCAATTAGTACTTCATGAAAAAAAAGATTTGAAATCTGAAACGATTTCAAATCCGGTAGATGATCACAATGTTCCGGTACCTCATTTTGGTGTGGTATTAGAATGGGAGCAATGGGAACTTTTAGCAAAAAAACTTCGCTTAAAAAACATTAAATTTATTATTGAACCTTACATCCGTTTTAAAGGAAAAATAGGAGAGCAAGCCACGATGTTTTTTTTAGATCCAGAGAATAACGCACTTGAATTTAAATCCTTTAAAGATATAGATCAACTCTTTGAAAAAACTAAATAATTATTTTTTATTTATTAAATATTAAAAATTGTTTAATTAGATTTGTGACTAACCAATTATTTAATAACCATTTAACAACTTAAAAATGAAAAAATTAATTCTGATTTTGGCTGTAATTATCACAGCTTGTAATCCACAAACAGAAAAAGAAACAGCAAGTACACCAGAGGGTGCAGGTTTCTTCTTGCCATCACCTGGCGAAAAGTATGTCGTATCAACTGATGCAGTCACCGATGTTTGGATGAACTACATCGATGCTCACAACAAAAGAGATTTAGATGCTATCATGAAAATGGAGTCTGATTCAATAAGTATAGATGGTCCAGACGGCAGTGTTATTGTGGGAAAAGCGATGCATAGAGAGCTACTAGACGCATGGTTTAAAGCGGAAGACCCAATGTGGGAAGTTTATTGGGCTATGCCTTATAAAGCAGTTAAAAATGGTGCAGAATGGATAATCGCAGGACACCAAGTAAAAACGACCGTCGATGGAAAAGAAAAAACTGAATTGCACATGATTGATGGGCAAATTGAAGATGGAAAAATCAAACGATTTTTTGTATACAGTAAAGATATTCCTGAACCTCCAAAAGAAGAGGAAAAACAGTCAGCATCTATGACTGCTGCTGGTGAATAATTTATTAGTGGTAGTATAAAAAAATCCCTTCCTATCGGAAGGGATTTTTTTTGTATTAAATTATTTATTATGGCTCCCCTACTTTTTGATCATTCGTTTTACAACGCTTGATTGTTCGCCTTTTATGTGTACCACATAAACACCAGTTGCAAAGGAAGAAACATCGATCACTCGCTCATCTTGCATATCCTGCAAATTGATTTGTGATACTAGTTTTCCTTTTAAGTCATAGATCATAGCAGCCTCTAACTTAATACTGGAACTGTTTGACAGTGTCACTTGTTCTTTTGCTGGGCTCGGGTATAATGCAATTGCATTGCTTAACTCATAGTCTAAATTTCCTAAAAGTTCCGGTAACATAACTAAAGGTCCTCCTGTGGGTAAGGCCACTCCAATTCCAAATCCTGGGCCATCAGAATTTTGAGAGGGATCTAAAAATCCAGTAGCCACAGCGACTAATGCTGCTCCATCTAAATTAAGAGAAGCTAAAGGGGCTTGATATGAAGCTACCGTTACAGAACCTGTTTCGTCTCTAACATCAATAACATAGTCAGCAGTTGGTAGTTCCAGATAACCTTGAAATTCGGTATAAGAAATATTATCTACTAAGGTTCCAGCACCCACACCTGTTTCAACGATGTCTACGGTTGGGGCATCTGTAGATCCATGATGTACTAATACATCCGTATTTTCCGAATTAGCGGCTAGTTCTCTACCCATATCATAAATTTGCAATCCAAAAGCTTGTGGTGGGTTGTAACCTGAACCACTAACAATACCGTCGGCTACTACGATATAAGTTTCGTCTGCAGATAACGTAACAGCAGCCGTATAAATAGCTTCCTCTACTCCGGAGCTGTTTGGAGGTGCTACTGATAGTTCAATTTCTACTCCTGCTGGTGCATCCACAAAAGGTGAAGCAGTTCTAAATTCAAAATTTGGAATTAATAGCGTTTCGTTTAAATAAACATCTACGATTTCTGCAGCTGCATCTGCAGAATTATGAATCACTTGAACTCTTGCTGTTTGTGTATTCAAAAACTTGGTATATTGAGATGGATTCGGTGCACATTGACCGGTTGAAGACATTGTTCGAGTTTCTATAATAGGTATAGCATAGCCTTGAGCCCACCAGAGCCACTGCTCAAGAGTTGTGATACATGGAGAGGATCCAGTTTGGCCATCAGTAAATGTACTTGTGCTTTTAACCAATGTTACATTGTTGTATACAAAACCGTCTGGCATGGTAACACTTCCTGAAGAAAGCGATGTAGTTACCACTTCATGATCTCTATATAATTCTGGAGGGCCTCCACCTACGATTTCAAATGGAATATTAAATACCCCATCGGTATGAGTATCTCCGATATTAAATGGATAAGGAGTCAGTACCAATGGTGTAGAGTATACAGAATTGATGAAACTTATTTCCCCATTGTAAGTATACCCAGTAGGTTCAAATCCAAGAAAAAACGTAAACCCATCTTCAAATTTAACGTGCGTGGCATTGGGATAATCTTCGGCATCTGGCGAATCAGCAATAGGTATTATTTGAATAGCTGAATCGCTATCAGTAGTCACTTCAGAAAAGTCCCAATCTCCATCATCTGAAAATTCTATAAGTTGGTTTTTAACAGAAACATCATAGGTAATTAAACCATCTGGTAAGTTGGGCATTTCAAGTGTCTGTGAAAATGTTATCTGAGACACAAACAAACAGATAAAAAATAGTGTTTTTTTCATTTAAATAAAATTTAATTAATAATTTGGTTATCAGTTAGCTACCAAATGCAATTTAACAATATTTTTTTTAAATGAAAAAACAATAAAAGAATTTTCAAACATTAATAGAGTAAATGTTTTTTTGATTTATTTCTCCAACCCGCTTGATTTCGGTATTTAACAAAATAAATTTTAAGATCACTTTGATTGGCATAATCAACAAAATATACTTTTTTATCAGCTTGGTTGGCATAGTCAACAAAATACCATAAGCCATCATTACCTTCAGCTTGATTACCATAGGCTACTTTAAAGACCTTTAAATCGGCTTGATTTTCATAGCCAACTACATGAATCTTTACCTCCGCCTGATTTGCATAAGCTACCGAATGTACTTTTTGAGAATAACAAAACAAAGAACTTAAAAGAACAAGAGGTAAAAAAAGTAATTTTTTCATATTAATTTTTAGTCTTAATTTCATAGTATTTTTAATACTATTCTTTAGTTAATAGTATAAGTTCCATTAAATATATCTTCTAATATATGATGATTGGCCATATTAACCTTTAATCTATTATCATCATTAATTGTTTCAACAGCTTCTTTAAATATACTTTTCAATTCAGATTTTTTAGATTCAACAACTTTAATATCTCCTATTAATTTAAACATCTCTCTGTATTGTGGTGTAAATTGTCCTTCTAATGGCGCATATCTTCTAATATTAGAAGATTCAAGCCCATCAATTAACGGTCTGTAATAATCTCTTTCAGACGCTCTAAGAATATTAAACGAAATTTTAGATTTTTTTATCTCTAAATTTATAATTTTTTTCTTTTTATGGTTTACGCTGCAACCTCCGGTAGGAGTATAAGTTAAATCATGTCCTTCAGACTGAAAATAATCACACCAATATTTTAAGCAATCCTCCATTTCACTTGATACTTCGAATGCTGGGCGTTTTTTAAGATTCAGTTGTTTATTTTCTACTTGACCATTTCTCATTTCTTGAATCCATCCATCAAAGCCATCAAAGTAGACGACATTACCTTTAGTTGTGATCGACTTCACTTCAATATCATCATCAACATTTGTAATGGCTGCAAATTCTAAAACCGAGCTTAGCCTTTCATATAATTTTTCTTTTAAGCTATCGTATTTAGTAACATCCTCTTTTAATTTCTCATTCCATTCTTCATTTAAATCATTTTTACAAGACAGTTCTCTTAAAAAATTAAACAACTCTAAAATATTAAAACACTTTACTTTCAAATAAGGATCTTTTTGACAAAATCCCCAAATAATTTGTTCCCAGGTTTCATCGGTTAATTCAGATTCTCCAACACTTTCAATATCGTCTTTTGTTTTACTTAAGTCCAATCCTATTTTGTTTCCAAATTTTTCATTCCAACCTAAATAATCTGGATTTTGAGTTAATAGTCTAAAAATTTGAGGATAAGAAACTTGGATACCTAATACAGCAAAAAGTAAAATAATATTATTGTTGTCTTTTTCACTATCCTCATCATCATCCATAATTTGATTGATGAGACTAAAAGTATTTAAGTACCTTTTAAGACTTCTTGGGTTATTACCAATAGTGTATCTAACTATTTTTGCTATTTGACCAATATTAGCATCAATAACTATTGGTTCAACACCTAAATCTTTTAATTTTGTTTTTAAAAAAGTAGTGATATCATAAGCTCCAACTGGCATGGTAAAAGGAACCTGTATAATTTTATCAAAAAATGATCTAAATTCTCTTTCATTTTCTTTTGTTTTTTTACCAAACTTACTTTCGAGTCCTTTGACAACCACATCGTAATCTATGGCAAGTATAAAAATACATTTAGGAATATCAAAAATATTTTTAAGTGACTCTAAAACTTCAACTGCATCAGTAGGAGGAATTCTATCCAGGTCATCAACAAAAAAAACTACTTTTTGAATTTCGTTTTCACTATGTTCAATCAATTCGTTGATGATGGATGTTATGAGGTTTTTTACTTCTACTATATGAGCTGTATTTTTTTCTGTTAAGGAATCACTTGCAGCGTCTTTGATATTAATACCCGTCTGGTTTGCAATTACTTGGTTAGCAAGACCACCTAAAAATTTTGTAGCTCTTTTAACCTTGTCTGCCGCTACATCTTTAATGGTCCAGATATCGCTATTTTCATCTCTTAATTTTTCCAGCATTCCACTTAGTACTGCCGGAGTAGTCTCGCTTGCTCCTTTAAATAAACTATACTCCCAAGTATTAACCCAGGAAGTGGCAATTTCTCTTTTCTCTCCATCCTTATTAAAGTTTTCGAGAAGTAAAGACATTAAGGAAGTTTTTCCTGTACCCCACTCACCCTGAAGACCTATAGTTATTGGAGTATCACTATTCCTAATAAATTTAGAAAGTGAGTTTGCATATTTTTGAATATTTAACGAGTCTTGTTCAAGTTTTGCTATGGGCTTGTCTGTGATTGATGCCATAATTATTTATTTAGTAGTATATCAGCATTACTAATTACATCATTTAAACTTTCGCCAAATTCTTTTTGAGCCCTTTCCATATCTCTTTCAAAATCTTTTTGTAATCTTTCTAATTTATCCATCGCTCTTTTAAGTTTGCTTTGATCACTAGATTTAAACTTATATTCATGTCCTTTATTTGATTTTAAAGAACTTTTTCTTCCTAAATCCCCGTACGTAGTTTTAATGGCTCTTCCTCCTCCTGGGCAGGGTATTTCTGTTTTTTCATTTTTTAAATTCATACTATTTAGTTTATTTGAATATTAATTGTTTTTATTTCTACTTCATTTAGACTCAATTTCTCAAGCAGATGCAAGGATTTAATGTAAAGATACAGTTTTAAAAAAAATAAAATATTCAATACGTCATAAAAAAAGAGTCATCATTTCTGATAACTCCTTTAGTTTCATATCTTATTGAATAAATTATGATTGGGGGATTCCTTTTCCATCTTTATTTGGAGCCCAAGAACTGTGCATTATTTTCCAGCCATCTGCCGTATCAACCCAAACCGAAGAGCCTCGAGTACTGTAAGCAACCTCTTCTTTAGTGTTTTTAAAGGTGTAACTGCCAGCAGCATAGAACGTTAGTACTGCTGTTCGCATATCTGGCGAATAAGTCACATTCATATTATTTAATTCAAACTTATTCCAAACGATTGCTTGTTCTCTATCAAAAGAAGCTTTATTAAACGTATAAAAAGGAGATAAGTTAGAATCTCCAGTGGTGTGGATAATATCGGGATGCTCATATTTTGAAAATGTTTCATAATCTCCGTTTGTGACAGCATCTTGAGCCTCTGTTTGGCTTTTCATCAATTCTTTAGAAAGTTCCTCTTGGTTCACTTTAGCATAATAAGTCCGAGCGTAATCCCAATAAGGAGATCCAAAACGTGCATAATCAACAGCTTTTAATTCAGCATCTAAAGCCTTTTGATAGTCTCCGATAGCCGCATAATGTTCTGCCATTGAATCGTGTGCATTAGGACCGTCATGCATTTGTTGAGATCGTTTAACATAGTCCATAGCCATGTCTTGATTAGGCTCTCCATAATCGCCTCTTAAATATCCATAAGACATCATATTGTAGGCAGCAGCAGCTTGGTTTGGAAACTTTTCTGCAAATGTTTTGAAGGAATTAAAGTCTGCCGGAGAAGTAACTAATAAATTAACTAAGGGACTGTCTGGATATTTAGTCGCCGCAGCTTGTGCAACAGCAGGTCGGTCTTCTCTTGAAGCCATTAAAAATCCATGCCATGCTTTTTCCTCGGCACTTAGTGATGAAACATCCATTGCTTCCAACTTTGATTTTTGGCTTCCCCAATTTGGATTTGGACTGCTGATAGCAGCCAAGGCTAGTTGAGCGCATCCACATTCTGGATCTAGTAAAAGTGCTGCTTTTGCCATTCCCATTGCTGGTAAATATTCTAAATTCGCTATAGACTCGATAGCCTCATTCGTAATTTTTGCAGCATCTTTTTTACAAGATGTTTTTTGAACCCATTGCGCACTAGCTACCGTAGAGCTCAATGCTAAAATAAAAAGTAATTTTTTCATAATATTGTTTGTTAAGTTTAATCAAACTTATAAAAATTAATTAAATATTTTTAAAAAACAACTTGTTAAATTGCATTTTGCAACAAAAAACTAAAAAAAAGGCTAAATAGAGCATGATAAAAACTCAAAAAACACCTACAAACGTGAATTATATTGTTTTTAAATGACAAAAAATTAGGTAAATTTGATTATTAAAATTAAATTCTAAATGTGTTGGCAAACAAAAAATAATATCAGATAATGAAAATTAACAACGTACTTATTTTAATAGCTCTTTCTCCTTTAGCAACTATTGCTCAGTCTATAGATCTAGAGGAAGACACCACAACTAATTTATATGATTCCAGACAAGGCTCTTGTGCCATGTCTGATATCGACAATGATGGTGACCTTGATTTGATAATCACAGGTGCCGATGCTCAATTAACTAATCGTAAAACTACATTGTATACTAATGACGGTATGGGAAATTTTACTGAAGTAATTGAAACTGGACTTTCTAATTGGTCTGAAGGAGGAAAAATAGCTTTTGCAGATGTTGATGGAGATGCTGATCAAGATTTACTGCTTACCGGAAGAGACGGAAGCCCAACCTATTATGCTCATTTTTATTTAAATGACGGAAGTGGCAATTTCATTGCAGATACCAACCAACCTTTTGAACCATCTATTGGGGGTAATCTTGAATTTGCAGATATAGATAATGATGGAGATCACGATTTATTTATGACTGGCTATGACAACAACAATTTAATATTTTCAAAACTTTACCAAAATGATGGTACAGGAGAATTCTCTGAAGTAACATCCACTCCTTTTATCTCTGAGGGAGGTTCTGCTTCTGCTTTTTTTGACATGGATAATGACAATGATCTAGATCTTATCCTGGCAGGAAAAAACAACAATAATCAAAAAAAGACAACACTGTATGAAAATGATGGGGCGGGTAATTTTACTTTGGTAAGCAATACCCCTTTTGAAGATGTTAGCAATGCTGCCATTGCTATAGATGATTCTGATAACGATGGTGATATCGATGTACTTATAAACGGAGAAAATGAAGCTTCTGAAACTATTTGTCAACTTTATTTAAATGACGGTACGGGCGCATTTAATCTTCTCGTTGGAACACCTTTTATACAAACAGCTGTTGGTACTGTTGACTTTGCTGATTTTGACAACGATAATGATATGGATGTCCTGATAACGGGGTCGGTAGCGGGACAAACTTTTGCAGCTCATATTTATGAAAATCAAGGCGTGAACAACTTTGGTCTAGTGGATATATTGGAAACACTTTATTTATCCTCAACAGCACTTGGAGATATTGACAATGACAATGATTTAGATGCAATTATCATTGGAATCGCCCAGCTCTCTAATGATATATTTAAACCAAGAGTGTATGAGAATATGCTCACAACTCTATCAATGGAAAATACAACTGAACATCATAGAGAAAATATATTACTATATCCTAATCCTACGGCAGGAATTTTAAATATTCAGACTAAACACACCTTTGCTACTTCAATTAAAATATATAATTTAATTGGTGAGTTGGTCTTTTCTGAGGACAACTTAAACCCAAATTATCAAATCTCATTACAGCAACCGTCAGGAATATATTTGGTAGTTATTAAGACCATAAATTCAACTTCAATATCAAAGTTGATTATAAAATAATAATGGGTAAGAAATCAAAAAAAATAGTAGTTGTTTTTTGCTTACTCATGTGTTGGTTTACGATGAACTCACAAACACAAAAGGATTCTCTAGTAAGAATCTGGGTCAATACTACTGGAAAAAGCCGTTAAAGTATTATATTCACTTCCATACGTGAACATTTTTCGCTATGATTAGTGCATATTTGTCAAAACATAAACAACAAAAATTATGAAAAAGTCAATTATTACTATGTTATTGTTTGCTATGACAATAACCATTACTGCTCAAACAGACATCCCATGCGAGCAAAAAACGTGGACAGTTAATATTGGTTCTATACCAGACTTTGTTGATATTTATCACTCTGGACACTATTTAACCCATCCTCAAGAAGAAAATGCGATCACTTGGACCGTTACAGATAACCAAGGCACTATTATTGCCCAAGAAACCCTAATTGATGAAAGCCGATTCGATTTTTACCATGATATTCCTACTACAGAAACCATGAATATTTCTGCGTTACTTATTAATGAGGTAGCTGGAGTTGCCTGCTTTGTTGAAGATGTTTTATTTTGGGACACTAATAATAGATGGGAGTTTCTTAATGGCAATGTCCCAACCTTAGGAAATAATGATTTAATTGCACCTACTGTAAACTTATATCCAAATCCATCTAATGAACTGATCAACATCAGCTTTGGTGAGGATCGTCTTTCTAAGCTAGAATTGTTTGATATAACAGGAAAACTTTTATTTAAAAAAGAATTAAATTCCAATACCTATACCTTAAATATTACCAATTATTCATCAGGTACTTATTTAGTGAAAGTTTATAATCAATACAATACTTCATTAAACAAAAAAATTATAAAGAATTAATAAAACCATTATTTAAATAAAAAAAACAGCGCCTAATCCGCTGTTTTTTTAAAATTAAAACTAATTTATTTTAAAGGAGAAACTTTAAACTTCATTGTTTTTGCAACGAAATCTACAATCCCACTTACTATCATAATATTTCCATCAGTAACATTGTCATAAGAATACATTTTAAAAACCTTCCCGTCTTTTTTGTATACTCCTTGTAAAGTTGCTCTTATTATATTTTCTCCCATCTGTGTCCAAGCAAAACCTGTAAATTCACCACTAGTGTCACTATTGTTATGATTTGTAAAAACATAGGATAGATATGCTTTTCCATAAGGCCCTGCATCTCCAGAAGCAGAGAGTTCATAATTAATTCCATCTTTTGTATGGACTGAATCAATATTAAAAACAGCATCAAAAGTAGTAGTAGGATCCCATTCAATATCTTGAGAATAAGCTAAAGAAGTAATCAGAAATAATAAGTAAAATATTTTTTTCATTTTTTAAGATTTTAAATTAATAATTAAAGATAATTAAATTTTAGAAAACAGCAAAAGTGATCAAAAAAGCTAAAAAACCATAAAAAAAAGATAGTTTTAGCAGATAAATAGTAAAAAAATGCGAATTTTTATAGAATTTAGAAATTAATGTTATTCTGAAAAAGACTATTGATTTAATATAAGTTTAGCCTATTTATGCAATTTTTTACAGAATTTTTTTTAGATATTATGTTTTAGATTAAACTTAAAAGATTTCTTATCATAAGATTAACATATAACAAGCTGTAAATTAATACTTTTGAAACTATAATTTAATCCCTATGAATGAACAACATATCCCTGAAAAATTTAAAATAAAACCTCAACACAGCAACCACTATCTAATCAACGGAGAGTTGAGGAAATGGGAAGGAAATACAACGGAAGTATATTCTGTGATTAAAACTCCTAATAAACAAGGAGAAAATGGCCCTACTTTTTTAGGAACGGTACCTGATATGGGAGAAAAAACCGCATTAGAAGCCGTCGATTCTGCAAACAAAGCATACAATAGAGGAAAAGGTGCCTGGCCAACAATGTCGGTAGCTGATCGCTTGAAATGTATGGAGATTTTTGTTGAAAAAATGAAACTACATAGAGAAGAAGTTGTAAAACTCCTGATGTGGGAAATTTGTAAAAATAAAACAGACTCTTATAAAGAGTTTGATAGAACTATAGACTACATACTAAATACCATTGAGGCCTATAAAAATATTGATCGTAAAGGTGCAAAGTTTGACAGTCAGGATGGGGTGTTAGCTCACATAAGACGAGGTCCTATTGGAGTTGTTTTATGTCTAGGCCCTTATAATTATCCCTTAAATGAAACTTTTTGCCTACTAATACCGGCAATTATCATGGGGAACACCGCTATATTTAAACCGGCAAAAATTGGAGTTTTACTCATCACGCCTCTATTAAAAGCCTTTCAAGAAAGCTTCCCTCCAGGAGTGGTAAACATTCTTTTTGGGCGAGGAAGAAGTATCGCATCTCCCATTATGAAAACTGGAATAATTGATGTGATGGCCTTAATTGGGCATAGTTCTTCTGCAGTGTCTCTTCAAGATTTACACCCTAATAAAAACAGACTAAGATTGGTCTTGGGCTTGGAAGCCAAAAACCCGGGTATAGTCCTGCCAGATGCCGATCTAGAACATGCTGTTAAAGAATGTATTTCTGGTAGCTTATCCTTTAATGGACAACGTTGTACCGCTTTAAAGGTTTTATATGTTCATGAATCGATTGTAGATTCTTTTAATGAGCTTTTTACAAAAGCTGTTGACAATTTGAAATTTGGAATGCCTTGGGAAGACACTTTTTTAACTCCTCTACCAGAAAAATCTAAACCTGAATACATACAAGAGTTAATCAGCGACGCTACCAAATATGGCGCTAAAGTGATCAATAAAAAAGGAGGAAAATTATCCGATAATTTTTGCTTTCCCGCTGTCCTTTATCCTGTAAACGATAAAATGAGATTGTTCCATGAAGAGCAATTTGGCCCAATTATTCCAATTATCCCCTACACTGATATCGACATGCCTTTAAATGATATGGCTGCCTCTAATTATGGCCAGCAGGTAAGTCTTTTTGGAGAAAATATTGATGATTTGGGGCCCTTAATCGATGCGCTAGCCAACCTTGTTTGTAGGGTGAATCTTAATAGTGCTTGCCAGAGAGGTCCCGATGTTTATCCATTTGCCGGGAGGAAAAATTCTGCAGTGAGTACGCTGAGTGTATATGATGCGTTACGATCATTCTCAATAAGAACATTTGTAGCGGCAAAAAATAGTTCAAAAAACAAAAAAATTATAGAGAATCTTTTAGACTCCAAAGTATCTAATTTTGTAACGACTGAATATCTATTATAAGATAACTCAAAGAGCTTTTTGCAGAAAAAATTTGATGTTTTAGTGTTTCAGTTAAATATCAAAAAATATAGTAACTTTATAATCTACTATTAATTTAATAACGTATTATGAAAAAAATAATTCTATTATCAATCGCAACACTATTATTTATTAGTTGCAATCAGCCAAAAAATGAAGAGTGTGACTCCCTTGCAAAAGCGAATGCACAAATTGAAAAAAATATCAATACCTATAAAACTGCTTGGGATGCTTTTTTTGAAACTAGAGACCCTAACGCTATAAATACGGATAGTTTTGACGAACAAGTTACCGTCGTAACTGCCGAAGGAAACATTACAGGTATTGATGGCTTTCGAGATTATTACAATAACTATTTAACTGGTTTTTCGGATGCAGAATTTAATTTTATTGACATTATTGGACAAGGAGATCAACTAGTTAAACATTGGAATTTTAAAGGAACTCATGATGGAGAAATGTTTGGAATACCTCCTACTAACAACAAAGTAGATATCAGTGGTACTACCGTAGTATTAATGAAAGACGGGAAAGTATTACAAGAACAAGATTTTTTCGATAACTATTCATTTTTAATGCAATTAGGCTTATTAGAATAAATTCTTTTGAAATAATTTTTATTACCCAAAAAATTAAAGAGAGAATTAAAACGGTTATACTAATAGTATAACCGTTTTATTATTTTGGTTCGCTCTAGTAAAAAAATACAATATCTCCGGGTTAATGGCTACTGAAAATAAATAACCACCCTAAATCAATAGAGTGGTTTGTAACCTTAAATTGTAAAGATTTAGTTCTTTATGAACTTTTTATTGGTTTGACTCACGCCATCTGAAACATTAATAATATAAACACCTTTTGATAATTCACTTACATCTATTTTATGAGTATTACTTTCAGAAATTACCTCTGCGCCTAAAAGATTATAAATAGAAATAGCTAATGGGTTTTTATTTCCTTCTATAAATAGATAATTAGCTGTTGGGTTTGGATATATATTCACATCTAATACTAACAAATTATCTCCTAAACTTAATATATCACATTCTGCCTCATCATTTACAAATGTAGAAGTAGGATCAATATTTATCCAATTTGTGGCACTCCAATCAGCATCATCTACAAAGATGCAGATTAAGTCAGAATTGAATGTTGAATAAAATATATTAAAGTTGGTGTTATTTCCATTTCTAACATCTAAATTTATTAGTTGATTATTAATGCAATCCAAAGCAGTCAAGGAATTATTTTGGCTAACATCTAAGCTTGTTAATTGATTAAAACGACAAGTCAAATAAGTCAAGGCAGTATTGTTACTCACGTCTAAACTTGTTAATTGATTATTAATACAATTCAAAAAAGTCAAGTTAGTATTTTGACTAACATCTAGAGTTGTTAATTGGTTAGTTTGAAACTCCAAATAAGTCAAGGCAGCATTATTACTCAGATCTAAACTAGTTAATTGATTATCAACACAAGCCAAATCAGTCAAGGCAGTATTTTGGCTAATATTTAAACTTGTTAACTGATTGGTATTACAAACCAAATCAGTCAAAGTAGTATTTTGGCTAACATCTAAGAATATTAATTGATTACCGCTACAATTTAACTGAATCAATGCAGCATTATTTGTTACATCTAAACTAGTTAATTGATTATCAGGACAAACTAAATAATTCAAGGCAGTAAAAGCTTCGATTCCATCTAAAGATGAAATGTTTTTATCAGAAACCTCTAATAGCGTTACCTCACTAATATTAGCTGTTGGTACAGAACCATTTATTGGTGCATTATCATAGCCTAAATCTATTAAGGCTTGTTCAAAATTAGGGTCGGGTATTTCTGTGGTTTGGCTAAAACCAACTACGGTAAATCCTAAAAAAAATATTAGCATTAGTTTTTTCATAGTCGTATTTATTTAATAATTGTTTTTAGTTATTTCTGTATTTTTGAAAATGGGTTTTCTTTTTAGTGCTTGAACTAATGTTGTGGTAGCAAGAACTGCGTAAAGTAATGAGATAATGATGGTCGCTTTTGTATTTTTAAAGATATAAAATGAAAGAAATGGGAGTAGTTGTAAGGCGTGCATTCCAATAAAGTGAGATACTCTTAAATCGCCTACCGTTTTACTCCAACCTACAATAAACCAGTTAGAATTATCATTGATTGCTCCAACACTATGATTCATTCTTGAACCCATTAAACCGCCTTCAAATGAAAAAACAACAAAAATCAAGATACCTAAACGAATTGCCCAGAGGTAGTATCTGGGTAAGTCTGGAAAAGATTGTGTAAAAAAAAGTATCCCAATATAAGCAGTGTACAGGGTAATAAGCCCTGCTGCTAAACCCATTAAAGAATATAAAAGAGAATAGGTTGGTGTGCTAATATTAAAATGAGACAACTCTCCCTTTGATGCTTGAAATATTATATATATGAGCTCTAGACCAAACAATATTATTACGGTCCAATTAAAGAGTGTTACATTAAAATTTGACAAATAATGACAATACCAAGCCATTGTCCAAGCAAATAATCCTATTGAAACAGCAAATTTAAAAGGCTTAAACCAAGCGTTTACTCCGTGAACTTGAGTCGTTGTTAGTTTGGTTAAAACGATAACTATTATTGAAAGAGATAAGCATAACAAACCAAAATAAAACAAGGATTCATTCCGGATTTTTAATTCTCTAATAAAATTTAATATTCCTACAACCACTACCTTATTTTTTTTTGTCAAGCTTAAACTTTGGCACAAAATAATTCAAGCAATACAGCATTGCACCGTATGTAAAAATGAGCGTAGGGATATTGGTGTTAAATCCTAAATCAAATGCTGGAATGCTAAATAGTTCTCTAAAGGAATGAGTAGCAATAAGTAGCATAAAAATAATTCCATATGCGAAGACAGCAATAATTGCAACTTTATTTTTAGTAGTTCGAATAATACCTTTTTTAGTTTCTTCTCTAGAGAAATACCATAACGCGACAATACTAAATAAGGCTTCTATAAAAATGGCTAAATAAGGATTAGACGCATACAGTCCAAGACCAGCTTTCATTGTATCTGCCCCATAAATATGGTGCATATGCCCTGAAAAAAAATCTAATATAAAATGGATTGATACTAAGACCGCGCTTACGGAGCCTATTTTGGTGCTTTTAAATAGAAATTTTCCAAGTAAGAAAACTATCGCCAACCAAAATAATTGTGGTAATAAATCGTGGCTGTATAACATATCTACTACCATATTACTTAAAGTGGCATCAAAGGCATCGGTTGGGTTGGTTGGTTCAAGACCTAAATAATGAAATAAGAACCACAAAAAATCCTGTAATTGAGAGATTATTAGGAAATATAAAAGAGTTCCTTTTGGAAATTTTTGTTTTGCTATTAATGCAGTTGTAAAATGACCTGCTAACATAATTCTTTATTTTTTTGTAATATTGCTTTCAATTCGATAGCAAAAATAGTTATTACTATTGAATTGATAGTAATAATTAGTGAATAATGAAAAAAGAATTTCGTTCTGGCTGCCCAATCGCTTCTACACTTGATGTTATAGGAGACAAATGGTCTTTGTTAATTATTAGAGATATGCTGATTAAACATAAAAAGACTTTTAAGGAAATTTCTGATTCAGATGAAAAAATCGCTCCGAGTATACTATCGGCGCGATTAAAATTATTAGAATCGTATAAACTGATTTTTAAAACAAAAATGCCCGATAATAAAAAAGAAAATATTTACTTGTTAACGGAAAAAGGGATTCGTTTAGCTCCTATAATCATTGAATTCAGTCTGTGGGGGAATTCTAATATGCGAGAGTTTAATGAAATTGGAGATATTAAAGGTTTAAATTTAGATAAGACTCTAATCATACAAACCGTTCAAGATAGTTATCATGCTATCTTAAATAATTATTGACAGTATAGATCTCAATCTATTTTTAAAACCTATGTATGAACTACTATGAACAATTCATTTAATTACAGAAAGCCTTTGTATAATTAGATGACTCTCATAAAAAAATACGCAGTACCTCATATCTATGATGATACTTTTTAAAATATTTATGTTGGTACTCAATATTGTTAAAGAGATTATTCAAAATTTCTAAAACCACAGTCAAAACAATAAACAACTACATACCTGTCTTTTTCAGCCAGGAACATTCTGTTCAAGCCGCTAATTTTATTCAATAAATCTTGGATTTGGACTGGAAGTACGTCCTGTGCTACTGAATTTAAGTAATCCTCAAATTCAACCTCGTTATTATAAGAAAAAACTTTATAATCTTCTAACTCAAGTTTTGTTACCATAGAATCAATTGCGTCGTCTAAGGTGCCTAATTTATCAACTAAGCCTAATTCAAGAGCGGTATCACCTCTCCATATTCTTCCACCAGCAAATTTAAGAACTTTAGCGAAGTCCATGTCTCTGTTATTGGCAACTTTAGTAACAAAATCCTTATAGATTTTTTCTGTATTTTCTCTGAATTGCTTATTAAGTTCTTCATTCATTCCTTTTCTCAAATCGTAAATATCTCCAGCTTTTGTCATACTTACACCGTCATAATTCATCCCCACCCACTTTTCTAGTGGAGAAAAATCTGGAATAATGCTGTATACGCCAATTGATCCTGTCAGCGTAGTTTCTTCAGCCCAAATTTCTTCAGATGTGGTAGTTACCCAGACCCCTCCAGATGCAGCTATATCACCCATAGATGTTATTACAGGTCTTCCTGTAGCTTGAAATTCCTCCAAAGCATTTGTAATCATTGAAGAAGCATATACATCGCCTCCAGGGCTATTAACCCTTAGAACAATCCCCTTTACATTTTCATCGTCTCTAGCTTTATTAATATTTTTTACAATATCTCCTGACCCTGCAGTATCGACCCCTATATTACCGGTTACAATTGCTCCTTCAACATGAATAATAGCAATTTTATTTTTTTCTTGAACCTTTTTTTGCTTATTGCTTATATCCGCATCTTTTAGAGTGGTCAGGTATTCTATTCCTGAAATTCCTTCAGGACGTTCATATTCCTCTTCACTACCATATTTTTCAATCATGTAGTTCCTTAATTCTTGCTTAGACATTAGCTTATCCACAAGACCAATTTCAAGAGCTGTTTCATTGTTATCACCACCATTGCCATCGGTAAGTAAATGGTAATGGTCTCCGATATACTGAATTTTACCTGAATCGAAACCTCTACCCGTCTCCATTTTACTTTTATATTTTTCCCAAATTGGGCTTACAAACTCTAGCCAAGCCAGCTTGTCTGTTTCAGACATATCATTTCTTGTATAACCTTCAGGGCCAGATTTAAAATCACCAGCAGCATAAACATTCATGTCAACTTTAATATTTTCAAAGAAATCTTTCTGATATTGCCTTACTCTACTAAATCCAAAAGGAAGCACTGATTCATAAGAGTCTTTTTCTAAAATTATCTCAGTTGCTTGAGAAACCATGAGATATCCAGTAGTTCCCAATCCGCTTGTAAATGCAATAATCTCTTTACCATTTTCTCTTGCTTCGTACAAAGCATCTGCTATTTTTAACGCAGAAGTATAATAAGCACTTAAGCCGTCTACATTAAGATAAATGGCTTTAAGATCATCATCCGTACCGGCGTTTTTGATAACTTTTAAAAATTTTTCTAATTCAATCTGATTGGTGGAGTTTCCAAAAACCTCAAATTCTTCAAAAGGTTCATTTATTACAATTGCCTTGTCCACAATCACCCCATTTGGTTCCAAGTATAAAATTTGATCTGCAGTCTCAACTTTATCAGATTCAAACAAAGAACCCAGGCTGTAAACAAAACCAAATGACAATAGCATTATAAAAAGAACGGTAAGGAGGTTTAAAAAAACTCTTCTAAATTTTCCGAGAAGATTGTCTATAAACGAAATGACGCTTTTAATTTTTTCCATAATATTTCCTAGTTATCAAAATTACCTGTTTATCAAAATTACAGTTTAAATTCTAATTTATTGAAATAAGTCCTTGTATTCTTGAATACACCGCATAAAAAAACCCTCTCATTTCTGAAAGGGTTGGTGGTAGCGTTCTTTATTGAAATAGCGAACATTAGTTTTAATCCGAGTGATGTTCGATAAAATCCATTAATCAAACATTGCTCCAATAACTGGAGCTCCAAGAATTCCAGAAATACAGTATTGATTAGTTAATGCAACCAACTCTGAAAACATCTGTTCTCTTTGTTGACCCAATTCCATGTGTGCCGCGGC
>Ga0206683_10001164_pt1 | contig 18489 bp, 13 predicted proteins | sample M280m12015metaG_FD_155483 | JGI IMG/M metagenome (GOLD analysis project Ga0206683, IMG submission 155483) | Ammonia-oxidizing marine archaeal communities from Monterey Bay, California, United States - M2 80m 12015 | ecosystem: Environmental > Aquatic > Marine > Intertidal zone | place: USA...
AATAAACTCTTATTTGTATATATTCTTACTAATCCTTCTTTTTCAAGTTGCGCATTATAGTATATTGACTGCCCATTTCTAACTTTTTTTACATCTTCTTCATTTAACACCGCTTTAGGTAAGTGATTTAAAAGAAAATCGCTAGGCAAGATAGAACTAGATATATCACTAGATTCCTCTTTAGGCATAAGAACCATATCTTCAGCTTTAATATCTCCAACACTTAATCTTCTTAAGGAAATTACCGTAGCTTTTGTGAGAAGGGCTCTCCCAACAGACTCAGCAAGACTTCTTATATAAGTACCTTTAGAGCAAAAAACCTTCAATTTAGCTAAATTATTTCTAAACTCCATAAGTTCTATCTTATGAATAGTTATATTCCTTTCACTTCTATAAAGAAAAACTCCTTTCCTGGCCCACCAATAAAGAGGCCTTCCTTTATTTTTTAAGGCGGAATACATTGGAGGAGTTTGGGTTTGCAGGCCTTCAAGACTTTCAAGAACCCTTTTAAGGTCTATTTCACTAAAATTATTTATACCTTCAGAAATAATTTCACCATCTATATCACCAGTATCTGTCTCTAATCCAAAACTTATATCTACTTCATAAGTTTTATCTAAATCAGACATAAATGAACTGAACTTAGTAGCTTCTCCTATGCAAACAGGGAGCAACCCGGTTGCAAGTGGATCTAAAGTGCCACAATGACCTATTTTCTTAATTCCTAAAATTTTTCTTAATTGATAAACGCAATTTGCTGAAGTTACACCTTTGGGTTTATCTATTAATAAAAAGCCATTCATGTTGATAAATAAGACTCCTCTTTAAAGTGAATCTCTGGAGTTCTTCTTAGGCTTAAATTATTACTTAACTTTTTTCTTATGAAGCCTTTCGCCTTTTCTAATCCTACCAAGATTTCTTCGGTATCTAGGTCATTGAAACTATTATCACTGGAGAAAAAGATGAAAGCATTCTTCATGTCAGAAGAAAGATCTACTCTCAAGACAGTAATGCCTCTAACACGGGGATCTTTTACTTCAAAAGATAAAATATTAGATATTTCTACTTTTATTAAGTCAGAAATCCTATCAGATCTCTTAAAATCTGGAGATGGCATCTAATCTAAAGTTCTCTTAACTTCCACCCTATCAAATACTTCTATCTTATCGCCGACCTGAACATCCTTATAGTTTGAAACTCCTATTCCACATTCTGTGCCCATAGGAACTTCATTAGCGTCATCTTTAAAACGTTTTAAGGAATCCAATTCACCTTCAAATATAACTATATCGTCTCGCAAAACTCTTATCGGTTTGTTTCTCTTTATAGTCCCTTCTACGACAATAGAACCAGCAATTAGGCCAAATTTTGGAGATTTAAAGAGATCTTTTACTTCAGCTGTTCCTAATATTTCTTCTTTAACATCAGGTTTTAGATGTCCTTCAATAGCAACTTTAATTCCATCAATTAGATCATAAATAATTCCATAATATAAAACATCTATTGATTCTTTTTCAGCTAATTTCTTGGCTGCAGAATCTGCTCTTACATTAAAACCTATAACAAAAGAATTTGTAGTTAGAGCTAGATTCAAATCATTTGCATTGATAGAACCAACTGATTCATGAACTAGATTTATTTTAACTTCTTCATTCTCTAAATTCTTTAAAGAACCAACGATAGCTTCTAAAGATCCATGTGTATCGGCTTTTAAGACAATGTTTAAGATGGTGTGATTCGCAAGCTCAGATTCAAACAACATTTCTAAATTTGAAATCTGATTTCTTGCTAAACGTTCTTCTCTTGCTTTTTCTGCTCTTTCATTAGAAATTTCTTTTGCCATTTTCTCACTAGTCACAACAATAAACTCTTCTCCCGCCTTAGGAGGCTGATCAAGTCCTGTTATTGAAGCAGGAACAGATGGGCCAGCAGAATCGATATTATTAGCATTTTCATCAACTAAACTTCTTACTTTTTTAGTTTGATCTCCTACTAATATTGTATCGCCTTTTTTTAGGGTTCCTTTTTGAACCAATATAGTTGCGACAGCTCCCTTGCCTGTTTCCGTAGTTGAATCTAAAACTACACCGAAGGCTGGACCTTTATGATGGGCTTTAAGCTCTAGAACCTCTGCCTCTAAAGATACTGCTTCGAGGAGTTCTTTAATCCCATCTCCTTTTAACGCGGATATAGGAACAAATTGAGTTTGGCCGCCCCAATCTTCTGGGATTAATTCCTTATTAGATAATTCTGTTTTAACCTTTTCAATATCTGCCTCTTCCCTGTCCATCTTATTAACAGCAACAACGATAGGAACTCCTGCAGCTCTAGCATGACTTATAGCTTCTTCTGTTTGTGGTTGTAAACCGTCATCAGCTGCAACAACTAAAATAACTATATCTGTAGAATTAGCTCCTCTAGCTCTTACCTCGGAAAAAGCGGCATGCCCTGGAGTGTCTATAAAAGAAATAATACCTAATTCTGTATTAGCTTGATAAGCACCAATCTTTTGGGTAATTCCGCCCTCCTCGCCTTCGGCAACATTAGCTTTTCTTATATAATCTAATAAAGTTGTTTTGCCATGATCTACGTGACCTAAAACTGAAACTACTGGATTCCTCCTTTCTTCCTCCCCTTCATAGGTAACGAGCTCCATTAATTTATCTTCTACTTCTACTTTTTCTGCAGGTTCACCTTTGTGCCCTAATTCCTCAGTAACTAAAATGGCTGTATCTTGGTCTAGTGGCTGATTGAGAGTAGCCATAACCCCCATAGACATTAGCTGTTTAACTACTTCTCCACCTTTAATAGAAAGGTTTTGAGCCAATTCACTAACGGTGATTGATTCAGGGATCTGAATGTTTTTAGAAATGAATTCGCTTGGCTTTTCAAATTCTTGCTTTTTTACATTTGAAAGATAACTTTCCCCTTCAAGTTCTCTTTTTTCTTTTTTTGAAATATCAGATCTTTGACTTCTAGGAGGTCTTTTAGATTGAACAACCTGTTTTACATCTTTAGAAGGGCTTGGCGATTCCTTAGATTTTGCCTTTCTTCTTGTTATTAGAGTTTTCTGCTCATTTTGTAGTTTTCTTTTATCTTCATCGACCTGCTTTTGCGTTTCAACAGCCTGCCTCTTTTTTTCTATTCCTTCAAAGTCTATTGATGTTGATGTTTTGCTTACTTTTTCCTCTAAATCAGAGGCTGTTTCCTTACTTGCTTTTTTTCTTGTTATAGCAACTGCACCAGATTCTTTTTGCGTATCCTTCGATTTTGTTTTATTTAATGAGATTGTTTTAGTGGTATTGCTCTGTTGTTTTTTTAAGAAATCCAACAAAGTTCTCTTGTCAGAATCAGTGACTTCGTCAGATATCTTAGAATGTGTTAAGCCGGCTTCTTTCATCTGCGAAAGAAGCAGATCAGGAGCTGAACCAATAACAGTAGCTAGTTTCTCAACGCTTAGATTTGCCATAAAATTTCTTATTTATTCAAACCAATGTGCCCTGGCTTTCATAATTAACTCTCCTGCATCTTCTTCAGATATTTGAATTAAACCTGTTAGTTCTTCTATAGATTGTTCTGCTAGCTCCTCTCTGTCATTAATGCCTTTCTGGCTTAATTCAAGAGCTAAGACCATATCCATACCTTCTACAGACATTAAATCATTAGACTCCCCCTCTTCATCAGTTATTTGCATTGCAAGAGTCAAGAGGGCCTCTTTGGCCCTATTAATTAACAATTCAGCTATTTCAGCATCCAAACCTTCTATGTTTACTAGATCCTTAGCAGATGCAGAAGAAATTGATTCCAGGTTTCGATAGCCTTGTTCTATTAAGGCTTGAGCTAAGCCTTCATCAACATCCAAATTTTCTATTAAAGTCTTTGACTCATTCTGACTCTTTTCTTCTTCATTACTTTGGGCAGTCTCTTCATCGATAACATTAAGTTTCCATCCTGTTATTTGGCTACTTAATCTTACATTCTGACCGCTCTTCCCTATTGCTTGAGCAAGAGTTTCTTGCGTAACCGCGACATCCATTGTTCCCTTTACTTCGTCCAGAACTATTGAAGTTATTTCAGCAGGTCCCATAGAGTTAATTAACAATTGGGCTGGGTCATCATCCCATATCACTATGTCTAGCCTCTCATTACCAAGTTCATTAGAAACTGCTTGTACTCTTGAACCTCGCATTCCTACACATGCCCCTACTGGATCTATTCTGTTGTCATTTGTTTTTACTGCTATCTTTGTTCTAGATCCAGCATCTCTAGCAATGGCCTTTATCTCTATAACTTGTTCAGATATCTCTGGTACTTCTAATTTAAATAACTCTCCAACCATCTCTGGGCACCTACGGCTCAAAGCTAATTGTGGTCCTCTATTTTCTCTCTCCTCTTCTTGAAGCACTGCCCTTAAACGATCTCCAATTCTAAACACTTCTCCGGGTATCAATTCATTTCTAGAAAGAATTGCTTCTGCACCATCCCCTAGATCAATTATTAAAAATTCTCTAGTAACTTTCTTTACAGTTCCGTTTACTAGCTCTCCTAAAACAGAACGATATTTTTCTACAACTTGGGCTCTTTCTGCCTCTCTTACCTTCTGAACAATTACTTGCTTAGCTGCTTGAGCGGCTATTCTTCCAAACTCTACATTTTCTATCTTTTCTTTTACAACCGCGCCTATCTCTATATCTTTGTCTTTCGCCTTAGCTTCTGAAAGATTAATTTCAATTCCCTTATCTTCTAAATCTTCATCTGAAACAATTGTCCACAATCTAAATGTTTCGTAATCTCCAGTAACAGAATCTATCTCAACTTCTATATTTGAACTTTCCTCATACCTTTTCTTTGTTGCTGTTGCTAGAGCCATCTCTATTGCTTCAAATATAGAACTCTTTGGAAGCCCTTTCTCTCCAGAAACAGCGTCAGCTACTAATAAAATCTCGTTTTGCATAATCTAACCCCTTACATTATAAGATTTGCTTGAATAATAGAAGAAAAAGGAACCTTATGATCTTTATCTCTAGACTCTATTATCAAAGCTTCAGTTGTTACTTTCGACAGTATTCCCTTAACTGATATTTTTTTATTTGAATCATTGATATATCTAACTTTAATAGTGCAATCAATATAGTCGTGATACTGATCTTCAGAAAAGAATTTCCTCTCAAGGCCGGGAGAAGACACTTCTAATAAATATTTATTTGAAAAATCATTCTCAACATCTAATAACTTAATTACATGCTTGCTGACTTTTTCACAATCTTCTACAGATATACCTTCTTTATTATCTATATAAATTCTTAGAGTCTGATTCTTATACTTTCCAAAGAACTCTATTCCCCATATATCACACCCTAAAGACCTTATATCTTCAGTTAATATCTCTTTTATATAATTCGTATCCATTTTCCTTTTACAAAAAAAGCCCACTCAGGGCTTATTGTTGGTAGCGGGGGCAGGATTTGAACCTACGACCTTTGGGTTATGAGCCCAACGAGCTACCAGACTGCTCCACCCCGCATCAAAGGATGCGAAGTATAGATTTATGAGGTGAAGGGGTCAAGAAAGTTTATGGTGCCGAAGAGAGGATTCGAACCTCCACGAGCGAAGCTCACTACCCCCTCAAGGTAGCGTGTCTACCAGTTCCACCACTTCGGCTTCAAAGCTATTCAGGGTTATTATCAGGTAAAATACCTGTCTCTTCTATAACAGTTTCATCGACTACTAAAGCCTCCTCCAATGAGTTCCTGGATATATAGGTTATCGATAGACTAAGAATGAGGAAAATAGCAGAAACTATAGCTGTTACCTTTGTTAAAGGGTTCGATGAACCGCTAGAACCAAACATCGCATTGCTAGAACCTCCTCCAAAAGCACTTCCTATATCTGAACCTTTTCCTTGCTGCAAAAGGACCAATAAAATCAATGAGATAGAAATAACTATATAGAAGAATATGAGTAAATTTTCCATAATTTAAGATATATTAAAAATTTTAGTAAAAGTATTAGAGTCTAAAGATGCTCCGCCTATTAAAAGTCCATCTACCTTATCTGAAGAGTAGATTTCTTTGCAATTATCTAAGTTTACACTACCTCCATAAACTACTGAAATATAGTTTGTAGAATTTGATTTATTCTTAAGCTCTTCTTTGATAAATGAGTGAATTTCTTCAATATAAGAAATCTCTGCATTTTCCCCTGTGCCAATAGCCCAAACTGGCTCGTAGGCAATTATACATTTTTGCAAAAGGTTACTCGGAATGGCGTCTAACTGTTGTATAAGAATATCATTAGTTTGATTGGCCTCCTTTTGTCTTAAAGTCTCTCCAATGCAAAAAATAGGCTTAAGATTCATGCCTATAGAACTTTTCAGTTTATCAGAAAGAATCTGATTACTTTCTTTAAGATGCACTCTCTGCTCCGAATGACCAATAATTACAAATTCACATCCTGCATCTTCTAACATTTGAGAATTAGTTCCGCCTGTTAAGGGAGCCGATAGCACAGAATCACAATGTTGTGACCCTAATTTTATGCCTTCATAACTTTGCTTTATGAGAGTTCCAGTAAAATAAAGATAGCAAGTGGGTGGGCATAAAATACATTCCTTTTCTTGATTGATTTCTATATTCTGAGAAACAAAATCCATCCAATCTTTAATGAGCTCCTTAGACCCATTCATCTTCCAATTAGCAATTATCATAACTTTGAAGCTATATCAGCAAGTCTATTAGAATAATCTTCTGAATCTTTTTCATTTTCTGATTCAACCATTATTCTAATAAGGGGCTCAGTACCAGAAGGTCTTATTAATACTCTGCCTTGTTCTCCTAACTTACTCTCTATATGTGTAACTTCAGACCAAAACTTATCATTAAGAATTATTTTATGAGGGTTATTTACTGATAAATTTATTAAGGTTTGAGGAAACTTATTAAATCTTCCAATCGATTCATCTACATTGAAACCAACTTCTTTAAGGTTATTTAGTAATTTTAATGCCGCAACTATTGCATCCCCTGTCTGAGCGGCATCTAAACAGATTATATGACCTGAAGGCTCCCCTCCAAGCAACCAGCCCTCTTCTAATAGTTTTTGCAGCACGTACTTGTCACCAACATCAGCTCGACAAAAATTTATTTTCATATCCTTAAAATATAATTGAAGCGCTTTATTGGTCATCAGTGTGCCGACCACTCCACTTTCTTTATTCAAGTCTTTTGAAAGAATATAAAGTAAGTCATCGCCATCTAAGATCTTCCCTGTCTTGGAAACCATTAGAATTCTATCTCCATCTCCATCAAAAGATATTCCTAGATGATAGTCTCCTTTTAAGATCTCTTCTCTAATATACTCAGGATTTGTAGGGCCACAATTCTGATTTATATTTACCCCATCGGGGTCAGTACCGACAGTACTTACCGTAGCTCCTAGTTCTTCAAAAACTTTCGGCGCAACAGAATATGTTGCTCCATGCGCACAATCTAAAAGAATAGATAAGCCACTTAAATCAAGATCTGTAACATTAGATTTACAAAACTCAATGTACCTACCCTGAGCATCATTCATCCTTGTAGCCTTGCCTAAATTAATAGAGTTAACACTTTCTATTTCTTTAGTTAGCTTTGTTTCAATCCTTTTTTCTAATTCTGAAGAGAATTTTTGTCCGTCTTTATTAAAAAATTTAATTCCATTGTCTTCAAATAAATTATGTGATGCAGTAATTACAACTCCAGCCTGCTTGTTAGAATTAGCTAAAAATGACACTCCTGGAGTAGGCAAAGGACCCAATAGTGTTACATCCATTCCAGATGAGATAAAACCAGCTTGAAGTGCTGATTCAAGCATATATCCTGAAATCCTAGTGTCTTTTCCTACAAGAACCCTAGTGATACCTTCTTCTAAAAGTACAGTCCCAGCTGCCCAGCCTAATTTAGCTACAAACAAAGGGTCCATTGTAGAATCAACAGGTCCTCTTATGCCGTCGGTGCCGAACCTTCTGTCTCTTCTTAAAGGTAAAAGGTTTGAAGTTTGATTCTTCTTAATTGGAATTAGATTACTCATTAGAAGTGTCTTTTAAAGGAAAAAAATTATTGTATCAATAATTTTTAGCTCTGTTCAGCAGCATCTCCAACAGAGGTTTCTTTAGGGTCTTTAGAGGGAGGTTCCTCATTAGATTTAGGCGCTCTTGGGTCTCCTCCAGCCATAATGTCATCTATCTGATCTGCATCTAAAGTCTCATAATCCATTAAGGCTTGAGACATTTTATGCAAAGCATCAATATTGTTCTCCAAAACTTCTTTGGCTGTTTTATAACATGTATCTAATATGTTTTTAACCTCTTTATCAATTTCAGATGCAGTTTCGTCTGAAATACCTTGTTTTGAAGTTCCAGCAGACCTTCCCAAGAAAGGTTCATCGTTCTCATCACCATATTTTACAGGGCCAAGTTTCTCAGACAGGCCCCATTTCGTAACCATGTTGTGAGCCAATTCTGTAGCTCTTTCAATGTCATTAGAAGCTCCAGTGGTTACTCCCTTTTCTCCATAAATAATCTCTTCAGCTATTCTGCCACCATAAAGTCCGCAGATTCTGTCTAAAATGCTTTGATGGCTATAGCTGTACTTATCTTCTTCAGGCAAAAACATTGTTACCCCCAAGGCTCTACCTCTAGGAATAATTGTTACTTTATAAACTGGATCATGCTCTTTAAGACTTCTTCCAACTATAGCATGTCCAGATTCATGATAAGCAGTCTTTAATTTCTCTTCTTCAGACATCACCAAAGATCTTCTTTCAGAGCCCATCATGACTTTATCTTTAGCAAATTCTAATTGTTCCATTCCAACTAATTTTTTTGCTGTCCTTGCCGCAACCAAAGCTGCTTCATTTACTAAATTAGCTAAATCTGCTCCAGAGAATCCAGGAGTACCTCTAGCTATTAAAGAAGGATCTACATCCTCCGAAATAGGAACCTTCTTCATATGTACTTTTAAAATTTGTTCTCTTCCTCGTATATCAGGTAAAGGAACGACTACCTGTCTATCAAACCTCCCAGGCCTTAATAATGCGGGATCTAATACATCAGGTCTGTTTGTTGCAGCAATTATGATAATTGCTTGGTTATCTTCAAAGCCATCCATCTCCACTAATAATTGATTTAAAGTTTGTTCTCTTTCGTCATGCCCTCCGCCCATTCCGGCTCCTCTATGTCTTCCTACGGCATCAATCTCATCTATAAAAACTATGCAAGGAGATTGCTTCTTGGCTTGTTCAAACATATCTCTAACTCTAGAAGCTCCAACTCCAACAAACATTTCTACAAAGTCGGATCCTGAAATGCTAAAGAAAGGAACACCTGCTTCTCCAGCTATAGCTCTAGCTAATAAAGTTTTTCCAGTGCCTGGCGAGCCAGTCATTAATATACCGGTAGGTATTTTTCCTCCCAATTTCTGGAATTTTGAGGGGTCTCTCAAGAAGTCAACAACCTCTTGCACTTCTTCTTTTGCCTCTTCTATACCGGCTACATCCGCAAAAGAAGTCTTTACTTTTCCTCCTTCTAGCATTTTAGCTTTGCTCTTTCCAAAGCTCATAGGACCAGATTTCCCTCCCATACCTCCTTGCATTTGTCTCATGAAGAAAATAAATACAGCTAATATGATTAAGATTGGAAAGCTTGCTATAAGAAGCTGCTTAAAGATAGATTGTTCTTCAGGCTTTTCGCCAATAACAGCAACCCTGTGATCAGATAGGATTTCACTTAAGTCGTCTTGTAAAAAAGGAGGTCGAACAGTTTCAAAACTTTCACCATTGACTGTTTTCCCTTTAAGAGTGTAATTATCTGAAGAAAATTCTACACTCAAGACTTGATCACTCTCTACTTGGGAGATGAACTCAGAATAAGAAAGTTCCTGAACTGAGGATTCTTTATTAAAGTTACTGAACACTGAAAACATGGTTATAGCAATGAATAACCACATCAATAAATTCTTCATTAATTCACTCATTATTTATTTAAATTCTTTTCCTATTAAGTAAGTTTCTTTGGAGTTTGATCTTGAAGCGCTTGGTTTACTAACCTTGCAAGTCTTGAATCTATAACTTAAAGCATTTCTAGTATAATCCAAACTCTCACCTTGGAACACTTTTATCAGAGTTGAGCCTCCTTTCTTCAAGAATCTATCAATAACTGATAAAGCATTTTCTACAAGATAAATCATTTGAGCATCATCTCTTTCTCTTATACCACTAATATTGGGGGCCATGTCAGACAAAACAAGGTCAAATGGTACTTTTTCTCTAAACTCTTCAAAATCATTATCTTCAAGTTCTGTTATAGACTTATGAATAAAAAAAGCCCCTTTTACTTCTTTCATTTTTTGGATATCAACTGCCACAACTGTTCCTTTGTTTCCTGCGCTCTCTTTAATAACTTGGGTCCAGCCGCCTGGAAAAGAGCCTAAATCAATAATAGACATACCTTTCTTAATTAAAATATCTTTTTTTAAGATTTCTTTTAATTTAAGTGACGCTCTAGACCTGTAACCTGACCTTTTTGACAGCCTTGTGAAGGCATCTCCATCTCTATAATTTGTTTTAGAATTTGGCAATTTTTATATGTATTCAACTTTCTCAATTTCATACTCAGTTGAACCGCTTGGTGTTTCTACCTTGACAATATCACCTTCAAATTTTCCAATCATTTGTTTTGCTAAAGGGGCAGCATAAGAAATTTTTCCTAAATTAGTATCTGCCTCATCTTCTCCTACAATTTTATATTGAGCTGACTGACCAGAATCAGAATTTATAACTGTAACGGTAGTACCAAATATAACTTTATCTGAAGGGTCTAAATTAAGAATATCTATAACTTGAGAATTACTTAACTTAGTCTCAATGTCTTTAATTCTTGCCTCAGCTAGACCCTGTTGTTCTTTAGCTGCATGATATTCAGCGTTTTCTTTTAAATCACCAAACTCCCTTGCTGTGGCTATTGCATCAATTATCCTTGGCCTATCTTCATTTTTTAGCCTCTTTAACTCATCTCTTAGGAGAGATTCGCCCTCTTTCGTCATCGGGTTCATAACTAGATAATTTTAGCATGAAGGTCTTGTAATCGCTCAACGGACCATTGATCTTTATTTCTCAGCACAGCACAGACAGCCTTTCCTCCTTCAATCGTAGTAGTGCAGTAAATCCTTTCTTCTAAAGCAGTTCTTCTAATAGATGCTGAATCAAGAATAGACTGTCTGCCTTCAGTTGTATTAACTATTAAATTTACTTCAGAATTCTTCATTGCATCAACTACATGAGGCCTACCTTCAGCAACCTTTTTAATTACTACTACAGGTATATCTCTTTCCAATATTGATCTTGCCGTTCCCTTTGTAGCAATGATCTTAAACCCTAGATCATGAAATTCTTTAGCTAACTCTCCTACAAAAGGCCTATCTGAATCTCTGACACTTAAGAAGACTGAGCCAGAATTAGGGATTTTTTCTCCTGCGCCTAACTGAGCTTTGGCATATGCTTCAGAAAAATTGCTACCAGTGCCCATTACTTCCCCTGTTGATTTCATTTCCGGACCTAAAATAGGGTCAACTCCCATGAATTTTGTAAAAGGAAAAACAGCTTCTTTAACTGAGTAATATGGAGGGATAATTTCTTCTGTAAAATTTTGGTCTTTCAGAGAAATGCCAGCCATACAAAGTGCACCGATTTTAGCTAAAGATCTTCCTATACATTTTGAAACGAAAGGTATAGTCCTTGAAGCTCTTGGATTAACTTCTAATAAAAAAAGTGTATTCTCATGATAGGCAAGTTGCACATTTATTAATCCTACAGCCTGAATTTCTAAAGCTATAGACTTGACCATGCTCGAAACTTCTTTAATTAAATCTTTTGAAAGACTATATGGCGGTAAAGAGCATGCTGAATCGCCTGAGTGTATTCCAGCTTGCTCAATATGTTGTAGTATTCCACCTATAACTACATCCTCTCCATCACATACAGCTTCAATATCCATTTCTATGGCTTGATTTAAAAATCCATCTAATAAAACAGGACTTTTTTCACTTGCCTGAACCGCTTCAACTAAATAGTTTTCAAGATCAGATTTTTTATAGACTATATCCATTGCTCTTCCACCAAGTACGTATGAGGGCCTCACAACTAAAGGAAAACCTACTTTATCTGAAACTAGCATTGCCTCTTCTAGATTAGTTGCAATGCCATTTGGGGGCTGTTTTAAATCAAGCCTATTTACAAATTCTTGAAACCTTCCTCTATCTTCTGCCAAGTCTATAGAATCAGGAGAAGTACCTAATATACGAACGCCATTAGATTCAAGTTCTTCAGCTATTTTTAGTGGTGTCTGCCCTCCGTATTGGACTATCACCCCTAAAGGAGATTCAATATCATTAATAGCAAGGACATCTTCTACTGTTATGGGTTCAAAATATAATCTATCTGAGATGTCGTAATCCGTCGAAACTGTTTCTGGATTGCAATTCACCATAATAGTTTCATAACCTTCCTCTCTGAGGCTTAAGGAAGCATGAACACAACAATAATCAAATTCAATACCTTGACCAATCCTATTTGGACCACCGCCTAAAACCATAATCTTCTTCGAGTCATTAGGTTTAGCTTCACACTCTTCTTCATAAGTTGAATACATGTACGCAGTAGATGATTCAAATTCTGCTGCACAAGTATCAACTCTCTTAAATACAGGTAAGATATTTAAACTTTTTCTAAGATCTCTGACCTTGTTTTCTTCAACATTTACAAGACAAGCTATTCTCGAATCAGAAAATCCTTTTGATTTAAGTTTATAGAGGGTTTCGGCATCAAGATCTTTTATACCTTTGTCTAATAAAACTTTTTCTTCTCCTATCAAATCATTTATTTGGACTAAAAACCAAGGATCAATCTTTGAAAGAAAGAAAACTTCTTCTACAGATAAGCCAGCTCTAAATGCATCTCCAACATACCAAAGTCTGTCTGGGCTAGGGGTACTTACTTTCTGACTCAAGATTTCTATTTCATCTTGATCGTTGAAAATCTCATTTAAACCATCTCGACCAGTTTCTAATCCTCTTATCGCTTTTTGTAATGATTCCTGAAAAGTCCTTCCTATTGCCATCACTTCACCAACCGATTTCATTTGCGTAGAAAGAACTGGTTCTGTCTGAATAAATTTTTCAAAATTAAATCTGGGAATTTTGGTTACAACATAATCAATTGATGGTTCAAAAGATGCTGGAATAACACCACCAGTTATATCATTACTTAACTCATCCAATGTATAGCCCACTGCAAGTTTTGCAGCTACTTTCGCAATGGGAAATCCTGTAGCTTTAGAAGCTAGAGCCGAAGACCTTGAAACTCTTGGGTTCATTTCAATTACTAACATCTCACCATCTTCAGGATTAACAGTAAATTGCACATTGGAGCCGCCTGTTTCAACCCCTATCTCTCTTAAGATATCTAAAGAGGCATTTCTCATTATTTGAAATTCTTTATCAGTTAAAGTTTGTGCAGGGGCTACCGTAATTGAATCCCCTGTATGAACACCCATGGGATCTATATTCTCAATACTACAAATAATGATGCAGTTGTCATTTTTATCTCTAACCACCTCCATCTCATATTCTTTCCAACCGCCAAGAAATTTATCTATGAAGATTTCTGAAGTGGGAGATAAATCTAATCCTCTATTGCAAATTTCTTCAAATTCCTCATTGTTATATGCGATACCACCCCCGGATCCTCCCATAGTGAAATTAGGCCTTAATACGCAAGGAAAACCTATTCTTTCTAAAAGATCATTTGCTTCTTCTAAGTTGTGAGCAAGCCCTGATTTAGGAACCTTTAATCCTATTCTTTTCATAGAAGCAGCAAATAATTCTCTATCTTCTGCTTTATCTATAGCTTCCTTTGTTGCTCCTATCATTTCTACATTATGCTTCTTTAGAATGCCCCTGCTATCTAGATCAAGAGCAGCATTTAGCGCAGTTTGACCTCCCATGGTTGGTAATAGAGCATCTGGTTTTTCCTTTTCTATAATCTTCTCGATAGTCTCCCAATGGATGGGCTCTATATAAGTAGCGTCAGACATGCTGGGATCGGTCATTATTGTTGCAGGATTTGAGTTAATTAAGATAACCCTATATCCATCCTCTTTTAATGCCTTGCAAGCCTGTGCTCCAGAATAATCAAATTCGCATGCTTGTCCTATAACAATAGGACCTGCTCCAATAATTAAAATTGAATCAATATCTTTTCGTTTAGGCATTCTTTTTCATGTTGTCTTCAAATTTTTGAAATAACTCTTTTAAATCATGAGGTCCAGGGCTTGCTTCTGGGTGGCCTTGAAAGCTAAATACAGGTAGAGCGTTATGCTCTATTCCCTGTACCGTTCCATCAAATAAAGATTTATGGGTAACCCTTAATTCTCTTGGTAAAGAATCTTCTTCAACGGTAAAGCCATGATTCTGAGAAGTCACAGAAACTTTCATAGTTTCAAGGTCTTGGACAGGATGATTTGCTCCATGATGTCCAAATTTCATCTTAGAAGTCTTGCCTCCAAGTGAAAGGGCTAAAAGTTGATGTCCCAAGCAAATACCAAATAGAGGAACCTCTTTTGAAGTAAGTTGTTGTATGGTTTGTATCGCGTAATCACAAGGTTCGGGGTCTCCAGGCCCATTAGATAAAAATACTCCGTGTGGTTTTAAATCTAAAATCTCATCTGCAGTAGTTTTAGCCGGAACGACTGTTAAATCAAACCCTCGATTAGCTAAAATCCTTAAAATGTTGTGCTTAATACCGAAATCTATTGCTACAACCTTTAATTTAGATTTTCGATTAGGTTCTCTCCAAGTTCCTTTATCCCAATTGTAAGTTTTACTTGTAGTTACCTTTTGAGCTAAATCCATTCCTGCTAAACCTTCAAATTTTCTTGCCTCTTCAATAGCTTCGTCTTTATTAGGATTATCTGATACCAAAATTGCAGCCGACTGGGCTCCCTTGGTTCTAATTAATCTAGTTAATTTTCTTGTATCTATATCAGAAACCCCTAATACATTATTTGCTCTTAAATAGCTGGATAAAGAATCTGCACTCCTCCAACTACTAGCCAATGAAGAATTTGATCTTACAATTAATCCAGAGCACCAAATCTTTTCCGATTCAATATCTTCTAGATTAATTCCCGTATTTCCTATATGTGGGTATGTTAGAGTCACCATTTGGCTTGCATAAGAAGGGTCAGTCAGTATTTCTTGATAGCCTGTCATAGAGGTGTTAAAAACTATTTCGCCATTAGTCTTTCCTGAGGCACCTATGCTATTCCCTTCGAAAACTGTTCCGTCTTCAAGTGCTAATATAGCCTTTAAATTAGACATGAATTGGGTTGAAAATTGAAAATTTGATCGAAAAAAAAGCGAACCAGGTATATATCTGAAGTCCGCATTTTTGTTTTTTAAAGCCTAATGGCATTAAAACCACACTATAATAAATCCATTAGAATGTGTCTATTAAAAGATTAAGAAATACTAAAATTAAGCAATGATAAAAAGCATAGAAGAAATAAACGGCATGAGAGAAGCTGGAAAATTAGCTGCGGAAGTGCTTGATATGGTTACCGATTTTGTAAAGCCAGGCATTTCTACAGGTGAGCTTGATAAGATTTGCCATGATTACATTGTAGAAGAACAAAAAGCCGTACCAGCCAACGTGGGTTACAGAGGGTTTGAAAAAACATTATGCACGAGCCTGAATCAGGTTATATGCCATGGCATACCTGATGATAAAAGGTTCTTAAAAAATGGGGATATATTAAACATTGACGTGACTGTTATTAAGGATGGTTGGCATGGTGATACGTCTAAAATGTTTCTGGTAGGCAAGACAGAAGCTCATAACGAAAGACTTGTTAGCATTACTCAAGAGTGCCTTTATAAAGGAATAAAAGCAGTTATGCCTGGAGCTAAGCTGGGGGATATAGGTCATGCTATTCAAGAACATGCAGAAAAGAATCATTACTCAGTAGTTGAAGAGTATTGCGGGCATGGTATAGGAAAGGTTTACCATGACGAACCTCAAATCTTACATTATGGTACCCCGAATACTGGATTAGAAATAAAAGAAGGTATGTGCTTTACCATAGAGCCTATGATTAATTTAGGCACTAAATTTACTAAAACATTATCAGATGGATGGACTGTTGAAACTAAAGATGGAAGAAATTCTGCTCAATGGGAACACACTATATTAGTAACTAAAAAAGGGTCAGAAGTCTTAACTAAACGTAGTGATGAGAATTTCTAGATTCAATTCTTAATGTCTAATCAACTCTCTGCATTAAAAAATAAAAATGAAGATAGTTTGTCTGTTCAGTTTAATTCCTGGCTTAACAAAGAAAGAGGAAGGCAAGTAAAAGGAATTGAATATTTTTTAAAGAAAAGATCTGAAAATACAGATTATTTAATAGTTGAAACTGCCAAAGAACATAAATTAAATCAAATACCTGATTTAGGCGTGTTCACCGTTGGCGGCTATGGAAGAGAAGAATTACACCCATACTCTGATATAGACCTTCTTTTGTTATCTGATAAGACCCTGACAAAATCAGACCAAAAAAAAATAGAGAAATTCATTGGTCATCTCTGGGATCTTGGATTGGATGTTGGTCATAGCGTCAGAACTACTAAGGAAAGTGTTAATCAAGCAAGAAAAGATATTAAAACTATGACAAATATGTTGGAGCATAGGAAGTTAATAGGAAGTGAAGAAATACTCAATAAATATCTAGCATTATTAGGAACAAAAAACTTATGGCGTAATAAAAATTTTTTTGAAGCAAAATTAGAAGAGCAAATCCATAGGCATAATCGCTTTAACAATACCGAATATAATCTTGAACCAAATGTTAAATCTTCACCTGGAGGTTTGAGAGACATACATACAATTGACTGGATGCTAAAGAACTTTCAAAGAAATTTTTCTCAAGACAAGATAGAACTTAGAAATATACTAACAAGCGATGAGAAGAGAAATCTTGATAAATCAAAGTACTGGCTGTGGACTATAAGATATCTGCTACATGAGGAAGCAAAAAGAGAAGAAGACAGATTGCTATTTGAGCATCAAATATCTATAGCTAATAAATTATTCCCCTCTGTTACCAATCCTAGTGCTGCTGCTGAAAAATTAATGCACAGATATTACAGATCTGCTCTAAGTATTTCTGAGATAAACTCAACGGCCCTTCAGACATGCAAAGAAATAACATCGAAAAATAAGCTATCTCGTAAGAAGACAATAGATAAAAACTTTTACGAAAGAAATAGACTTATCCATCTAAGCAGCTCAAATGGTTTTAGAAAAAATCCTTCGTTATTGTTGGAATTGTTCATAAGACTTACTGAAAATCCTCATTTAAAGGGTATCTCTTCTCAAACACTTAGACTTCTAAAAAGAGACAGGGAATTAATTGATTCGAGCTTCAGATCTAAGAGTAAAAACATAAATTTATTTTTACAATTACTGCAATCTAATAGATTAATAGTTACTCAATTAGAAAATATGAAAAATCTTGGTATTTTAGGAAGGTATTTACCTGAATTTGGAAGGGTTACTGGCCAAATGCAATATGATCTTTTCCATATTTACACAGTTGATGCCCATACTTTGCAGGTCTTAAGAAATATGAGGAGGATGATTCTAAAAAAGTCGGCGTCGATATACCCTTTAGCAACAAAATTAATTCAAAGCATTCCTAAAATAGAAATCCTATATGTTGCTGGGCTTTACCACGACATTGGTAAAGGTAGAGGATCAGACCACTCTGATTTAGGTAAATCAATAGCTGGAAAGTTTTGTTCGAAGCATAATTTTAAACACGAAGACAAAGAAATTGTTGAATGGTTGGTTGTTAATCACTTATTAATGTCTGTTAAATCTCAAAAAGAAGATTTGTCAGATCCTAATGTTATAAGTCAATTTGCAAAAAAAGTTAAAACAAAAGAACGCTTAGATTACTTATATTGCCTAACAGTGGCAGATGTTAGTGCCACTAACCCTAATTTATGGAATTCATGGAACTCTTCTTTGTTAAGTGAACTTTATAACAAGACGCTTGATTACTTAAACAATAAGGATTCTGTAATATTGTCTCCAGAAGAGAATAAAGCAATGGCCTTAAATTTTTTAGCCGAGAATAAGAAAATTGATATTAGTGAGGTAAAGAAGGCTTGGAAGAATTTTTATTCTGACTATTTCGAAAGCTTTAATTCTAGAGACCTCGCCTTGCACGCTAAAGATCAAAAAAACTTTAATAATGAGAGCTTGGTTAAGATAATTGAGAAGGACCCTGGTGCCTTGTCCACTATTATGGTCTGCACTAAAGATAGAGCTAATGTCTTTGCAACTATCATTGGGATATTAGACTCTGAAAACATAAACTTCTTAGATGCCAAATTA
>Ga0206683_10001171_pt1 | contig 18438 bp, 22 predicted proteins | sample M280m12015metaG_FD_155483 | JGI IMG/M metagenome (GOLD analysis project Ga0206683, IMG submission 155483) | Ammonia-oxidizing marine archaeal communities from Monterey Bay, California, United States - M2 80m 12015 | ecosystem: Environmental > Aquatic > Marine > Intertidal zone | place: USA...
ATAATATATGGCACAACAAATGTTCTCTGCCAGTCAATAATACTATATTAGACTTATCATCTGAATTACCTTCCAAATGTCCTGCAGGTCCTTTCCTATTACGTTTTTTATACATAAAGTCTGGTGTTATATGATGTGTTTCATAATAAATACCTTTATTCTTAACTCGATTTTGTTGTAAAGCATTGCTTATTATAGCATGATATATTCTTTTATAATTCATATTTTTATTTCCGTAGGTAGTATAACATATATATATATGCGATATTTTACTACCTACGGTTATAATTATAAACCTAAAGAAATAATATCATCTTCTAATGTTAAAGATTGTGCTTCGACCCAACCACGATTCTCTGTATGAATTAAATGATTTAACGTACACTTAACTACATTACCGAACTCATCTTCTAATTCCATCATTTCATCTGTTGTTCCAGTTACACCAGCATTAGAAACAGTTTCATAAGAAGCTTCTTTACCATTCCATGATAGTACTTGTGGATTATCAAACGTATTAAAGTTTTCAGTAAATGATTTAATTGTCATTTTACCATGATCTTTAATGTCAATAATAGTATCCTTATGCAAACACAAGTTCGACTGATAAATCTCATCTTCAAATGGAGTATGCTCATTTGATACATCTAAGTTAATAGCATAAATACGACCAGTTTCTTGACGTGCCATCAAAAACGACTTTAAAATATCTCGTGCTTTATGTACTGGTCCTAATGTACCATCAACACTCTTTGTCTGAATAACATCACCAGATTGTACTGCATCCAAAAAATTATTATCAAATGACATGGAATAATCAATTTTATCAACTCGCTTATTCTCAGCAATACGCTGAGTTTTTAACATCAATAACTCCATAACTTCAGGATCATATACACTAAATGTTACTGTTGCTGAACCACCACGACTAATCTGTGTAAACATCTTAACAGCTTTATCAACTTCAGCATAAATTGGCACTTTACCTAAATGTTCAACTGCTCCATTCTTAACACTATTTCCTAATGAACGCGTATCAAAACGAATACCAATACCAGCCTTCTTAGCAGTCATACTATATGCTACGTGCTGTGCTACACCAATAGATTCAATTGTATCACCACTACGAATAACACAACATGAAATACTATCAAAATCGCCATTACGACATCCATTAATAACTGGTGTAGGCATATTTAATTTACCCTTAATAATACCAGTTGTTAATAACTCAACTTGCTTAAAATCATCACCATGAATAGCTAAGGCGATACCAATAGCACCCATATGTGGAGTCTCAATTACTTCACCATTATATTTCTGTCCATATTTATCTTTCCACTGCTTAATTTGCCAATACTCAAAACGCTCATCATATAACGACTCATATAATGTAGCATACTCTGGCTTATATTCAGGAATATAATTCTTATCCCAAATACCTAATTCAAGAAACTTATTATAAATATCTTCAAAAGTTCCAGTCTTATCATTCATACCCAAATTACGCATCATCGCTTTACGAATAGTAGCATATTCTAACCTAGCAGCAATACGACTATATAACTTCTCTTTCTTATCAATACATATATCAATCATTGTACTATGTATTTCTTTTGTAGTTACAAGTGATGGCAATCTTTCAACTGTTTCTTCTAATAAGGTTTTACCTTCAATACCTAAACGAGTTGCATAATCAGCCCACTTTCTTGGCTTATCAATATCAAACTTAACTTGTGTACCATCACTCTTGATAACCTTAATGTGACTATAATTGCCTTCATCATATTCTTTAATCATTAACTAACTCCCTTATTCCATTATTTTAAATTGTTTTATATTTATATTAACCACTTTTAATCATTTGGATATGAACTTACCATCTCATCAACCATACGTGCGAACCAATAATCTTTAAACATATCGTGTTCACTTAAATCCCAATACATTACCATATTTGGATGAGTTTTCTTATTCTCATCTTTAATATCACCATATACCCAACTTTGACTAATCTTATCCTTTAACCAATTGTCATGCATATCCTGCGGTGTTATTTCTGGATTTCTTAACTTATATAATACCCCACTAATTGCTGATTCTTTTTGCCACGATGTAGCTTTACTCCATTCAACTTGTGAAAAATCTTCATTTCTTTCACATATTTCCTTATTCTTATTATGACAAGCTTTAGCAATATCTGTGACATATTTTATATCTTTTAATATAGCTTCACGCTTACCATAAGCTTCTAACTCTCGATGACTAATAAAAGCACTCACGACTTTATCTATTTTATCCGATGGAATAATATCAACAAATTCCATACTTTCATGCGATAGTATACATTCATATTTTACACCACGCCACATTTCATATGCTTTTGCTACTAAAGCAGCATAGTCTTCACTTTCATATTCACCTAAATATAGGTTAGTATTAGCTGATGAAACACCATATCTTAAACCATATACTTTAATCATAATTACCTCTCCTTATACACTATATTATATACCTTCTGGTTAATATATTGAACACTTTTTATAAAATAATCAATACTACTGAGAGAGCCCCTCTGGTGAATGGTATACCCGGTTATAGGTATACCTATTCAATATCACGCCATTAACCACGCTTTACGTTCATCTTCCCAAGTCTGTGTTATATTACCATTACACTTACCTTTTGAATATAACAAATCAAACTCTGATGGATTAGTTACACTCATTACATACCGAGGCGAATCATCAATACACTTCTTATATTCCTTCTCAGTTAATGAACCTAATCCTTTAATATAACGAACCTTACTATAAGTCTTAACAGTATCACGATACGCTTCTAAGTCATAAAACCACTCATCATCTTTAGCTTTACTAACAGTACCAATAATGATTGGTGTACGTACAATCTTAACTCGACCACTTGTATATAAATCAGGCCATCTCCAAAAGAAGTTCAACAAACCTGGTGCAATGGAACCAACACCATCAATATCCGCATCAGTTAAAATATGTATTTCTGAATAAAACATAGTGGTCTGACGACGAACTTTAGTATTATCCTGCTCAGCATATTCTGAATCAAACATATCCCACATAGATACTAATGGCTTACGTCCACTAGCATCTCTACATTTTACCCATTCGCCATCAATATTGACTTCATCGTTCTCATTAACTATATGTTTACCAATTGTATAAAACTTACCACCCCGTGGTAAACACGCTTCATCAGTCGATAAATCTAAACCTAAACAACCCATAATACTTACATATTCTTTATTATTTAAAATTTCTTTTAATGGAGCACCATGTACATTCTTAACTTTACCCTTTAATGGAAATCCACCATGACGATTCTTATCTCGAACTTTCATCAAATAACCAATAGCCGATAAACCCTCAGCTAAATAAAACTCACCACCCTCTTTACCAGCTTTAATATGCCCTTCAACTCGTGGTGCTCGCTTATTAGTCTTAGCCAATTTTGCTGCAGCTCGTAACTCAGCAGCTTCTTTTCTTGCTAAATATACATCAACAATAGGTGATATAATCTCTTCAGTTCTCATTACCATCTTAGCAATTTTAGCAAAATCAATATTAGGACAATGCGCTTTTAACTTACTTTCTGTACTTTTTAATCGTTCTTTAGTTTGCGAATCAAACTCAGGAGCTTCAAAATTCTGAATAAAAATACCTAATACAATACCATTCTTAATCGAACTAGCTGGAACTTCAACTTTATATTTACGCTTAATTAATGGAATTAACTCTTTACATAAGGCATTCATAAACCAATTAACGTGTGAACCACCTAATGAGTTATGCAAACCATTTACTGATGCCATTTGCCTAAATGTATGCTCTGGTGATGGCGTTAAAAACCAACTAATATTAGACGATGCAAATGTACAAGCAGGCTCACCAAATAACTTAGCATACTTCTTGATATTATTAGTACTAATACGCTTACCATTAAACTTAAACGTAATAGCAGGATAACATACTTGAAGCAATTCTAATCTTGATAAAATAACTTTCTCAACACTTTCATCCATTTCAGTCATATTAAACCGTTTGAAATCTGGTGTAAACTCGACTTTTGTACCATTTTTTGTATCTTTAACAGATGTTACTTTTACTGAATCAGCATTATCTTTACACGCTACAGTGACTTTTTCTTTACCGTCACAAGTGATACCTTTAAATGACTTACTGAAAAAATTAGTTAATGCCGAACCAACACCATTAGTACCAGCACCAATTCGCTTACTATCATCAAAATTTGAACCAGCTTTAGTCTGAGTCCATGCAGCTACAGGCCTTAACATTGTAGTTCCATCAGGCATAGTAATCTCATCTAATGGAATACCACGACCATCATCTTCAACTATAACTTTAGTAGGCTTTACTGTCACTTTAATATTACTAGCATGATTACCATCAGTCCTAATATGCTCATCAACTGCATTATCAATAACTTCATTAATAATCTTAACCAAACCCTGTGAATATGTAACCTTATCCCACTTACCCGAAATAAACGTCTCATACTCTTCTGGCTGTGTAGAACCTATATACATCCCTGATCTGAGGAGTACGTGCTCCTTATCACTTAATACTTTAAAGTCAACATCTTTATTAACTTTTGTATCTACACCTTTACTAAATTTATTTAAATCTGTCATATAATCTCTCTTTTACTATATAGAATACCAATTTACGATAACTATTATATCACACTTTATAGCTATCGTCAACACTTTTTTTATATATAATACCGCTATTTTAGCTTACTTACCAAATACTCAACAGCGACATTTTTATGCTTAGCTTCAACTTCACAGTCGCCATACTCAAGGAAGTCACGTAAATATGCAATTAAGCTGTCGTTAGTAATCATTTGAGAATGTGCCATCATATCACGCTTGTTTTCATAACCACGAGACTGTGATATATGGAAATATGGACGCTTACCATTCCAAGTACCTAGAACTCGCTTGAACTCGTCAGAATCAACTGATAGGTAAGTTTGGTCATTTTCACAGTAATAATGGTGCAAATCCAATACCATACGAATACCATACTTTTCACATATATCCAAGGTTTTCCAAAAACCAGCTTGCTTTTCGTCATTTTCCAAAGTTAACCATGGGAACAAATGAGACGCTTCGTCAGGCAATGTGAATGAACGACCATTAGTATGAATATTAATACTAACCTCGTCAGCCTGTAAACCCATTTGCTCAAATAACCACTTAGCTGACTCAAGGTCACGTATGGCATTAGTACATACCTCAGGACGGTCACTACTGATAGTAACAAATTGCGATGGATGAGTACTGATACGTATATCGTTATCCTTGACAACTTTGCCAATACGCAACGACATATCAGAAATAAGACCGTTAAGCTTGTCGTCGTATAATGAACGATATTCCAAATGAGTATGCAATGGCAAAATGTCACTACTAATCCTGAACATTTTTTGATTGTCAGGTAATGTAGCAATATACTTAACCTGAGCATATAAAGCATTAAGATTAGCTTTAACTTTGTTTAACAACTTGGCATACTGTGCACTAGGCGATAATGACTTAACATTGGAAACGCGTACTGTACCAATTTTATACTGAGCATACTGCTCGAATACAACGTCACCGTTGCGTTTTTGGACCAATGAACCAATATGACAACAAGTACCTAACTTCATAATATATACCTCAATTCAATTTATGAGACTATTATATAACAGTATTACTCAAACTTCAACACTTTTACATAAAAAAGTGCAAAAAAAACCACCCGGAGGTGGTTAAATATTGAACAATAACTATTATTGTTATGCTAAACCATACGTGATTAGATAGTCTTCATATAAGGTCATACCTTCATCTAAACTTTCTACTAATGTATCGTCTATTTCTTTGAACAAATACTTAGCATCCGCATCTGACAATTTAGGTGGTAATCCTGACTTAAACTTGTCATATTCACCATCTTTAACGGCTGCTCGCATTTTACTTGCAGACATACCATCAACACCGTCGCTATCTGGGTCACGTTCACCTGCTGTTTTTACTTCAATTGAATCAAATTTATAATCTTTGCCATTATACTTAGTAAGTAATCGGTCAAACTCAGGAACACGATCTGAACCAACAATCATCGTAGCATCAGTATAACCATCAGATTCAAGTTCCTTTAAAACCTGAATAATGGTTTTAGCTGGTGACTTAGTCACAATACTTCCAAAAGCTTTTGTAGCATATTTGATTTTATCATCGTATGATAATGGGTCTTTCTTTTTGTTTTGAGTATGTGACAAATATATTCTAGCATCCGCACCTTGTTTTTTTGCTTCAGTTTCAATTGCATCAACTAATTTAAGATGTCCTACAGTTGCCGGCTGCATCCTTCCGAATGTAAATACTACTTTATCTTTCATTTTATATTCCTTTTTTGTATGAAAAGACTACTTATCCTTTTCAAAACCTTTTTTGATTTCTGGTGAAAAATTGTTAAAACTAAAACTATAACGATCAACTAACTTAACACCTTGTGGTATATTACCGTCAGATAATCCAACATATCCCTCAGCACCTGTTACCTTAAGTACTCCACCTTTTGTTAAAACAAATGTACTTAACGAATCAACACGATCTAACTTAGCCATTACCATTTCTTTTAATGCTACTACTGTATCCTGTAACTCATACACTAATGTTAATTGCTTAACGCCTGGAATACCTTTTAACATCGCATCACGCTTGTCAATCTGAGTTTGCTTACCCTTATCAGTTTTACGCTTATCTATCTCTTTCTTAAACCTCATATTAACATACTCGGTAAAATTAGTCGCTTTCTGTTTTGGAGAAATATTACGCTTGTTTTCTCTGATATAAGTATTATTATAGGTATTTATTAAAGCATTAATATCACCTTGTAACATACTGTAAGTTGAACCTGATATTGAAGATGCCAATTTAGTTGCTTGACTTAATAACTTCTTATATACTTTTGACTCAACATCAGTAAATGTTATTACACCATCATATGACTTATAATAAGCATCTTCCATCCATACATTTCTACTGTTCTTAAACTCATCAGCACTAACTCCAAAAGTAGCACTCATATCAGCAATTGAACCACCTATATACCGTGTATGTACAACTATACCAACTTGTGCAGATGTCCATTGATTCGCTAACTTTGAATCAGTTGGAACTGCATATAATATAGTGTTTGGGTGACAATATACCATTTGTTCACCATTAGATGACAATGTTTTCAAATCACCACTAGTAAACATTAAGTCGCCTTGATATACTTCACCATTATTTGGTGTAACAGCTTTAAGATACTGTAAACATACCTTTAACTTACTAGCTAAATCACCAGTATGATTAGCATCAATATCAGCATCTGTATAGTTTATCTTAGGCACTTTATTAAATATTGCTTTTGTACCAACAAAAAACTTATTATTCTCTGGATCTGGGTTATATCCAAAAAATACTGCAGGTGCACCATCAAACTTGACTGATACACCAATATCTTTACTTTTAGCTTTAGATGAAAACTTATCGTATATTTCACCTAATGACTTTATTACATTGTTAGTTGCAGTTTTACCACCATCAAGAATTAAATCTTCTAAATGGGTTGAATGCTTATTCTGTATAACTGCAGACTCATTTATTGTAAACTCTTTAAAAGACTTTAACTTTAACATATTATATAACCTTAATATAAATTATTTATAACTATATTTATATAAGTGCTTAATCCCACAAACCATTATAATATTTACCAAATAAACGATGACCATTTTCTAAACGCTTTGAAGCAATCTCATACGCAGTATTATCATCCTTATCCCATAACATTATTAAATCACTCTCAATATCTTTCTTAAATGCCCAAATCATCTCATCCATAACATAATCCCAACGCCTGAAAAAGTTATCATCAGTATCACTACTTTTAAACTCTTCTTCAGTACATCGTAAATATTCAGGAACATCTTCTAAATCAACTACGGGTGCTCCATGTTTTTTCTCTTTTAAACGCTCCAACATCGGCACTATAATATGCGCTAATGTGGTATCCATGCTCCATACATCATAATCATCTATCTTTATATAAGACCGTTGACTTTTAAAGTTTTCCCTATCATAATATAAGTTAATGGTTTTATTTAACACAATCTGAATAATATCATCAACCTTCTCTAAAAATCGACTTATTTTATCTTCAGGCATTTTACCACCTAATATCTTATCCATATAACGTTTATCTAAATAAAAACCTTCTAAATTAGCGGTCCAACGATCTCGATATTTACCTATAAAAATCTTCATACTACTCTCCTTTATACATTTCTTCTACGGTGATTTCACCTGTGGCTAATGCTCGAGCATATACCATCTGATATAAACAATAAGCAACATCGTGGCGCGCCGAGTGCTTGATAAAAGAATCTTCTATATCCTTTGGCAACTTAAACTGTGTATTAGACATCCCAATGTTTTCATCTAAAACAGTACGTACATCTCGAATATTCCAATACTTCGCTACGGTCTCATTAAAATCAACACCTGTCATATGAAAAATACTTTGCATAATAGGGATATCAAAATGCTGACCTACACTGTATATTTTAGTATAACGTGGATCACAACCATTATCACTTAAATATTTCTTAAACTTCTGAACACCAACATTTAATTGCTCATCTTCTGATGATGGAATAATTTCCTTCTTTACTTCAGGAGGCTGATCTTTCCACCATGCTAATGTATCAGGGTCAAAAGTTCTTTCAAAACGTTCACCTTTTCTCTGTGTATTTAATGCAAACTTTACATAAAATGTGTTCTCAACCACTTTTAAATATGGCGCCTTCTTGAGCTTCTCTAATGTGATAGAATCATCAAAGGTAACTGCTGCCAATGATACTACAGCTTGATTAGAAAGCCCATCTGAGGCAACTCCAACCGTCTCAAAATCAATTATTACATTTTTTCCCATTTATTCTATTTCCTTTATTAATTATTTCTTTCGCCACGCATCAAACCGCAATTGCGCATTTAAACCGCTCGTTATATTATTCTGTATATACATATTGACTTCTTCACGATTCCAGCCAGATAAAATCATATCGTTTATATCCTTACATGACTTATACCTTTCTGGTAATTTATCCCATAATACTACTCTTTCACCCGCTTTAATAAACTTACTCATTCTTGATATTGTATCATTATGCCTAGGCTCATTATCCAATATAAACACTCGTCTTGACTTTGGATAATCAAAAGTCTTTAAATCAATCATAGCTCCTGATAACGCTACACTATTATCAACAAAAAATGAATCAATCGGACCCTCAACTACATTTATAATAGACTTATTAATATTAACTCGCTCTTCACCAAAAACTTTATTAACATTAGGCTTTGACTTTATTATCTGATAACGCATCTCATCAGATGAAAATGCTCGACCATTTATTGTTTTTAATACACCACGCTTATCATATGATGGTATTACCAATCTAGGATGATCTTTGTATATATAATCAAATGTTCCTGGACATACCTCATTTGATAACTCTTTCCAACGTCTTGTAAAACCTATTTTTGAATAATACTCCTTAGGAATCTGTCTATGCCTAACATACCTAAATATTGGATGTGTATCAGGTAACTCATCCAATGGAATATACTCCTTAAGCTTATCATTTATATTATTACACGTAATCTTACAATCTTCAATTTCAACTGAAGGTTTACTATTATTATATCGCTTTATTCCTTTTTCTTCAAATACATCAAACAAATACTGTGAATACAGTTCAGACCAATACTGTTTAAGATAATATGAAAACTGACTAGTATAACCACATTTAAAACAATGTACGTGTATAGAATTATCAGTTGTTTCATATATACCTAAACGGCGTTTAGATTTATTAGTCTTCGAATCACCACATATATGACATCTTGAAACTATACTGATTGGTAAATCTTTAGTTATCTGACCATTATCTAAATAAGGCACAACTCGTCTAGCATACTCACGATCCCTTATTATACTGTTAAAAAAGTTATTCCTTGACATAATATTAGTATACCCCATTTACTATTAAGTCTATTATATAACACTTTAATATATTATTGAACACTTTGCCTAAAAAATAACCCGCCACTCAACATCTTCGATATCAGCAACTTTATGCTCTTTTTCCAATAAACTGACTACAAAACCACACTTTAAATATACAACTTCAGCTTGTTTCGTGTTAATATCACGAACCCAATAATAACCCTCATCTGAAGGAACCGAATCTTGCCATGGTGCTTCATATATACCATAATTATTCTTACTAAACTCAATTTCTTCAATTAAATTTTGATCTACTTTATTACCATCCATATCATTTTCCTTTAAATTTCATCTGTTAATTTTAATATCAGTTCTAGCTCATTTTTATCTTCTACACCAATTAAAGTATAAACATCTGAATCAGTTTGAATATCAATTTTACGATGCTTACATAAACTCTCAAATATCTGTAATTTTTGCTTCTTTTCGTTAACAGTATTACCTAAACAAGTAACTTCGCTTTTTGATAATGTAACAATCATACTAACTCCTTTATTTAATTTATATACCTATTATATCAATTTATACCACATTTGTCAACACTTTTCTGTTAAATAGCGGAACAGTACAATGGAACCTCTAAAACGGAACAGAACAATGAAGTCTGATAATATACGCTAATCTAAAAAATATAAATCTGAACAAGTTTAATTAAAAATATCTATAAACGAGAGCTTGCTCGATACTTCTTCTATGGTCCGAAAAAGAAAAGGGATAATGTCATTCAATGCAGGGAGCCTGCGACCTTACCCCGAAGGGGTCAATTAACGTTTATCTATATATTCTGTATTTAATTCCGCGGCCCCCGTTTGAGGTATTAGTCTATACCCTTCGGGTAGGTCGCTTCGCTCCCGATCTGTTGTTCCGTTGCCTTCCGCGGGCTCCTTTAAATAATTTTAATTATTATTAATAATTCTATATTGGGGTTATTGCAATACGAGTGCAATTCCCAGCTAAATCCCCAATGTTCAATCGACCAAATAACGGTGGTTCTATTAGAACAGCCAAATCATACTTCCTCAAGTACTAGGTTTTTTCAACCCTATCAGCGTTTTTCTCGAATATTTCCTACAATACTCTATCAATAACACCTAAAAATCTTTCGCAGTTAATTTCGTTTAAACCGGTCAGATGTTGACATGATCGAAAGGGTTCTATACCACACTAACGTCATGTTTCTTTTTTATAGCAGAGATACAACTGCTTTATTATTATTATTAAAAATCTCAACAAATTGTATTAAAGCACATAATGTGCTTTAACCGAAGATAGGATATTCTTCTTATAATTATATTTATATCACTATTATATCACAGTTATTCTTATTCTTGAACACTTTTTATTTTATTAAACCAATTAACTTCTTTTAATACCCATTCAGCTATTAACTCAATATCATTGGTTATATATGAACTCCCAATAGTCTGATAATGAAAACTACCATCATACTCCTTCTTAAGGAACTCTAAATCTTTAACTGTTTTATCCATACTTAATGTATGATAATTAACTACTTCTCCAGTATTAACTGATACTACAAATGCGCTATCACTAATACTCTTTATCTCTAATACATTATATTTATACATTATTTCCTCTATATCAAAATGTGTATTATAACTCTATTATAACACACTCATATTAAATATTGAACACTTTTGTTTAATCAGAACTTAAACCATCATCTTCCAAATCATCGTCATCTATACCATACTTACGGCGCTTACGACCCTTTAACTTACTAGGCACATTATCATCCGCATATGAATTAACAACAAAACCTGTATCAATACCCGCAGCTTGTGCAGCAGGATCATCACTAGCATCTCCTGCTATCATCGCTTCAATAATAGCAAGCTCATCATCACTAATGCCTTCATCACCCATTGACTCACGTAATGCTAAATATGGACTGACTTTTAACTTATTCAAAAACATTGGATTAAATATAACAGTCTTCTTTAAATTTAATGCCAAAATGACTAATGGTGTCATTGCTGCTTTCTCTTCTTTTGTCTTGGATTTACGTATCTTATCTCCACGTTCACTTATTAATCCTAACTTATATGCATCAAATTCTATATATGGTGTACCTATAAGCTTTAATAACTTATACCCAACATAATACTCTTGTGCGTAACTTAACGCACTTATAATTTTATTCTTAGTTGCCATTATACATACCTTTTAATTTAAATTTATAATATTTATATCTGAAATTGATTCTATTATAATGCTATCAGAATACTTATTTAATATTTCCATTAACTCCAATGTAGTACCAGAACCTGATTTACCACCTAAAGGATTATTTTTACCTTTTGGCAAAACCGTTACTATTGTAAACTTATTTTTCTTTAATACTCCAATATATCCCTGCTTCATACTCTCTGAATAAAATAAAAACCAACCGCTAGTTAATTTATTAGATTGTATTTTCTTAGCAGTCTTTTTATGTAACTCAACCCAATCAGACTTTCTAAACTCTCCCCTACGATCATAGGCTTGGGCTGAAGCGTGAATAGATGGCGCAAACTTAATATCTCTAAACCTATAAGGAAAATTAAAATATGACATATATGCTATTTTATTTTCTTCCGCTTTACTTCGTTTACCTGGCTCATCTATAACTTCAGCCAAAAATTCATTAAATGTTAACATAACTGTATACCTAAATAATAATATTATTATTACTATTTATACAACTATATTTTTAATAATGCTCTTACTTAATGTTTCTGCATCTTCATCTTCGATACAAAAACCAAAATATCCTGTAAAATTATCAATTAACCAAATATTTATACTTTCATAACTCAAATCACTATTAGACTCACAAACTAACATACTAGCAAATGTATCATATTCATTCTCCATACCATCATTAGCTCCACAACTAGTATGTGCTGGATCATATTCGTACATTACTTTAGATACTTTTGAAACAATATCATTTATATTCAATCTCTTCATTACTATATCCTTTATCTTAACCTTTTTAATATACATATTATAACAAACTATTTACTGTTTGTCAACTATAAACCCCAATTAATTTCACTAGCATCTAACTCAGAATTTGGATCCATACTTAACATCTTACCCTTAGGTGTTAACTCCATTACAGCATCAGGAACCTTATATTCACCACCTGGCATCGTCTCACTTGATACCACATCAGTCCAACGTTGCTTATCTTTATCAACCCTAATAGGAATGGCTGGCACATCTTTTGTTCCATAACGATTCTTAACCGCTTTAAGCAATTGCTGCTCAGCTAATATTAACTCCTCAGTCTCAATTATACCTATAAGAAAATCTGCAGTCGCTGCAACTGCTGCAGAATCAGCAATATTTGACATACTAATATCTGAAGCACCCCATGCATCACGATTAGTCTGTACAGCTGACCAAACTGGTACACCATGCTCTGTAGCAAAACCACGTAACTCTTCACTTACTATCTTCTGATAAGTATACGTATTATCACTCGAAGCAACTCGCTTTGACTTTGTAATACCTAAATAATCATTCATTATAATATCAGGCTTCCAACTCTGCTTTAACTGTAACTCATTAAGCAATGCTGTAAATTCCAAAACGCCTGCATTTGAAGTTGGATACTGTTTTACTCTTAACGAACCCATACACTTTGCTTTAATAGTTTCTAACTTAGAACCGAACTTCTTATATGATGTATTCTTTAACTCATCCATTGATATATCTAACAAATTAGCATCAACTCGCTTTGAAACAGATTCTTCATCCATCTCCATTGAAATATATAATACATTATATCCCTGTAAAATATATTGACTTGCTAATGTACATAAACCTAACGACTTACCAGTATTATGATGAATCATATTATATTGATCAACGTACCAATGCGGACTAGGTATCATTATATCATAAACATCCCTAGACTCTTCTATAAATTCTTTACCAATTATCTTTAACTTAGAACTACCTAATATATCAACTTCAATAGCATCTTTTGCATATACTTCTTTACCATCACAACTAAATCTATGTGTTTCTGCAACTGTCCGAGTTAAACCATTCTCAAAAGTCAACTTAACTATATCACGCTTTGGCTTCATTACTGTATCCAAAACTTTAACCAATTCACCAGATTTTGTTTTTACTTCAAAGTCATATCCTAATTGCTTTAACTCATGCAATTTCTCTAATGAAATATTTAACTTCTGCATTCTATACTCCCTTTGTATAATAATATATTTTATTATATATCATCTATAGTACAAGTTGAACATTATCCAACTATATAGTTAAGCTATGCCTAAAAGACATAGCTTACTTATAAGGAGTTATCCTAACATTGACATCGCCAATTGTGAACTCATCTTCGAAGCTCCTAACATCGAAGCACCTGCTTGCATTAACATCTGTGACTTAGACATAGCAGCCGATTCAGATGCAAAATTTGTATCCATAATACGTGAACGAGCACTTGCTGTTTGTTCCTGCATATTTCCAAGATTAGTAATAGTATGCTCAAGTCGATTAATATTAGCACCAAAACTTGAACGAACTGAACTCAAATCATTAATTAATGCTTTTACACCAGTTATAGCAGTATCTGCATCACCAGCATTTGCTTCAAAATCCAAGGCACCAAGAGTCCCAGCATCAGTCGATAACTTAGTAACAGCTGTACTAATATCTACATCCAGCTTTTCAGCTACTGTTGCTCCAACTTGAAAACTAACCTTACCAGTCCCAAATGCACCAGCTGCACCAAGTACTTTCTGGTCACCAAAACTCGTATTATTCATAATTGACGATAACTCAGTATTCAATGCAACAAACTCAGTAGTAATAGCCTTTTTATCCTCAGTTGAAGTCGTGGCGTTACTCGCTTGTGTTGCCAAATCGTTCATACGAAATGCAATATTGGTTGCTTCATCTAACGCTCCTTCCGCTGTTTGCATCATTGAAATTGCATTCTGAGCATTACTTGCTGCTACTCCCATTCCTCGATTTTGATACTCTAAACGATTTGCAATCTGAAGCCCTGCAGCATCATCAGATGCGGAATTAATACGAAAACCTGTAGATAGTCGCTCAAGCGACTTAGTTAAATCACCGTTTGTACCCAATAGGGTGTTCTGTGCTACTAGATTTGCATAATTAGTTTGAATTGAAATTCCCATTTTTAATATCCTTTGTATATTTTAGTTTTAATATAAAAACAACGTCATTGATGTTTTATATGAGTTTATTATATAACACTTATCGCTATTGTTGAACACTTTTTAAAATCTTTTTATATATTTCATCCGAAACATATACTTCTATCTCTTCTTCTCCTACAAAACAATTCACTGGTGCCATTAGCATGTTTAGCGTACCCGCCTCAACTCCACCACCTGTTAACTTATCTAATGCCTCTAAACCTGGTCCAAATGAATACTTTTTACTTTGCTTATTATACGACTCGTGTCGTGACTCAGCATCACCGAAATAATCATGACCTACACTAGAATCAAATGCAATTGCTAATGCATCTTTCATTAAATCAGGTATTACACCAACTGCTGGAATTCTTGTATCTTGATCACATAATGGCAATTCACTATTCTGCTTTATCTGTAAAGACTCCGATAACGCATTATATAATGCCTGCTCTTTACAAAAATCTTCAGTCTCATTAGTTAACCATGTTAAATTATCCTCTGGACTACTATTCTCTGCTATATCTATAATTTCATTAACTTCATTATATGTATTCTCATCAACCGATAACTTATCACTAGTTATACGTAATGCTTCATATGATGGCACTGTACTATACTCATCATGAAACCTAAAAATCATATCCAGCGTTTTCTTATACTTCGACTCATGAAAATACTCTTGCTTTAAATGAGGCGCTACTATACCAAAATAATCTGGATTATTTAATACATTTGTGATAATAGTTTGTTCTATCTCAGTCATTACTTAATTATTCCTTTTTCTACTTCTTCATTATACCTAGCAGTTATTATATCACGTATAGCATTAGATATGAACTCATCTGTAAAATATTCTGGTAATGTGGTATCTGGTAATAATTGTACTTGTATCCCATCTTTAGTATCTTCTATTTCTGTAATATATATCGTATAACCATCTATCTCTATAGGCAATGCCTCTAAATCTTTCATATCTATCCACCCTTGTATCTTGTAAAAACTAATTTCTCAACTTCTCCTTCTGGTACAGAATAAGTCATCTCTTTAGTATCTTCTAATGATATAAATGGACTTTCAGATAATGCCTTTTCTATAGCAGGTACATCTATATAAACTGGAGCATCATAAAAACGCTTCTCTTTACTCCTAAAATATACTTTAGTATACATTGCCTCATCAACAAACTCAGCAGCTTCTAATAATACTCCCGAACCACCAATCACACATATATCCATCTTTGTACCGGAAATTTTATGATTATATACACAAGTCGCAGCAGCCTCAAAACATACCTCTTCAATATTTGGACCTACATAATCTGGATGATCACCATTCCTATTAACAATACTTTCTATTGTAGAACTACTAATAACAAAATGTGGCAATCCACGTAATTTTACCGGTAATGACTCAAATGTACTACGACCCATTACTAATATACAATCACTTGTAAACTGCTTAAACATCTCCATATCTTTCTTAATATGCTGCGTCCATGGCAAACGCTTAGCATTACCAAATACATAATCATCAGCTGTAAACGCAAATATCATCTTAATCTTTGGCTCATATGGTATATCCGTCATTATTCAACTCCTTCTATAACTTCAGTATTCATTACGTCACTAGTATTTAACATTGCATTATAACGTCTATCATATACTGTAATTAACTTCTTTAATGATATTAAATAATTAACTGGGTTATCTACATATGTTTCAATGTTATTAGCAGCATAGTCTAATAACGCAACTTGCGCCATTAAACGATTAACTCTACTACCAATCATTTCTCCATTCTCATCGTAAAATGCATATACAGTACCACTACCCTCTTCAAGCTCTTGTACAAAATCATCCGTCCAATGCTTTAAATCTTCTTGCATATCACTCTCCTCCTACTAAGTACCAAAAAATGAACTTAATGTACGCTTCTTAATTGGACTCATATTACTCAATGAATCACAAATACCATTTAATGGCTTCATAAACTTATCCTGAAACAATACATTATAATCTATATATTCCGTAACATCACCAAATGATAAATCAATCTCTGAACCCGCGGGCCATGCAAATACTTTCTCACCATAAGGGTTCGGTATCTTTAATGTAACAATATTAATCTTCTCACCATCATTAATTGGCTCAACTGATAAATTCTTATTCTTAATATAACGATTATATGCTAATGCACCTTTAATATGACCTGGACATCCACGCTTTGGCTTAATATCTTCATCACCATGAACAAATATATTATTAGCAGTTGACGTACCACATATCATACTTATATCTAATTCACTAAAACCATCCTCAAACTTACTAACTACATTCTGTAAGTCCGACTCACCTTTCATTATAATTGCACTAATACTATCAGTTAATGCTGTTGTTACTGCTTTTGGTGTGGAACTACGCTGAGTTTCAATACCAATCAACTTTAACTTTGGCACTTCATAACGTACACCCTCATTATCATTAACTGATAATGCATAACGCTTTTTAGCAGTAAAAAACCCACCATCAATTGAAATAACTTCTCGGTCCATATTCATATGATTATCAACATTATTCATATAAACTTGTAACTTTTGATAACAAGTATTAATAACTGATTCAGTTATTTTCTCACATAACATCGACATATAATCAACTAACTTCTCACCTTCATGCTTGGTCTTGACATTAGCAATAGACATAAACTTATCAAAATCAACATAAATAGAATCAGTATCAATATAACAAATATAATCAACATTTTCAGTTTTATTTACTTTGTTTAAATAAATATTCATTGCTGATTCAACCCACTTAATAGCCAATTGACCAAATGATGTTACTGCCTCAGCATTATCTACTGAATAAAATCTAAAATACTCTGAACCTAAAGCTCCATATAAACTGTTGATGAGGATTTTACGGTTTAGCTGATCAGTATTAGCAATAGACATACGAATCTTTTCTTCTTCCAACTTTTCACGTAATTCTTCAACTGAATAAGTTGACAAATCAACCTCTTCATAATTCACTTCACTCATTATAATACCTCCTTAACATTAGGTT
>Ga0206683_10001174_pt1 | contig 18410 bp, 11 predicted proteins | sample M280m12015metaG_FD_155483 | JGI IMG/M metagenome (GOLD analysis project Ga0206683, IMG submission 155483) | Ammonia-oxidizing marine archaeal communities from Monterey Bay, California, United States - M2 80m 12015 | ecosystem: Environmental > Aquatic > Marine > Intertidal zone | place: USA...
TATAGATACTTGTTTTGAAGAGGCCGAGATTACTGGTCTTACTGCTTCAGAAGTAAAAGAGTATATTCGTTATATTGCGGATAGACGACTTCTAGGAATAGGTATGAAAGCAATCTTCCATAGCAAAGACAATCCATTACCATGGTTAGATTATATTCTAAATGGGGTGGAACATACTAACTTTTTTGAAAACAGGGCCACTGAGTACGCACGTGCGAGCACTAGTGGGAATTGGAAAGATATCTTTAAATAGGAGAATACAATGGCAGACGCGCAAGCCAATGATAAGCCAGTACTGACTCTTAATGACAAAAATTATGTTATTGAGGACTTGTCAGAACAGGCTAGATATTGTGTCGCTCAGATTCAAGACTTGGAATCTCAAATTGGGCAATCAAAAGCTCGACTTGACCAGCTTGAAGTAGCGAAGCGAGGCTTTACTGATCTTTTGACTACCGAGGTTGAAAAACCCGATGAGCCAGAAGCACCAGCAGAAGCTGAGACAGTGCAATAAGAAAAGGGGCGTAAAGCCCCTTTTTTATTTAGCCTTTAAAGCCTCTACTTCCGCAGAAAGTTCTTGAATAGATTTAATAAGCATAGGAATCATATCTTTATAACGAATTCTCCACATTAAATCTTCTAACACTTCTCCCGTATCTTTGTCATATTGTTTCCATACATATTCAGGTAAAGTAGTATCCAACTCTTGTGCTATCATTCCTAATTGATCATCCGGCTCAACTTCATTTTTAAAATCAAACTTTCTAACTCGTATCTTTTTCAAGTTTTCGAGTTGATCGGGAGCATCTACGATGTTTTTCTTTTCACGAACATCAGAAACTGCAGTATGATCCACAGTATACCAACTACCCCACGTCTGTCCGTTACTTGTAGAAGTATTTCTTCGATATTCTAAAGGAGTGGCTGAATGCCCTACCACTTTCTGCATAACATAGGCAGCTCCTTTCGATCCTGATAAATTTGAGTAGTAGTGTTGATCACACCAAATAGTTCCATATCCTGTTGGTCGATTTGTTGAGCTAGTAGTACTTTGATGTACTAAAGCTCGTATACCCATGTTTCTTGCATTATCACAGTGATCTATTGCGTTGCCCGAGGCTTCTAAGGAAGGATGTAAGTTTACTGAAATACCTTTAGTAGACCAATCTGTGAGGTCTCCGTAATCATGCGGTTCAAAGTCAGGAAATGTAGTTATAGGGCCGTTTACTTCAAGAAAAGACTTTCCATAAGCATTATTGCCGACATCAATTTTTACACCAGTGTCCCAATCGATAAGAAGCTGTGCATAGTTAGAGCCTGACCAAGCATCATTTGTTCTTCTTATACAGTAATCTGCTCCATCTTGAGGAGCACCCCCCCAAAAAATACCTGCCTTTCCGTTTGCAGTATTTCCAGCACTACCACCGCTAATTTGCAGGCCTCCTCCTTTATAAATTAGTAAAGGATTTGCAAGATCATTCGAGGCTGCCGCAGGAGTTGCATTTGCACTTCCATTTTCATAAGTATAAAAATAATGATTTCCACCTTGCTGTACGTATTGAGCTGCAAAATCTGTACCATTTAATAGTTTGTCCCCACCGCCTGTTTGATAGAGATTAGTTGACACATATGTCGCAGCAGAATAATCGGAGTCTCCTGATCTAAATGCTGAAGCTTCTCCGACTTGAATAGCGTCTAAATTTGCATCCCAACCACTTCCAGGAGTTGGAACACCTGCAGGATTTCCTACTCTTAAAGTTCCAGCAGTATCAAGTTGTAGTTGAGCAGTACCTCCCGTTCCCAAAGCAAGGGGCATACTATTTATAGTATAAAGCCCGTCATTACCATTACTATCAATATAAGTAGCAACTTTTCGTGTTCCATCACTATGAACTATACCCCAGTTATTACCTGTTCTTACATCTAATTGGTAAGAAGGAGCATTAATACCAATGCCTACTTTTCCATTATTTAATATAGTGAATTTCTCGCTTGGAGAAGATGTAGCATCAGCTGATACAGATGCCATAGTATAAAAATGATGGTTGCCTCCGCTTAGTTGATATAAGGAACCTGTGGCAGTTGCAAAAGCCTTCCACCCTCCAGCATCGTAATATACATTTTCACCTATACCTGTTGTAGTTGATGCTTGTGAGAAGAATACTGATCTTTCTCCAATTTGTAATGATTCCCAGCTTGAATTCCACGTTTTAGGAGTTGCTCCAATACCGATATTACCTGTTGCCCCATCTAAAAAGAAGGCATTAGTATTATTATCAGATTCAATACGTAAGTCAACATCTGCACCGCCCTCGTTGATAACAATAGAGCCGTCGAAAAGGATGTGTTGTATACCACCTGCATAAATTTTTATATCGTCTGCAGCGAAATCTATAGAAGTGTTTGTGTCCCCTTGATGAACAATAGAAGTACCAACATACGCTGTTGTGGGCACAGTTACAGAGCCCGCAAAAGTTACGTTCTCACTAGAGTCAATAGTTATAGCTGTAGCGTCCGAAGAATCTGCGATTCCGGTGTCTAATAATCCTCTTGGTATTTTAGTTAGTGCCATTTATTTCTCCTTTAACCCGGCCCTGCTGCGTCGATGGACTTTTGATGTTCCGCTTTTGCTGAATCTGTAAAATAGATTTCAGCAAGTTTTTTAACTTCATCACTTGATGAACTAACATCATCATTAGGATTTAAAAGCGTACGATGAAATGTTCTGCTAATTTCTACTCCATCATCTTTTATTATTGTAGCAGTACGAACTCCAATAGATTTATACTCACCTCTGTCATATATTTCTATTTTATCCTCTGCAAATGTTTTTTCTAAAGCCATTATTTTCTCCTTGTATATAATAAGCTGATGCGCTTGATGCGCTATTTAAAGTCATTAACCTGTGGAAATATATGAACCACCAACATAAAAATAAGCTGATGATGAGTTAAGATCGGAGTGTCTCGCTGCATACCAACCAGAATTTGTCAGCTCATAAAAAAAGATCTCTTCAGCAGTATTGACATAAACGGAATCCACTTCGTGATCCAGATAAATACCAAATACTGTTCCAGCCGCTTGACCCTCTACACAGGGGAATGGCAGACCTCTTAGATCTATGCTGGAAGCTGTCGTGACATCTGAAAATTGGTGAACCTGAAAAGAAAAATGAACAATTCTGCCAATTTTTACATAGTAAGGGCTGACGAAAGTTGCAGATCCAGTATTACAGGTCGGAGTCCAAGACCCATATTCGTATTCGTCCAATATATGTGCATTACCACTGGTGCTCGTTCCAGAACCGGTGGCAGAAAAGTCTATTCCGTGGCCTGATGCAACAACTAAGTTGCCGTCTACAATTTCAACATTGCCTTCATCACGAAATATTACTCTGTTTGCACTATTTGCATAATTATTAATAGCTACATCTGCGCCAGAAGCTCCGGGTCTCAATATAGTCCATTCGTTACCATCATTTGTAACTCTAGGAGTAGCTGTACCACCTGTTTGTTTAAGGTAATAGCCTGATGTGGCTCCGTTTGGTGCAATTACTTTTGCATTAAAAGTAGCAGCCCCACCTTCTGACATATCAAGAGTGAAAGCACCTATAGGAGTGCCTCCATCATTTCCTTCAAAATAAATGTTTGCATCAGATACTGTTGATTTTATATAAAGATGATTTGAAGAAGTGTAAATATCTCCAAATTGAGTACCACCATCTTTAAGAACAATGTTGCCTCCATCAGCATCAAGAGTAATATCACCAGCAGCATCCAATGTTATTTCTTTACTTGAGACTAGCTGTAAATCTTCTGAACCTGCCGTGGTGTTAAAAGTGATTTTTCCTTCGTCAGCATCGCCACTATGTCCAAAATTAATTGCTAGTACAGAAGAACTTCCACCTAAAATACTTAATTCAGTATTGTCATCATCTTCTACAACTAAAACACTATTTGAAGTTGAAGTAGCACCACTTGATGCTTTGCTAACATGAAGTTCTCTGGCAGGACTATTAGTACCAATCCCAAGCTTATTAGGAACGTAAACTCCACCACTAACGGTTGCAAGTTCTTCTGTATCATTATATCGAAGACTTGCTGCTCCATTTGCAATAAATTGAGCCAAATACTCACTATTTGCCGCATTTGCAATATATACTGTATCTCCAGCTAATGTTAAATTTCCAGTTGTATTAGTAAGAGTTGTATGTGATCCAGAGTGTTTTATTACTAAGTCGTTTCCTGTTCCAACCCTAATTTCTTTATTATCCGCCAGAGACACATGGCCAGGCATAGTCAAATCACCACCGAGTTGATCGCTAGTAATTGCGTCATCTGCTATAACATTTGTTGTGATTTTTGTTGTTGCCATTATTTACTCCTAAAGGGCGGGCTCTTCTGCTATATGTTTTTTATATGCTTCTTTGCTTTCTGCTGTATGTACTGCATCACAAATAGCTTTTATTTCTGCGGTTTCGGAAGACCAATCCGCAGCTGGATTAATCATTCTTCGATGAAAGGAACGATTTAGTTCCGTGCCATCTTCTTTGATAATTGTAGCATCTCGTATTCGTACCATCTTATAGTTACGGTCTGCTATCTCTACTATTTCAATTTTATCTGTTGTTACTATTTTTTCAAGTGCCATTTATTTCTCCTTATGTTGTTCGGTAAGTAATATTTAACATTAAATATTTACTACTAGTATTATTTACATCCCATTGTGTCCAACCACCTGCATTATTACTATAATATCCATACATGAGATCCGCTCCCGCAGTTAAAAAGCCCGGCCTTTTACTCGCATCAAACCCAACATAGTACCCCATCCAATCCATACCCAGTGCTTGAACTGCGTTTGTTTGATAAATATCAAAAGGTAAATCTCTAATATAATTTGCTCCAGAATGACCACTATGAGTAATCGCAGTCCATCTCATTTGTACCGTAACCATTTTTCCTACTTTTACATATGAACCGTATCCAGTCGACCCGCTGCCTGCCGCAGAGCCCCAAGAAGGCGTAAATGTTCCTTCTTCATAGTCATCAAGTGCGTTAGCTGCTGCTGTGTCTCCGTTAAAAGATATACCACCACCAGATTGAATACGCATTTTTTCTGTCGAATCGCTTCTAAATACATGATTATTACCAATAGCACCATATGATATATTTGCTGTACTTGAGTTATCACGGAAAGAAGCAAAACAATTTGCATCAGTGCTTTCTCCATAAAGAACCGTATCTCCACTACCAGCATTTACTGCTAATATTTGACTGTCATAACCAGCAGTACCAATACCTACACCTCCAGTTGATCTAATACGCATCCTTTCAGCAGCATTAACTGTAAACTGCATAGAGTTATCAGAATTGTTGTATCCGATCGTTCCTATGTTATCATCGTCTGGGTCTCCGAAAGCGAGTTGAGCATACTGGTTTGCTGCTGCCGTGATTGCTAAATCAGTTTGATCTGTTGTATAAACTGTAAATGTCCTAGTAGGAGCATTAGTTCCTATAGCAACACGATCGTTTCCTGCATCAACATGCAACATACTTGTCTTGTTCGTTGATTCAACACGGAAATCCATGTCCGCCCCAGATTGGTTAAAAACGATAGTGCCATCAAATGCTGCGTGTTCTACGTTTCCTGCAACAATTCTTATATCATTTGCACCAGCAAATTTAAAATGGGTATCAGTATCTCCAGCATGAGTTAATTTTTCTGGAATAAGGACTTCGCCGTTGAACGTAGCGGCTCCTGCTTCTGACATATCAAGAGTAAGAGCAGTAACCATGCTACCCCCATCGTTTCCATGAATAAATATATCTTTATCAGAAATATCGGATATAAACCATATGCCATTTGAATCGTTAGTAATTCTTCCATGTAGAGTACCTGCATTATGAAATCTCACATCAGAGCCTGCTGCATCAAGAATAATATCTCCGCCCACATCAATAGTGAGGTCCGCAGCATCAGAAATTGTAGATCCATTAATAGTTATATCATCTACAGTAAGAGACGTGAGTGTGCCCAAAGAAGTTATACTAGTCTGTGCTGCTTCTAGTTGTTCTGCTTTTACTTTTGTATTAGCCATTATTTACTCTCCAATTCTTTAACCTTAGCAGATAGCTCTTGTATTGCGGAAACTAAGTAAGGAATCAATGCTTCTTTATTAACTGTTTGATAATCAGGTACCGTTTCTCCTGCTTCATTAGTTTTCATTGCGTCTTTTTCTCCTGAGATAAAACCAGGAATATTTGCCGTTGCAGCTTCATGAGCAATAAAACCTTGTTGTGTAATATGCTTGCTTACTCCTTCTTTTTTATTATAAGTTCGAACTTTTAATTCTTCTAACTTTGCAAGACCGCCGCTATAGTCTACAATATTCTCTTTTAAACGATAATCAGAAGCATTAACAATCGCAAAATTTGTTCCATCATAGGCTATGGTTCCCGAATCGGTGCCATAACCATTTACTCCAAAAGACAGCCATCTTGCATCGTCGCCCGAGCCCCAATTAAATTTATTTACATAAAAAGGAGACCAGCCGGTGTCTCCATCAGTCGATGTCTCTATATGGGCACCACAGGAACTATAAGCGTCGTGACCAAAGAAACCAATTCCACTAGCAGAAGTCGCACCATAGAGACCGGTTGTATTATATCCTGCTCCTACAATAACTCTACCATTAGCTTTTTCGAATCCCACAGAGCCGTATTGGTCTATTCGTATGAAAGATTGTGCACTTGAACCTCCGAGGAGCTTATAGTGTCCTGCAGCCCCTAGTTGACCAACTATGTTCCCGGTGTTGCCAGTAGCTTCGTTTCCATAGCAACCCCACCAAGCTCCTCTTGCATTAGATCCTCCTCCGCTTCCTGCATCTAAAGACACTGACATATTATCAGACCCATCAGAAGTTGTAGTTTCAAAAGACATACCATAGGAGTGATGGGCTATTCGTGAGTATACACTACCTTCACCTCTAAATTTTATGCTCCTAGCAACACCACTATGGTTTAAATGAATCTCATTGTTGTCTGCAAAGAGTATTCCCGTTTGCGTTCCTCCTTGACGATCATAAAGGCCAAAAGAAGATCCTTCCGAGCCGTCAGTAACACTTCTATTCCATGTTCGCATCATAGCTAGTGTAACGTCTTGGTCTGCGTTATTTTTACCTATCCACTGTAGTTCTCCTACATCGTCACCGTCTGCGGGAGAAGCCGAATCTCTTCTTAATATTATATGAGGACCAGGAGTGCTTCCCGCTCCATCTGTAGATTTTACTGTAAAAGTAGCTGCGACAGGGCCTGTAATAGTTGTGGCTCCTGTACTACTGATAACCATTCTTTCCGTATTCGTACCACCACTAGGTCTTGTTGAAAATGCTAAGTCACCATAAGTAGCACCTTTGTATTTAGCCCTAATACCAGCAATAGGATTTTCCCCATTTGCTCCAAAAGCTAACCTTCCCCCTGTATCAGTTGTAGTGCCTGACTGAGATATTAATAAATGACCCCAATTTGCGTCATTAGTTGCACCGCCTTGTATATATGCAACAGTTCCATAAGGGCTGCCGCTGCTCCAGCCTGTATCTTCTACATGAAGTTTTGAAAATGGAGAGGTGTCTCCTATACCAACTCTATCTGTTGAAGAATCAACTACTAGCGTATCAGTATCCCAAATTAAATCTCCTGTTCCGCCTGTTAATGCTGTAAGAGTTCCTAAACTTGTAATATTTGTTTGTGCAGCAGTAGTAAGAGTAGCATTTAAGTTACCACTTACAGTAAGAGCACTTAGCGTTCCTACAGACGTAATATTAGGCTGTGCCGCAGTTGTTAATGTAAGTGCGGTTGCTGTTAATTCTGCTGGTGTGGTTGTTAGTGCCATTTATTACTCCTATGCAGGCCCAGAGCTTTCTTGTGCTGCTTTAAATGCGTTTATTCGCTCTGCAGTCATAATCATATCACAAATAGTTTTTATCTCCGCATCTTCGGAAGACCAATCTGCATCTGGGTTAATTACTCTTCGATAAAAAGTGCGAGAAATTTCTTTTCCATCGTCTTTGATTATCGTAGCGGTACGAACTTGAAGAACTTTCCAAGATCCTGTGTCTACTATTTCTAATTTATCATTTACTTCTGTTTTTTCTAAAGCCATTAGCTTTCTCCTTTTGTGTCCATGCCCACCAATCCAGTAGACATAAGTTTGAAATTGTTATTGTGCTTCATATATAACACCGGCATACATAGCAAATGCAGAGTCATTATTTATATGGTCACCTATCATAACCTCCCAGTTATCTGTGTCAGACCAATAAAAATAAACTTGAGATTCGGCCGCACCTACATAAGTAGTTAGATGAAAAGATCCCGAAGGAGGAGTTAGATATCTAAGCATTGGAGGCGTAGGAATGAGTGAACCATTACCATTATATGAGGTATAGGGAAGGCCATTAATTACAAAATAGCCTGAACCAAAAGTATTGCTCCCATTGTTATTTACAAAAATTTGTGCATAAACCATTCTTCCAATCTTTGTATATCTTCCTACAGCGGCTCCTGATGCGAAAGAATTACCCGTTCCAGTAATGCCTGGACCAAAGGTGCCTTCTTCATAGTCATCAAAAAGTTCTGAATTTGTAACAGCAGCACTATTACCAGTAGCTGAAAAGTCTATTCCGTGTCCATCTGCAAAAACTAAGTTACCGTCTGGAATATCGACATTGCCACTACCCAAAAATGATGCGATTGTTGTAGTGCGATTCATAATGTGCGTTGCTGAACCAGCCACCGCATAATTCGAACCCAGCCTCAAAGAAGTGTTACCAGAGTTGTCGTGATAAATAAAACTGCTTTCGCTTGAACCCGCCGAATAAGAAGTCGGGCCAGCTTTTAATTGAAGAACGCCTGTACTATCCAAACGCATTCTTTCTGTGTTATTTGTATGAAAACTCATGGGTATATTGGCAATAGTTTTTACTTTTAATTCTGTAGCAAGACTTTGAAGTTGACTATAAGTAGTTCCGCTATCATTGCTCTCAAATGTTAGTTGGCCAATATTATCAGCACTTCTACCTCTGAGTTCTATACCATTAGCTGAACTGTTAGAAACTACATCTAAACTAGCATTAGGAGCATTAGTTCCTATACCTACATTTCCTGCTCCAGTAATTACAAGTGCATTTGCTAAACTGTTTGTGTTAAATGTCATATTATAAGATGATGCATCGTGTTTAAGATTTCCACGCTCTCCAAAATAGATTTCGCCACCACTAGCTAATTTTATGTCATGGTTAAATGTAGCTGTTCCCGCATCTGACATATCAATAGTAAGAGCAGTAATAGTAGAACCACCATCGTTTCCTTTAAATAATAAGTCTCCATCACTTATACTAGTAGATATTTGAACATTATTACTTCCAGCGTTACTAATGGAGAGTAATCTAGTACCTCCATCATCAATAAAAACGTCTCCACCATCAGCATCAAGGATGATGTCGCCAGCAACGTCTAGGGTTAGGTCGCCAGAAGACAGATCAATTTCTGTCCCATCTATAGTAATGTTATCTACAACTACACCTGCATTTGCAGTTAAAACTCCTGTAGGGGCTAATGTGCCAGTAGTAGTTATATTACCTGGTAGTGCTATATTGTCCACTATCTTATCAGCAGTTACTGCATCGTTTACTATCTTAGCAGTAGTAATTGTATCATCAACAGGAACATTAATATTCGTTTGATTAAAAGTAGCTACTTCAATACTTGCACTTGCTGGAGGTGCAGTACTAAAGGTTAAAGTTGTTCCTGATACTGAATAAGTTGATTTTTGCTGGTAAACACCACCAACGTATACTAATGTATTGTTTTCGCTTACAGGAGTAATACTAAGTGTAAAAGTTAGATCAGAGCCATCTCCTGTAAAGCTGTCTATGTTTAAGTTTGTTCCACTTACAACACCCGCTATTGAATAAACTGCTATCTTACGGCTGTTTGCAGGAGCGGCAGTAAATCTAAGAGTTGTACTTGCAGGCATACTATAAGCGTCTGGATTCTGATACACGCCATCAATAAATACCATTAACTTGTTTTCATTGTCAATAGCCTGTGATATCGTAAAGTCAACCGTAGATCCGTTGCCTGTGAATAAATCAGTATTTAAAGTAGTTGAACCACCACCGATGGCACCCCAAGCGCTGGTATATCCTTCGAACTGACTAGTAGTACTATTATACCTAAAGTAACCTGCAGCAGGACTTCCGGGCCGTTGCCCGGTTGTTCCAACAGGAACATGAACTGCATCAGTATAGCTTCCAATGTCTAATGATACATCCGGAGAAGCATTACCTATCCCTACTCTATTGTTTGAGGCATCCACTACTAAAGTAGCAGTATCTATTGTTAAACTACTGCCTGTAATACTTGTGCCTGTAATACTTCCAAAAACTGCGTTTGCAGCAGTATGAGTTAAATTGCCTGTAGATGCTCCTGTAAAACTTCCTGTTCCTACAGTAAATACATCCGCACTTTCATCCCATCCTATAAATATATTATCAGAGCTTCCTCGCTCTAAAACTAATCCTGCGTCACTCGCAGGAGAGCCACTAGTACCTGTGCCTAATTCTATTAGTAGGTCTTCAATAGTAGTATTAGTAGCTGAATTAGTTACTGTGGAACCATTTACTGTAAGGTTACCCGTAACAGTAACATTTCCTGCAGCAGTTATATGTCCACCGTCTGCTATTGTTATTGCATCGTCACCATCAGTATACTCTATAAGAGTAGTTTTAACTGAATTAAATTGTACGTTACTTGATGTGGCTACTGCTTGTCCTATTGATACTTGTGAACCGGATACAGTTACACCTGTTCCGGCCGTGGGTGCCGCAGCTGACCACGCTAGTGTTCCACTGCCATCTGTAGTTAAAGATTGACCACTAGAACCATCCGCTGCTGGAAAAGTATATGTAACACTACCACTAACCGTGGCGGGTGCTCTAAGAGCGACAAATTGACCTCCAGTATCGTCTTGTAATTTTAAATACCCTCTGGAGCGCAGAGTAAGATTTCCTGTAATGTCTAACGCTTCCGCAGGTGCTGTGTTACCTATTCCTACTTTATTTTCAGAAACATCAACGAATAGGGTGCCGTCGTCCATGTTCATATCTGAACTTTGGGCGGCTGTGCTGAACATTGCTGCTGATACTTTAGTTAGTGCCATTATTTAGCCTCCAATTTTGCTGAGAGTTCTTGTATTGCGTTTATTAATATAGGAATAATACTTTCATTGTTTATCCAATACTGAGATTGTTCAGCATCTTCGTTAGGTTTATGTTGTATAAATGCTAGAGAATTTTTAGCCACTTCTGCCTGTGTTAAGCTTTCTTCAATTTCTTGAGCAATTAAACCTATTGATAAAGGCGAATCATTTTCTTCAATTTTAAGACGAAAGGTTTTTGGGTTTAAAGATTTAACAAAGTCGAGCCCTAAAGTTAGATCGTTAATATCTTTTTTAAAATTTCTATCTGAAGGAACTGATGTATTAGCAGTATTCGTACCTATATACCCAACTTCACTTCCACCACTATAAAAACGTAAAAGTTTTCCATTTCCTGATCGAGTCAAATAAAGAACATCATCAGCGTGTGCGGCAGTACCCATCATCACTTGACGACCCGCGTTTATTCTTAGTGCTCCCTGAGACGATCCGTGTGATGCCGCAATCTCTTGCAGCGTAGATCCTCCAACTACACTAATTTGAAACGTACCTGCATCAGCGTAAGTCGTACCCATATACCATGTTTTATCAGTTCCATGATTAAACATATAAACGCCCTGCCCACGATCTTGTGGGGAGCTAGTCGAATCAGAACTTTCAATAACAATAGCACCTTGAGTGTATCCGGTGTCGCCCGAGCTTTTGAACCTTGCTTGAATCGGACCAGAAGTAACGTGACCGACATCGAGTTTATAAGATGGAGATGTAGTTCCTATGCCAACTCGTCCAGCAGAAGTAATACGCATAACCTCATCATTAGCAAAAGTAACATTTGCATCATCACCATTTGCATCCATAGCAAAAACAAGGTCTCCAATACCATAAGAACCTGTTCGTTTTAATCCTATAGCTGCTTTAGTACGCCTTGTGCCACCATGTACTCCAAAATATAAAGGTGCAAAATCATTATTTACTCCATGTGAGTTTTGTATTTTAATTCCACCTTCATTACTACCTTCTCCTGTGATGTCAAAATCAACATCAAGAAAGTTATCTGGTGAAGTAGTTCCTATACCAACTTTTCCACCACTACTTGCATTAAGAACCAACGGATAACTATTATTGTTACTGCGAATCTCTGTGAAAGTTGCAGCGGCACTTATGTATAGTCCCAAACCATGATTATCACTATGAAACCTACCTATGTCTGGCCCAGCGACACCAGCAGGTGCTCGCACATCTAGGTAAGCGGTTGGAGTAGTTGTTCCTATACCAACTTTTCCATCTTCTTGCCAAGTCATAGCTTGTGTACCACCAGAAATTCCGAATGAAACATAATCTGTAGCACCTGAACCTGAAGCACCTTTGAAAGCCCATGCCTCATTTCCAGTAATAGTTGCTTTTAAAAATTCTGTATTATCTGCAACCTCTATATGTATTTTTGCTGCAAAAGTAGCAATTCCACCTTCTGACATATCAAGAGTAAGAGCAGTAGTCATACTGCCACCATCATTACCTCTGAAAATTATATCTTTGTCAGAAATATCGGAGATAAACCATACGCCACTTGAATCAGTACTTATTCTTCCATGTAGAGTACCTGCATTATGAAATCTAACATCTGATCCTGCTGCATCAAGAATAATATCTCCACCTACATCTATAGTGAGATCCGCTGCATCCGATATAGTAGAACCATTAATTGTAATATCATCTACTACAAGATTTGTGAGCGTTCCTACTGAAGTTATATTCGGTTGTGCAGCAGTAGATAGTGTCCCTGCTATAGTTCCTCCAGATACGTTTAATCCTGCACTTAGTACAGGAATTTGATTCATAGTTACAACACCACCACTTGAAATACTTATTGCATCGGTGTCGCTTGCAGAGCCAATGTTGCCTCCGTTTGCAATTACAAGACTGGATAATGTACCAACTGAAGTTATATTCGGTTGTGCGGCAGTTGTTAAAGTCATAGCCGCAGAGCCGCTAACTGTTAAAGAACTTAATGTTCCTAACGATGTAATATTAGTCTGTGCTGCAATAGATAATAAACCGTCTAAGGCTCCTGTAGTACTTGTTGCATCTGCTAAATATCTACTTATTGATTTAGCCATTTAGCTTCTCCTTGAGAGCATCTATCTCTGCTTTTAGCTCTTTGATTGCGTTTACCATTGGGTATATAAGTTCTCCTACACTAACACTTTTCGCATCCTTTAACTCATCGTGTAGCCACCCACCAATCCAATCTGGAAATACCTCTTCGAACTCTTGAGCAATAAATCCAACATCATTCTTTGTATTTTTACCTTCGTTTTCTTTCCAATCGAACACTCTTGGTTTGAGTTTCAGAATATCATTAAGACCTGTCGTATAATCTCGTACATTTTCTTTGAGTCTTCCGTCAGAAATTAAAGAAATAGCAGTATTCGTTGAACTAACTTGCCCACTTCCATTGACATAAAATTTATATGAAGACGAGCTGGTGTCTCGATAATGATATGTGTTGTAACCAACGGATGAATTGATTGAAGAATAAACTACTCCCTGCTTTATAGCCATGAAGCCCGGACTATCGACACTATCAGTGGTTCTGCCAATTACAAGGTGTCCTCCTGTAAGAAGTCTCATCGCTTCAGTACCACCAATTTCCCATCTGTGTGTAGCTGATGCACAATTATAGAGCATATTTGCTCCACTTCCTCGAATCCAATTAGAATCATTATTTCCTGCTGTGCCAGTCGTGCCTATAGTTAAACGAACATCGTTCGATCCATTTAAATGAACGTATCCATTTGTAGAATCTAAAATTAATTGACTTCCTTGTGCATTTGCTTGCAAATACATATGATCGTTTTCATAATATATTGCGCCTTCATTTTGACCGTCTTGATTACTGAAAAATAACCCTGCGCTACTTGCTTTAGGATTGAGAAACTCAATATAATTTCCACCGTTGTTTTCTAACAGTAAATGGGTTCTACTATTTCCAGAAGTTTGTCCTGAGTAAGCTCCGTCTTCTCCGATAATACTTAAACGTCTTGGCGGATCGTCATCGTGTATACCAACAAACCCACTAGCATCAATGGTCATTCGTGTAGCATTTGCATTAGTGTGAAATCTTAAGTTTCTACTTCCATCGTAGCTTATTCCACCATCATATGTATCAGTGGTAATCCCCGTTGCTCTTGCAAAACCATATCGACCTACGTTAGTTCCAGCAAAAACTGTCATTCCTTGGTCGCCAGAACCAGTACCCATTACAAAGTTATGAGCATTTGGATGAAACCCATCTGGGTCTCCAGCACCCATACTTACGTTACCATCATTAGATATACGCATACGTTCTGTCGAACTTGTATAAAACAACATTTCTGCGTTTTCACGCTGTATTAAAGCTACGTTTCCGTCATTGGCTCCATTGGGACTTACAGCAATGGTAAAACCATCAGAAGAAGTACTTCCTGTCTCATTACTTGTTAAGTGAATATTAGAGTCAGCATTATCTGTTGAATTGTGGATGTGCAGCGGTCCTCTAGCGGGACTTGCAATTCCTATACCAACTTGATTATTGCTACTATCTACTTTTAGTGTGGAAGTATCAACAGTTAAATCACCACTTATAGTAAGAGCACTTAACGTGCCTACAGAAGTAATATTAGTCTGTGCGGCACCTGTAACTGTTGCTGCTGTACCGCTAGCATTTCCTGTTACATTACCTGTTACATTACCTATTATAGTAGCTGTGGTATTTCCTCCTAAGGTGAGGCCGCTTGCAAGTTGGTCATTTCCAACTGCATCATCCGCAATCTTAGCTTGCGTAACCGCATCGTCTACTATAGAAGCAGTTACTACAGCACTAGAAGCTAGTTTAGCAGCTGTTACCGCATCGTCTACTATAGAAGCAGTTACTACAGCACTAGAAGCTAGTTTAGCAGCTGTTACCGCATCGTCTACTATCTTCGCCGTAGTAATTGTATTGTCTACTGGAACATTTATATCTGTTTGATTAAATGTCATAACTTCAATAATTGTACCGTTTGGCACATTAGTATCAAAAGTTAATGTAGTTCCAGAAGTTGAATAAGTACTCTTATTCTGATAAACACCGTCTAAGAATACTTGAGTATTGTTTTCATTTACAGGAGTAATACTTAAAGTATATGCTGCTGTACTTCCATTTCCTGTAAAGGTGTCTTGATTTAAGTTACTTCCAGATACTGCACCTTTAATACTAAATACGGTTAGTTTTCTTCCGTTTGCGGGTGCTTCATCCAATGTTAGAGTTGTACCACTAAGAGTATAGTCTGCCTTATTCTGGTAAATACCTTCTTCAAAGACTATAAGGTTATCTTCACTACTTACAGTTTGACTAATAGTGAATGCAGCGTTAGAACCATTACCAGTAAAATTATCTGTGCTAATAGTGTCGCCACCCCCTCCGCCGCCAGCAATAGCTCCCCATTCTGTTGTATACCCTTCAAATCCGGCAGTAGTAGTATTATACCTAAAATATCCTGCGGCAGGGCTGCCTGGTCGCTGTGCTGTTGTTCCTACGGGAACGTGCATGGCATCTGTTAAACTTCCAATATCTAATGAAACGTCCGGGGAAGCATTACCGATACCTACTCGATTATTTGAAGCATCTACAACTAAAGTAGAAGTATCTATTGTTAAACTAGTACCTGTGATAGCTCCGAAAGAAACATTACCTGCTGAACCTGAGAATACTTCCGAAGAGTTAGTCGCGTCAGGAACAAATGTAAACACTGATGCGCTATCATCATATCCAAAGAAACCAACCTTTGCAGCACTTCCGTTATGCCACCTAAATTCTATTCCTCGATCTTTATTATCGTCTGACCCAGGAGCGGAGTCTCCTCCTATTGTAAATACTGGGTCGTCTACAGTAGTAACTGTACTATTTACTGTAGTTGTGGTTCCGTTTACGGTCAAATTACCGCCTACGGTTACTGCGCCTGTAGTTGTAAGTGTATCTACATATGCGTCTTTAAATCTAACTCCTGTAGAGCCTAGATCAACATCACTATCTGTTTGTGGTCCTAAAATTCCATCCGCTACATATACCTGTTCGGCATTAGCGGCATAGAAGTGAATTTCGTCAGCAGTTTCAAAGTCTATCTTAGTTTGATCGTCCTCACCAATTTTAATATCTGTTGCTAGTAAGGAAGTTATGCCTGTTTGTGCGGCATCTATAACTAAGTCGACGGTTCCGTCTCCATCTTGATAAGTTGCAGTAATTCCTGTCTCGGTATTACTAGAGAACATCCCTCCAGCAGTATCTTGTACGACTTCGGTTAAGTCAATATTGGCTGTTCCGTCAAAAGATACACCGTGAATAGTTCTTGCTGTAGCCAAGGCAGTAGCTGTTGCAGCATTTCCAGTTGCGCTACCTGCAGTTCCACTTACGTTTCCTGTTACATTACCAGTTAAAGCTCCTGCGAATGCGGTGGCTGTTACTGTTCCTGCAACTTGTAATTCAGTACTTGGAGAAGTAGTTTTTATTCCAACTTTATTATTAGTAGAGTCTACAAAAAGAGTATTAGTATCTACTGTTAAATCACCTGATATTGTCATTTCTGTAATACCAGAAGTAGATACTTCTCTATTTCCTATCTCAACTTCAATTCCTGTGCCGCTTGGGGGCGCAGTTGAAAAAGTTAGAGTAGTTCCAGAAACTGAATAGTTTGATTTAGACTGATAAATACCGTCTATAAATACGCTGGTATTGTTCTCGTCCGAAGGATCTTCACTTAATGTAAATGCAGTAGTAGAGCCATTACCTGAAAAAGTGTCTACAGTTGTATCGCCTGTTCCTATATTCTTATTATAAGAAATAATAGTAAGTAGGTCATTTGTAGTAGCCCCATCTTGAAGTACCACAGAAGTAGTTGAAGTAGCCACATAGTCCACTGTATCATCTAATAAAACTCCATTAAGATATACTAAAATATTCCCTACGACATAAGTTAAAGACTGAGAACCATTATCGTTTCCAGAAAAAGTAGTTTGATTATTAGTAGCAGTATACTCATAACGAATAAAAGTAGCACTAGGAATTAAACCAGAGCTACCTCCACCGCTACCACTTATTTCGGCAACAGATCCGTCAGTTTTCTTTACATATAGTTTACCCGAGTAAGCATTTACTGCAATTTCACCCGTGGCTAAGTCGTTCGCTACAGGAGCCGTGGCATCTGCAGTACGCCTTTTTAATAAGATAGTTTGTGCCATTTAGGCCCTCCTAGAACGTGCCGCCATCAAGTGTGTTAGCCCATCGAGCTGCTCCACTAGTATTCATACTTAATATATAGTCATATGCTGTTGCGTTACCAGAAGGCTTCGCTAAGGAAGTGAATCCCGCATTAGAGGCTTGTCCGAATAATAAATCTCCGACTGCCGTGGCGGTTACTCCTTTAATCCTTAAAGTGTCAGAGTTGACCTCTAAAGATATATTGTCATCGTTCACATTTAGAGTATTACCACTCTTAACAAGAGCGTCTCCCGCAGTTATTTGTCCTGCGCCGGAGAATTGAGTAAATGCTAAATTAGTAGTCCCCAGAGTTATAGTGGCATCCGTGGTTAGTACCCAACCACTATCTCCATTTGTAGTACCTTGCTCCACAAAAGTGAACATTCCAGGAGTTACTTCTGCTGAAACGTTTGCATCTGCTGCTCTTGCCCACGTGCTGCTAGCTACTACATATATGCCATTCTCATGTGCAGTTGACTGATTCTTAACCAGAACTCTATTTCCTGCAACTACCGATATTCCGTCAATAGTTTGAGTTCCTGATAAAGTAATGTTTGCTGTTGTCGCTGCAATAGCCGAATCTTTAATATCTAATGCTTGTTTTATTGCATCCACATATTCTTTTGAAACTAATGAATTATCTCCGAATCCGGCTCTGCTTTTGTACCCGGCAGGAACTGTAACAGTGCCTGTGCCGTTTGGAGATAGTACTAAGTCTCCATTTGAATTTGTAGTCGAGATAGTGTTTGCATCAACTCTAACATTGTCTACATCTAATTGTTGTATGCCTGCGAGTGTTGTGGAACTCCCACCAATAGTAAGAGCAGTAGATCCAATCGTAAAATTCTGCGCCGATACGGCACCACTTGATACTGTAAAATGAGAAGTATTAAAACTTGCAAGACCCTTATTGGAA
>Ga0206683_10001178_pt1 | contig 18388 bp, 12 predicted proteins | sample M280m12015metaG_FD_155483 | JGI IMG/M metagenome (GOLD analysis project Ga0206683, IMG submission 155483) | Ammonia-oxidizing marine archaeal communities from Monterey Bay, California, United States - M2 80m 12015 | ecosystem: Environmental > Aquatic > Marine > Intertidal zone | place: USA...
CGAATCCGCAAGTTTACGCACCCTATTAGACGGTATCTGGAGCAACAATCCGGGGCTGGTGCAGTTTCTCGGCTTGTGCCCACTGCTGGCCGTCAGCAATACCGCTATTAACGGGCTTGGGCTTGGGCTGGCAACGCTAGCGGTACTGACGCTCAGCAACCTGCTGGTCTCGTTGTGCCGAAATCGTGTTCCCAACGAAGTGCGACTGCCGGTATTCGTACTGATTATTGCCTCCTTGGTCACTGTAATCGAATTGCTGTTTAAAGCATTTTTATTCGACTTATACCTGAGCCTCGGTATTTTCATACCATTAATTGTCACCAACTGTGCAATCCTCGCCAGAGCCGAAGCCTTCGCATCGCGCCATTCACCCAGCGCGGCGATACTCGATGGCATTTCGATGGGAGCTGGTTTTATCCTGCTATTGGTTGCGCTCGGAGCATTGCGGGAACTTATCGGTCGCGGCAGCCTTTTCTACGGTGCCGATAGCCTATTTGGGCCGATGGCGAGCGGCTTCGAGATGCAACTCTTTCCGGAATCATCAGGTCTGCTGTTAGCTGTTCTGCCACCTGGCGCATTCATTGGCTTAGGTCTGCTGGTTGCAGCGAAAAACTACTTCGATGCACGGGCAGTTTCGCTATCAACCACAAAGCTCCAAAGCGAAGACCCCGCGCAATGAACAAAGCCATTCGTGAACAACTGTTTAGTCGACTGGCCCGACAAAACCCCAACCCACAAACTGAACTTCGTTACAGCAGTTCCTTTGAGCTGCTAATCTCGGTGATCCTTTCTGCTCAAGCAACGGATGTGGGGGTAAATAGAGCCACACGTGGCTTATACAAAGCCGCTAATACGCCACAGTCGATTTATGACTTAGGTATCGACGGGCTAAAGGAATACATCAAAACCATAGGCTTGTTTAATACCAAAGCAAAAAATATTATCCAAACCTGCAAAATACTGATCGACCAACATGCCAGCAAAGTTCCGGAAGACCGTGATGCGCTGGAGGCATTACCCGGTGTTGGTAGAAAAACCGCTAACGTCATTTTAAACACCGCGTTCGGTCATCCCACTATCGCGGTTGATACGCACATCTTTAGGGTTTCTAACCGCACCGGTATCGCAAAAGGCAAAACCGTGCTAGAAGTGGAAAAGCGCTTGCTTAGAAGCACACCGAAGGAGTTTCTGCTGGGTGCGCATCACTGGCTGATTTTGCACGGTCGATATGTGTGCAAAGCTCGCAAGCCGGATTGCGATAATTGCATTATCGAAGACCTCTGCGAATACAAAAAAAAGGTGTTCAGGTAGCAACTGCAAAGGCAAAAAAGAAGCACGGGGCAATAATCGGTCCCTTCTCGTCGGCCTAAACCAAAGAACTACTTCTTTTTGGGCATGTACAAGTCGGTCAGCGTGCCTTCAAATGCATCAGCGGCCATCGCCACGGACTCAGATAGGGTCGGATGAGCATGAACCGTCATGCCGATATCGGCTGCATCACATCCCATCTCTATAGCCAGCGCGACCTCAGCAATCAGCTCACCCGCATTCGTGCCAACAATACCGGCGCCAATCACACGGTCGGTAGCTGGATCAAACAGCAGCTTAGTGAAGCCTTCATCACGACCCAGCGCCAATGAACGGCCGCTGGCGGCCCATGGAAACACCGCCTTCTCATACTTAATACCGTCTTTCTTCGCCTGAATTTCGGTAACGCCAACCCATGAAACTTCAGGGTCAGTGTACGCCACCGATGGAATTACGCGGGCATCGAAGGCACGCTTTTCACCAGCAGCCACTTCAGCAGCTACTTTAGCTTCATACGTGGCTTTATGTGCCAGCATCGGATCACCGACGATATCGCCTATTGCGAAGATATGTGGCACGTTAGTACGCATCTGTTTGTCGACAGGAATAATGCCACGCTCAGTCACCTGCACACCGGCTTTATCGGCTGCGATCTTATCGCCATTGGCACTTCGACCAATCGCTGTAAGCACGCGCTCATAGGTCTGCGGACCATCGGGTGCATTTTTACCCTCGAAGCTGACCACAATACCTGCGTCGGTGGCCGCCATACTGGTAACCATCGTGCCTTTCATAAGGCTCTTGTAACGGGTTTTAATGCGCTTCTCGAGCGGCCGCACTAAATCAGGATCACAACCAGGAAAGAACCCATCAGTGAGCTCAACGACGGAAATCTCAACACCCAAAGCCGCATAAATCGTGGCCATTTCTAAACCAATAATACCGCCACCGATAACCAGCATGTTCTTCGGTAATTCGCTCAATTCGAGTGCACCCGTGGAATCAATAATACGCGGGTCTTCCGGCCACGATGCAAGCTTGGCAGGCTCTGAACCTGCCGCAATAATACACTGCTCAAATGCGATGACTTTATCGCCATCGTGACCAATAACTTTAATATGATGCGGAGACAAAAACTCTCCCAGCCCATTAACTACTTTCACTTTGCGCTGTTTGGCCAGCGTGCCGAGTCCCCCGACCAATCGCTGCACAACGCTGTTCTTCCAATCTCGCAGTTCGTCAATATTGATTTCAGCTTTGCCAAATCTCACGCCATGCGTCGCCATAGCATCCGCTTCTTCAATAACTGCGGCAGCATGTAACAAGGCTTTTGATGGAATACAGCCCACGTTGAGGCAAACACCGCCCAGCATAGGCCAACGCTCCACCAGGGTGACATTAAGACCGAGGTCCGCAGCACGGAATGCCGAGGTATAACCACCCGGGCCAGCGCCCAACACCAACAGTTTGGTTTCGGCATCAACAGTACCGTCATACTCACCGGCAACCGCCGCAGCAAAAGATGTGGACGGCTTCTCAGTCGGAGCCGACGGCGCTGCAGCCGGCTCGTCGGGCGCTGCAACTGCCAAAACTTTGAGCGTCACAATCAAATCACCCTGACTGACCTTACCGCCCTCAGCGACATGAACAGCAATAACCTCGCCATCAGCCGGCGATGGCACGTCCATTGCGGCTTTCTCAGTCTCGATGGTAATTAATGAATCTTCTTTGCTAATAGCATCGCCAACCGCAACCGCGATTTCAATGATCTCTACATCAGTAAAATCACCGATATCGGGAACAGTAACTTTTAACTCTTCTGTCATGTGTACGCCTATACCAACTTATCGACATCAGCCAGAGTCTGGCTTAGGAAGCTTGTGAAGCGAACGCCTGTTGCGCCATCAATAACCCGATGATCGTAAGATAAAGACAAGGGCAAAATCAGGCGCGGCACAAAGGCGTCGCTCTGCCACACCGGTGCCATCTTTGAACGACCCGCTCCCAGAATAGCCACCTCAGGTGGATTAATTATCGGTGTAAAGTTAGTTCCGCCAATTCCGCCAAGACTGGAAATGGTAAACGTACCACCCTGCATTTTATCGAGCCCAAGTTTGCCTTCGCGCGCCTGCGCACTAAGCGTAATTAGGTCAGTAGCAATTTCAAATAATGACTTCTGATCCGCATTATGAATTACAGGCACCATCAAACCATTAGGAGTATCCGCAGCAAAACCGATATTGATGTACTTTTTGTAAATCAGGCTCTTCTGATCTTCGGCCATAGAAGAATTGAAAACTGGAAACTCTTGCAATGCCAGCACACAGGCTTTAACAATAAACGCTAATGGAGTGAGCTTTACGCCCTGCGCTTCGGCTTCAGCCTTCATAGACTTACGATGGGCCTCAAGCTCGGTGGTATCGGCCTCATCGTTCTGTGTAACGTGCGGTATATTTACCCAGCTCGCATGCAAACGTGAACCCGATATTTTCTGAATACGGCCCAGCGGTTTGATTTCTATTTCACCAAACTTCGCATGGTCAACCTTTGGCAGTTCGGGCAATGCAGAGCCTGCCGACAGACCAAGCTGCCCCTGCATAACCGCCTTAACAAAGGCCTTAACGTCGTCTTTAGTGATACGCGATTTAGCACCGCTGCCGTTTACCTGAACCAGGTTTACACCAAGTTCACGGGCAAACTTACGAACAGAAGGGCTGGCATGCGCACTTGCAAAGCCCACTTCATTAATGGGCGGCAACACCGCAGGGCCTGAGGCTATGGGCTGCGGCGTCTGGACGACCTGCTGCACAAGCTCTTGCGCCACGGGCGCTGCAGCAGGTGCGGCCGCTTTAGCAGGCACAGGCTCCGGAGCCGGCGCAGCAGCAGATTCGTCAACTTCCAAAATCAATACCAGATCGCCTTGCGACACCTTACTGCCAAGCGCGACTTTCATTTCTTTAATGACGCCGACCGCAGGTGATGGTAAATCCATCGCCGCTTTATCGGTCTCAATCGTAATTAAAGACTCCTCTATGGCAACAGTATCACCTACAGCAACCAAGACATCGACAATCTCAACACCTTCAAAATCACCGATATCGGGAACCATAACTTCCAAAACCTTACTCATTAGCATGTCACCGGATTAGGTTTGTCAGGATCAATATTTAATGCAGTCACAGCCTCACTCACAACACTTGTCGGAAGCTTTCCTTCATCAGCCAATACTTTCAATGCAGCTAACACAACGTTATCGCGATTCACTTCAAAGTGCTGGCGCAAAGCCCGACGACTATCACTGCGACCATAACCATCAGTGCCCAGCACTCTATACTTGCCAGGGACCCACTCACGAATCTGGTCAGGGACGATGCGCATATAATCTGAAGCCGCAACGCATGGGCCTTCAGCGTTACTCAGACACTGACTGACATAGCTTTGGCGTGGTGTTGATTCAGGGTGGCGCGTGTTCCAGCGCTCACAATCAATACCGTCACGGCGTAGCTCACTGAAACTGGTAACACTCCATACGTCGGCAGCAACGCCATAGTCTGCCTCAAGCATCGCAGCAGCCGCTTCGACCTCTCGTAAAATAGTGCCCGAGCCGAACAACTGCATCTTGATAGCACCTTTACGACTGCTGGGCAATCGATGCATACCTTTCAGAATGCCCTCTTCAGCACCCTCTGGGATTGGCGGATGCGCGTAGTTTTCGTTCATCGTAGTGATGTAATAAAATATATTTTCTTGCTCTGCATACATGCGGCGCATCCCGTCATGAACAATGACGGCCAACTCGTACGCATAGGTTGGGTCATAGGAAACGCAGTTCGGTACGGCAGATGACAACAGGTGACTGTGACCATCCTGATGTTGCAAACCCTCGCCCGCGAGAGTCGTTCTACCGGCAGTGCCGCCAATAAGAAAACCGCGCGCCTGCATATCGCCACCAGCCCAGATGAAATCGCCAACACGCTGGAAGCCAAACATTGAATAGTAAATATAAAACGGAATCATCGGCACGCCATGATTCGCATAGGACGTCCCAGCAGCAATCCACGAGCACATGGCGCCACCTTCGTTAATGCCTTCTTCGAGAATCTGGCCTTTCTTGTCCTCACGATAGTACATCAATTGCTCAGAATCCTGAGGCGTATATAACTGTCCCGCAGATGAATAAATTGCTATCTGACGGAACATCCCTTCCATACCAAAGGTACGTGCCTCATCAGGCACGATCGGCACAATATACGAACCCACATTCTTATCTTTAACCAACTTAGTCAGTATGCGAACCAATGCCATTGTCGTAGAAATTTCGCGTTCGCCGGTGCCATCGAGCTGTTGTTGAAAATCTTTCAAAGGCGGAATCGGCAAGACATTAGCTGTGGAAATCCGTGAGGGTAAATACCCGCCCAGCGCATCACGGCGTTCATGCAGGTACTTATGCTCTTCACTGCCCTCTTCGGGTTTGCAGTAAGGCACCTTTTCCAGGTCAGCATCGGTTACCGGAATATTAAATCGATCACGGAAACCTCGCAGAGCCTCAAGGTCCAGTGTTTTCGTCTGGTGAGCAGTCATTCTACCTTCACCGGATGGCCCCATACCGAAGCCCTTAATAGTTTTGGCAAGGATTACAGTCGGACGCCCGTTAGTACGCGATGCCCGATCGTAGGCGGCAAACACCTTCATTGAATCCAGCCCACCGCGGTTTAAATGCCAGATCTCGTCATCAGACATATTGGAGACCATTTCTTTCAGTTCGGGGTATTTACCAAAGAAATTCTCACGGACGTAATCACCGCCCATAGCTTTAAAGTTCTGGTACTCACCATCGACACACTCTTCCATCACCCGGCGCAGAAGGCCCTGTTGATCTCGCTCAAGCAAGGGGTCCCAGCGCGAGCCCCAAAGTACCTTAACGACGTTCCAACCGGCACCAAGGAAGGCGGCTTCAAGCTCCTGAACAATCTTTCCATTGCCGCGCACCGGACCATCAAGACGCTGTAGGTTACAGTTAATAACAAAAACCAGGTTATCCAGCTTCTCTCGCACGGGCATAGTCAATGCGCCCATCGATTCAGGCTCGTCCATCTCGCCATCACCAAGAAATGCCCACACCTTGCGGTCTTTAGCATCCGAGATACCGCGACTATCCAGATAACGCATGAAGCGTGCCTGATAGATAGCCATCATCGGGCCGAGACCCATCGACACAGTTGGAAACTGCCAAAAACGGGGCATCAGCCACGGATGCGGATACGACGACAAACCTTTGCCACCAACTTCCTGCCGGAAATGGTTCAGATCATCCTCAGTCAAACGGCCTTCCAGATACGCGCGAGCATAAATACCAGGCGATGAATGCCCCTGAATAAATACCAAATCTCCGCGGTCCTTTTCGTTACCAGCGCGCCAGAAGTGGTTGAAGCCGACCTCATACAAGGTGGCTGATGATGCATAACTGGCAATGTGCCCACCATATTCAGAACTCACGCTATTGGCATGCACTACCATCGCCATCGCGTTCCAGCGAATATAAGCTTCAATACGACGCTCGATTGCGCGATCGCCAGGATAAACAGGCTGCTGAGACACAGGGATTGTATTTAAGTAGGCGGTATTCGGACTGTACGGCAAATATGCGCCGGAACGACGAGCGTGATCAATCATCGTTTCAAGCAAAAAATGCGCTCGCTCGGTGCCATTTGCCTGCAGCACAGAATCAATGGACTCAAGCCAATCCTGTGTTTCCTGAGGGTCGATATCGTCGTAGCGGTTAAAATCAGTCACAAACAACCTGCATTAATTGTGGGGTCGGGTGAGAAGGTCACCCGAGGTGCTGTACGGCACAATTATAGCCAAATTAAGCACCATATCGGACTTAATCGACAGCCATCCGGCCAGAGAAGAGAAGCAAAGACAGCCTTCTTTGCATGCATACTCGGGTATCATCCTGTTTTCCAGTTTTTCGGTCAAGCCAGCACACTATGTCGACACTATTGCCCCCCGCACAAAAACTCCGTGTAACTCAAACGCTTGCGAAGCTTTCGCTGCCCAAACTCAATACGCATGATGCGCTGATCATCTTAGTGCCGGATTCTCTGAGCAATGCCCAATGGGATACACTGCCCGACGGGCCAAAGCTGCAAAATTTACTGAAGCGCGCAAAAAAACACGGTACTAAAAAAAGAATCCGCAGCCATCTTGGCAATGACACAGCAACCTCTGTCGTCCTCGCCGAACCAGTAAATACAACCGATTGGCCCGAGAGTTTTGAGCTGCTGTCTATAGCACGTCAGATCGTAAGTGATGCATTGCAAGACAAACCTGCCTCACTAGCTTTAGCTGTACACGGATTTTCAAGCGCGCAGGCAGCTGAACTTTATAAAGCGCTGCTGTTAGCGGCTTTGGCAATTGACTTTAAGATGCCCGTGTTCCGCAGCAATAAGGCTAAGCAGACCCGACTGAAGAAAATAACCCTCTTTGGCAAAACGCCTGCAAAACTCATTGAACGGGCAAGCATCGAGGCCGAAAGCCTCAACCTCAGCCGATGGCTAACCGCTCTTCCGGCAAATGTGCTTGATGCTGGCAACTATCGAAAAGCCATTCGGAGTTTAGCGAAAGACAACCACTGGCAAATGAAATTTTATAACGAAAGCACCCTGAAGAAACTGGGTGCCGGTGCATTTCTAGCCGTAAGCCAAGGCAACTCGCGCTCGGATGCCGGCATTGTGCACCTGAAGTATCGGCCCAAAAAAAGCAGCGATAAGCCAGAACTGGCATTGGTCGGCAAAGGAATTGTCTTCGATACTGGTGGCACCAATTTGAAACCGTTCAAATCGATGCTGGACATGCATGAAGATATGGCAGGTAGTGCCGTAGCGCTAGGTACAATGCTTGCCCTTAGCAAACTCAAAGTACCGTTTGCTATTGATTGCTGGCTTGCCATCACCGAAAACCGCAACAGCGCAAAAGCTTACAAATCAAGGGATATTGTTACCGCCGCCAATGGCACGACTATTGAGGTCATCCATACTGATGCCGAAGGACGCATGGCGCTGGCCGATACGCTGGCGCTGGCGGGCGAGAAAAAACCCAAGCTCATCATGGATTTCGCCACTCTTACCGGAACCTGCGTATCAGCGCTTACCGATCGCTACAGCGGTGGTTTCACCAATCGCGATGCGCTCCACAGCAACATCATTGCCGCAGGTCGTGCCAGTGGCGAGCGTGTTTGGACCTTCCCCACGGATAAGGACTTTGATGAAGAACTTCGCTCACGCAATGCGGATGTCCTGCAATGTGCTGTTAGTGGTGGTGGCGACCACATCCAAGCAGCTCGATTTCTACAACGCTTTGTGCCGAAAAATTCGGCGTGGATTCATATCGACCTGAGCGCCGCAAGCCGCAGTAATGGACTGGCACAGGTGCCAGGTGGTCCAACTGGGTTTGGCATTCGCTTCAACCTCGAACTGCTACTGGATCAGAACATACTCTCAGGTCTAAAAAACTGATGCCATTAAAAATGAAGAACAGATTCAGGGGTTTTATGCCCGTTGTGGTCGACATTGAAACCGGCGGCTTCAACTGCTCTACAGATGCTTTGCTTGAAATCGCTGCCGTGCTGCTCGACTTTGATGATAACGGAAATCTCCAAGCTATAGACCGCCAGCGCTGCCACGTTAAGCCCTTTCCGGGAGCCAACCTCGAACCCGCATCGCTCGAAGTCAATGGCATAAACCCTGACCATCCATTACGCCCTGCAATCTCCGAAAGCGATGCGCTACAGCGCATCTTTCGTGACGTTCGTACTCAGCTCAAAACTGTTGATTGCAGCCGCGCTATTCTGGTTGGGCACAACGCACACTTTGATTTGGGCTTTCTGAATGAGGCTGTTGCGCGAACCGGAATAAAACGCAATCCATTTCATCCCTTCAGCGTATTTGACACCGCAACATTAGGCGGACTCGCATACGGGCAAACTGTACTCGCTCGCGCCACCGCAGTAGCGGGTATCGAATTTAATGCAAAAGAAGCACACTCTGCGCTGTATGATGCGGAAAAAACAGCGGAATTGTTCTGTGGCATCGTCAATAACTTCAGGCCAATTTACGAAACGTATATGAAAAAGCCAAGTTAACTTTTACATTGGCCTTTACAAAACCCGCTGGTTGCCTCGAAGCCGCCATAAACCAGGCACGCTCTCCCCTAAGAGTCTTTACTTGTGAGGGCCGACAAGAAACCCGCAGCAATCAGGGCCGCGCCTTCTGATGAATCAGGCGTCTGCGTCACGCGCCTGACCGACAGATTGCAATTCTTTCTGCAACTCGCCGGACTCGAACATCTGCACCACGATATCTGAGCCGCCAATCAACTCGCCATTCACATACAACTGCGGAAACGTAGGCCAATTAGAATATTCTTTAAGGCCCGCACGCAACTCGGGATCCTCAAGAATATTCACATAAGCGAATCTCTGTGCGCATTGTTTCAATGCACTAACCACCTGAGATGAAAAACCGCACTCAGGAAAGTCAGGATTGCCCTTCATATAGAGAAGAACTGGAAATTCTTTAAGCTGCGCTTCGATTTTTTCGTTAACTGACAAGATAGCTTCCTAAAAATAAACAACCGATGAGACTTATTCTAATTGAAACCTAGGCAAATGGAACCCAAGAAAACAAAAAACTCTGCACCTTTTTTACTCTCTATTCTGCATTCTGGCTTTTGGCTGATCCTAAGGCTTGTTTACCGCAGCGGACTACTATAACAAGGGGTAGGTTGGCCTCTCTCGCAATTCATCGATGAGCGCCCATTGCTCCTCAGGCGATAGCTTCGCCCAACCCCTTATCTCCTCCACGCTGCGGCGACAGCCCATACAACGCTTATCACTTGCCATCGTGCAGATATTGATGCAGGGCGACATAGGTCGGGTGTGGCGGGGTGCGGAGGTCATCAAAGGGCCTTTAAACTGACTGAGCGTGCGTAACTATTCGTTCGGTTTGGTCAAATAGTTTCGCTGCATTGAATTATGCGGCCCTCTACCCTATTCTTCCACGTGAATTAAGGGTTATTGTGTTCGATTACAATGTTTGTTGTCGGCTTTTCTAAGAATGGGGATACGAAATGAATCCACTTAATACTATTACGGGTACTCTTGTTGCCGGTCTGGTAATGGCGCTTGCTATTGCTGGTTTGACAGACCTAGGTGACGGCTTTAATTTTAATGCGTTCGTCATCTGGGCACATGTGGCAGCCGGTGTTACCTGGGTTGGCTTGCTGTATTACTTCAACTTTGTTCAGGTTCCAGGATTGGCTGCAGCAGCAGCTGACGAAGGTGGTCCGGGTGGTGCGGGCATATCCAAGTACATCGCGCCAAATGCTCTGCTTTGGTTTCGTTGGGCCGCACTGGCAACGTGGCTGACTGGTGCAACATTCCTGATGGTAAATGGCGAATTAATCAATGCGTTTACTCTAAGCGGCACCTACGGCATGATGATAGGTATCGGTGCATGGTGCGGAACAATCATGCTGTTCAACGTATGGATTTTAATCTGGCCCAACCAGAAGAAAGTACTGGGCATGGTTGAGGCAACACCTGAAGCCATTGCTAAAGGCAAACGAACAGCATTCCTAGCGTCACGAACCAACACGCTGCTTTCAATACCTATGTTGATGAGCATGGTCGGTTCAGGCAACCATAGCTTCATTTTTTAACCTAAACCAATGCCTAATAAAAAACCCGGCCAGAGGCCGGGTTTTTTATTACTGCGTATTTTTCATAGGCATATATAATAGACATATGATTGCTGAATACCATATATTCCCGGACAGCTTAGGCTACACACCAACCGTTGAAGCCGACGTGAGCCGAGCACTTAAAGAAGACCTCGGTTCAGGTGATCTGACGGCTGCTTTAGTCGCTGAGAGCCAACACGCCAAAGCGACAGTGATCACCCGCGAAGATGCTGTGCTATGCGGACGCGCCTGGTTTGATGAGGTGTTTCGCCAGCTAGACTCATCGGTAAAGGTGGAATGGTTGGTCGCCGAGGGCGAACGAATTTCGGCTGATACTAAACTGTGCGTTATTACCGGACCTGCCCGCCCAATACTCAGTGGAGAACGCAGCGCGCTCAACTTTCTGCAGTTCCTTTCTGCGGTTGCTAGCTGTGCGGCCGAATACGCAGAAGCGGTAGCGCACACCAATGCTAAAATTTTGGATACTCGGAAAACAATTCCCGGGCTTCGGCTTGCCCAAAAATATGCCGTTACCGTCGGTGGCGCATCAAATCATAGAGTCGGTTTATATGATGCTATTCTAATCAAGGAAAATCACATCGTCGCCGCCGGAACTATTGCCAAAGCAGTTGCCGCCGGGCGGGCGCAAAATCCCGGTGTCATGTGCGAAGTGGAAGTTGAAAACCTTGCCGAGGCTGAAGCAGGCATGCGGGCCGAAGCCGATAGATTACTGCTCGACAACTTCACTCATGCGCAACTCAAAGAGGCCGTAAAACTGCGCAATGAAATTGCACCTATGATCTCACTGGAAGCCTCCGGAGGAGTCGATGTGACAACTGCGAAAGAAATTGCCGAGTGCCTAGTAGACTTTATCTCGGTAGGAAAACTGACCAAAGACATCAGTGCCATCGATCTCTCGATGCGCTTTAAACTTCTCGAAGAATAACAAGGCATTTAGCCCTAATCGGCGTACTCAACGTTTTGGGCACGAAGAATGCGTTCCGGCTCTGACACGCCATAGCCCTGAGCATAATCAACCCCCATGCCCTTAAGCATCGTGATTATCTCATTATTTTCGGCGAATTCGGCGATGGTCTGCTTACCCGTGAGATGACCTATTTCATTAATCGAACGCACCATTTCACGATCAATCGGATCATGCAGCATTTCCTTTACGAAACTGCCATCGATTTTCAAAAAATCAACCGGGAAGTGTTTGAGATAACCAAATGAGGACAAGCCCGTACCAAAATCATCAAGCGCAAACATACAGCCCAACTCTTTCAAGGCGTTAATAAAGCGGCTGGCCTGAGCATAGCTGGCAATCGCTGCTGTCTCAGTAATTTCAAAACAAACTTTTGATGCATCGATACCGCTATGCCTTAATTGATCGATCACAAATGGCAGAAACTTATCATCAGTAAAGCTTTGCCCGGACAGGTTGATTGAACACATTGCCAAACGGTCTCGCTCATCGGCTTCAGAAACCAACCAGGCAAGTGCGTTTTCAAAAACCCAACGATCGATGCTGGGCATAATGCCATAACGCTCTGCCGCAGTAATAAATAACTCAGGCGATATCAATAAGCCCTGCTCATCACGCATACGCAATAACAGCTCATAATGCTCGCCATGCTCATGCTCATCCTTATTCAATGGCAGAATCGTTTGGCGAAACAGCTCGAAACGGCCTTCTTCCAGAGCATTATTAATACGTGCGGCCCACTGGATTTCGCGACGGCGGCGCATCATATCAATATCATTTTCCTGATACGTGTAGATGCGGTTGCGGCCTGCCTCCTTAGCTGCAGCACATGCGCTATCCGCAATCGTAAGCAACGCAGTAGCATCCTCATTCTCAGCGTTAATCGGTACCACGCCCGCACTCGCCGTTAAATTAAAGTTGCGATCTTCCCAGGTAAACTTAAACTCCTGAATGGCCTGAACCAACTCTTCAGCGGCCAGAACAGCCTCATCTATAGTGCAGCTTTCTAGCAAAACACCGAACTCATCGCCGCCCAACCGGGCAAGGCTGTCACGCCAGCGGATCTTAGACTTGAGCAATGCGCCGATCTGGCCCAACAGCGAATCCCCGGCTCCATGACCACAAGTATCATTAACAATTTTGAAACGATCCAGATCGATATAACAGAGCGCATATGAGGTTTCTCCGGCACCCGCACTCTTGAGAGCCCGATCCATCCGCAATTCGAATTCACGCCGGTTTACAAGGCCGGTGAGGAGATCATGGCTTGCATGATAGCTAAGCCGACGATTCAGTTCACGCGCCTCACTCACATCATGAAAGACCAGCACGCCACCGGTTACATTGGAACGGTCATCACGGATTGGGGATGCCGTATTCTCAATATAAATTTCATTACCATCACGCCGGATAAGCAAGCTTGGTCGAACAGATTTTATCGAACGGTTAAGGTCCATCGCCTGTGTTAATGGATTCTCCAGTGGCTCACAGGTTTCCTCATGGAACCCCCGAAATATTTCATCCAGCGAACGACCAATTGCATCATTAACTTTCCAGCCTGTGAGCTCTTGCGCCACAGGATTTAGATATTCCACTCTACCCTTTTCATCTGTGGTGATAACACCATCACCAATGGACTGCAGCGTAATCTGAGCGCTTTCTTTCTCACGGAACAGCGCTTCCTCATACACTTTTTGCTCAGTAATATCGGTCTCAACTCCAACTATTCGTCGAAGCTGCCCATGCTCATCGAGCAAAGCTTTGGCACGAGATTTCATCCACCGCCAATCGCCATCATAGCGCTGCATACGATGAGTACTTTCAAATAATGGTGACTCGCCTGCCAGATGCTCACTCAAGATCGTTTGTACACGAGCAAAGTCATCTTCATGGATTAAGCGGCGCCAGTCTGGTGGCATTTTGGTCGCCGCCTCGCCGGCATAACCCATGGTTTGCTTCCACTGCGACGAAAACTCAACACGATCGGCAATTGCGTCGTAATCCCAAAATCCATCATTGGCAGTAAGCATAACCAGTTCACGATGTTCGGTAGCGTCTTCGATTTCTTTATTGCTCCAAATGCGCTCAAGACCTGATGAAAAACTGGAGCCGATCAGTTTTAGCAACAACTGATGATCAACATCCATGCTATCAACGGTCTGGCTAAAGCACAGCGCAAGAAACCCAGCCAGCTGATCACGCACATGAAACCCGATCATTAGCATCGACCCGATCTTTAGTTCAACCAGGCGGCGACAGTCCACCTCGGCACCCGGCGGTGGATTTCGCGTATCGCAGATTTTTAAAAGTGATAGGTGCCTTAGATTCGCTTTGATCCAGGGCCACTGCGATAAGTTGTCGCCTTCAAACTGTGAGGGATTGGCTTTACTGAAATCAGCACGCGCGACATGTGCCCTTTCGAAAATATCGCTATCGGGCCCTAGTAAAGTCAGCACCACAGCGCCTGCATCAGTACCCTCAAGCAATCCATGAATACCTTGAGCTATGGTTTCTTCCGCTTTATCGAAACGAAGGTTCTGAAAGTCGACAGCAATTTTGGTGTAAACAACATCGATGCCGCCACCGGCGCGGGCAGCGTTCAGTGCACGATCCAATCCGGTGAGCGTTGAGGCCTCATCAACCAAAAAATTCTGCTCCATCACGGGTGAGACACCCGCTACTATTATAAAAACCTAGGGGCATTCATTTTGACAACCTCTGACAGTATTACAAGTTAAATGCCTGTTATTTCAGCCAGAAAGCGGCTGTCATGCGCTAGCTGACCAACTGGCGCAAACGGGCAGGCAAAATTTTCAATAAATGAAACAGGTTATTGGCTGTCCAGTACAACACCATTCCAGCGGGGAAGGTATAAAATAATAGAAAGAACGCGGTCGCCATCAGAAATAATTTAATCCGCTGCAATCGCTGCAAATCGGGAGTGAGATCGGCTTCTTGCTGAACAATTGCACAAACAATAGTCAGCAGAGTCATAACAAATGGCAGTAGATTAAACTGGCCACCAAAAAAAGGCAGCACCACTGGCAACGCAAAAAGGCTATCGGGCTTAGCAAGGTCTACAATCCACAAAAACCCAGCATGCCCAAGCACAAAGCTCTCAGCCAACATATCAAATGCGGCAATAAATACTGGAATCTGAATCAAAAACCCGAACAGACTCGGCAAGGTGTAAAACTGCGATACGTCATGCTCTTTATAAACTTCAAGAACTTTTTGATGTGCCTCTTCCCCTTTGAAGTTCTTTTTAATTTGATCAAGCTTGGGCTTCAGCATACTGCTGGTTGCATTCACTTGCGCTTGCCATTTATCCGCAATATAGGTGAGCGGAAACATTAGAATTTTCACTGTCAGCGACAACAGAATAATTGCCAGACCGTAATTGCCCACCAAACCATACAGCCACTTGAGCAGGTACAACAAACCAAAGCTCAAAACGCGCAGCCAATCCCAGATAGCGGAAAACAATACGTCGGGCAGCTCGGGGCTAGCCTCAGCTAGAGCATTTAACTCGGTCGGCCCTGAATAGGTTACCAACGACACTTTGCTAGCCCCGCTAGCGGCGCGAACTGCGATAATCGGTCGGTTCTCTCCAACCAGCGAGTACTCGGCAATCGACGCAGCTTGTGGTGCACCAAGCCATAGCCAATAGCGGTTCCGGATACCTATTGAAGCTGAAACATTAATATCGACCAGCGAATACTCGTCCTCGATCGGCTGCAGATAAACCTGACCATTCTCATTCAGCACGAAGGGTCGGACTTTGCTGTATATACTCCCAAAGCCGGGAAGCTGCTCAGGCACAAATGACTCGCCGGAAGCAACGGTCAATGCCAGACCGCTTATGCCGCTGGCCGATATCTCACCGCGATAGCCGTGCTTCGGTAGTCGATAAACAAACACCAATGGTTGCTTATTAAAAAGCTGCTGCGAGCTTAATGTAACCTCCACAATGGAGTCGGTTTCCACGATAGCAAAATCAAACTCACTGGCCATAATACGAGCGGACTGCTGCGGCTCTTCAGGCACAGCCCAAGCCATAAAACCATCTCTCTCGTTAAACCATTCAGTCTTCGCCGCAGATTCATCTTCGCAATCGGGATAACAACTCACCCATTTGACGGGTACACCGCCCTGAGTCGAAAAAGTAACCTGCTGCGAACCCACATGCAGCTCATGCACAGCAGCCTCAGCCATACTCATCCACAGAAAGAAGATAGCTACTAGTGCGGGCCTCCAAAGTGTCACCTGATAATTCTCACTGGTAGAAACGCCTCATCTCCAACATCACATCCTGAGTGGTATCGCCATCAATACTAAGGTCTAGCGAAGGAAGGTAATCCTCGCCCAACACCTCAATAAACCCCCCGGGATAGGTCACAACCACCCTATCCGGCTGCACAATCGCATGAGAATTGTAACTGCCGGCAATCAGCCACTCCCAATCAGTGGTATCGAATAGACTTTTGCCACTGGCGTAATCGCTGGGCGGATTGCTGCACGCAAACACCTCCTGCAGTAATGTGACAGGTAAATCCTGATGCGCACTGCGATGCGAGAACACCGCAGCGGGTTTATCTGGCCAGCGCATCATTAGGCTAGAAACCAGTTGCCAGCGCGCGAAATTAGTCGCGTGACCAACATAACCAAGACCAAGCTCATCGAATTCATAGCCATGGTCACTGGCAATAATCACTATGGTGCTATCGGCCTTACCCGATGCCTCCAGAGCACTTAGCACCTGGCTAATTTCACCATCAACATGCTGTAATCCACGGCGATAAGCTGCCTGTGTTGCGGCCCCCGTGCTCAGATTAGATTCATCCTCACCCGCCGATGCAGGCCAATCGGAACCCGGGTCGTAATACAGAAAACCAAAGAATGGCGATTCGACTGCCAAGTTAGCCAGCCAGTCATCGAAGCCCGCCGTAACGGCAGCACTCAGTGCTGTTACATCTGCACCCTGAACGCCTTTCAGCGGCCCCTCTGTTGCGGCAAACACAGTACGATCGATCTGGGCAGGACTGCCAAAACCAACTGCGCTGAACAGCCCCATTGAGTAGCCCTGCTCATGCAGTTGATCCATCAATACCGGCGGCAGCTGGGCATTATAAAAAGCCTGCCAGTATGTACTGGGCAGCCCATAAAACATCGAAAAGAAACCCATGCGCGATGAGTTTCCACCACTGTAGTGGTTCTGAAAATCCAGACTTTCAGTAGCGAAACTGGCAAGTGCCGGAGTTAATTCTGGATCAAGCTGATCGCGGCGCATTGCGTCAACAACGATGTACAAAATATTCGGTAAGGAATCCGATTGTGGCAGGCATTGCATTGGCGCCAATGGATAATTAATTTGGCCAGACTCAGGCGTACGCGCCTGATTGACGACTCGCAGACGCTGCATTTCAGCTTCATCCATAAGACCAAATTTAACCAGCGAACGCTTTGCTTTAAGCGGGAAATACAGCGGCAATACACGGCTGAACTGGGTGACCGGTCCGAATGAAGTTGCATCTGCCCACACATGAATACCCTGCCCAGTAACCGCGACAAGGACCAGCAGTACTCCAAGCCATACACCGGACTTTCCAGAGTGTGGCTTAAGGCATGCGCGCCAGACAATACCGGCCAGCATAATCTGAAATGCCAACATCGACAGCAGCACTATTCCTGCAAAAACCCAAGTGCTGGTCTCAAAAATAACAACTGTCAGCGCACTCATATGATAGCGATACTGCTCAAAAATATGGGTATCGAGAATCAGTAAAGTAAGTAAGACAGCTGCGCTAAGAATACCCAGCGCAGACACCCAACGGCGCCGTGGCAACAGCAATACCAGCGGCAGTGTCACCAAAAAGACCGGCAAGGTACCTAACAGCGCAAACTGACTGACAGACGCCAGACCCATATAGACCCAAGCTATACCGCTGTCGGGCAAGACAATGCCCATCAGGTAACGCAAACCAACCAAAGTCAGAATGGCGCCATTCACAGCACCAAACCAACCCACCCAACGCAATAGAGTGCGACGCGGGACGTTCTCGGGCAATGGCGCGGGCTGGTCTGTCATGGTTGGTCTACCCATTATTTCGAGCCACCCAGACTAACGGAAGGCGTTTAAATTAAACCGGCTTATTCGCTAATGCGCGCTTTTCTGCCGCCTGAACCGCCGTCTGCTGTATTGCGATGGCCGCAGCCGCAGCACTGTGACCGACGTTAAACACCCAATCTTGACGGATCTGCCTAATGTTATCGCGAAATGTGGCCGGCCGTGCCATCAGATCGCGAATCACAACATCTATGCGATCCAATTCTTCGGTCGGCAAAATTGTGCCT
>Ga0206683_10001179_pt1 | contig 18379 bp, 16 predicted proteins | sample M280m12015metaG_FD_155483 | JGI IMG/M metagenome (GOLD analysis project Ga0206683, IMG submission 155483) | Ammonia-oxidizing marine archaeal communities from Monterey Bay, California, United States - M2 80m 12015 | ecosystem: Environmental > Aquatic > Marine > Intertidal zone | place: USA...
TCACTCCAGCTAAATCAAAGGGAGAAGCCCACTTGTCATAACCGCTCACGTAAGTATGTAGAGCTTGAGTAAGGTTAAGCCACCCTTTAAAAAATAAATTCCCGTCTGCACCTATAGGGTCCATCTGCAAACCCCATGGTGCGACTCCGTTGGCAGTCCATCCAGGAGCATCGTATTCACCCCAAAATTCTTCAGGTATCAAAGTGCCTTTCCATAAATCTGGGTAATTAGGTCTGTCAGGATCATGACCAAATTGAGACAACCAATCTACTGCAGCCCAATAAGTTATGGAGCGTTCCGCTATTTCATCTAAGATTTCAGAATACACCTCTCTCCAAGCTGGCGTTCTATCAGACATGAGCCCCAAAGCATAAGTTGATTCTTGCAAATCAAAACGGGGGAAAGAGCACATCGGAGGAGTGGAAGTTTTGTCCCACCACTCTGCAGGTTCTCCGTCTTCCGTCCAATCATCAGGAGTTGTAGCCTTCTGGTAAAGAAAGTTTAACCAGCCTTGGGCTCTTTCATTCAACTCTAGATTGTTGGTACTTTTTTGATTCATAAATTTACAGTTTAGAGCTTGGTCTAGAATTTATTTGCTCATGCCATCTATTTAGATGTTTAAGACTTTCTGAAGGCTTAAGGTCTACCATGCTAGAAGCAAAATCTATTGCAGACAATAAAGTTATGTCCGCTACTGAGTATCTACTCCCAGCAACGTATTCTGAAGAAGAAAATTCTCTATCCAGTCTCTTATAGTATGCGTCTACGTTCGAATCACTCGCTTTCTTAGCATCAGGGATTTGTTCAAAAAGACCCATGCTTCCAACTATGGGGCCATTTACCCAAGAAATACCAATTTGCGTCCATAATTCCAATTCAATGTGCCTATTTCTGCTTTCTATATAAGATATTTCAAAAGAGTCTTCTCCAAATAAATTAGGCTCTGGAACAATACTTTCCAAGTACCTACAGATTGCTATAGATTCAGATATACACCTACCATCTTCTAGCTCAAGAACTGGTATCTTTCCGCTGGGGCTTTTTTTTAGGAACTCTGGTGTTTTATGCTCTCTCTTGATCATGTCGCAGTTAACCAGCTCAAGATGAATATCTTTCTCATGAGCAAATATTTTTACGCGCCTTGGATTGGGTGCTCCGGAAAAATCATAAAGTTTCATAAGGTTTAAGAAATAGCAGGCGCATCACTTCCAATATAATCATCTCTTAGCGTTCTTTTTAAAACCTTCCCTGTAGCGTTTCTTGGCAGCGCTTCAATAAATTCAACTTTACTGGGCACTTTAAACTTTGCTAGGTTTTCTATGCAATGAGAAATTAGATCTTTTTCTTCCAAACTCTCACCAGTCTTTAGAGATATGAATGCGACTCCGGTCTCTCCCCATCTTTCATCAGGTACGCCAATAATTGCTGCTTCCGCTATTTGAGGTAACTGGTATAGAACGTTTTCAACTTCAGCCGGATAAACATTCTCACCTCCTGATATATACATATCCTTTGAACGATCAACTATGTAAACAAAACCTTCGTCATCAAATTTGGCAGCGTCGCCAGTCTTCAACCAGCCGTCCTCAAAGGAATCCTCGGTAGCTTCTTTGTTGTTCCAATACCCTGGCGTTATGTTTGGACCTTTTATGTACAATTCACCCACTTCTTCTGAACCGAGCTCTTTACCTTTCTCATCTACTATCTTTATTTCAGTGTGAAGAAGTGCCTTGCCTGCCGATCCAAGTTTCCTTTCAGAGTCTTCAGCTGCCAATCCTATTCCTCCAGGACTTGTTTCGGTCATCCCCCATCCTTGTATCATCGAAACGCCTCTATCTGACCAAGTTTTGAGGATTGCTTCAGCACAAGGAGCTCCCCCTATGCCAGCAATTCTTAAAGAGGATAAATCTGTTTTATCAAAATCTGGGTGGTTCATCATAAATTGGTAAGGAGCTGGTACAGCGAAGAAATGCGAAACCCCGTAATCAGAATTTCCTAATATAGAAAGAGCTAATCCTGGATCAAATTCTCTTATTAGAATTATTTCACCTCCGGCATGGAGTACAGGATTGGCATAGCAATTCATACCTCCAGTATGAAATAAAGGCAAAACAACCAATTGCACCGTGTCTGGACCCACAAAAGCAGGAGATGCTAGGTTGATTACATTATAAAGTTGCATTTGATGATTGATCATTGCACCTTTTGGATGTCCAGTTGTTCCTGAAGTGTACATAATCATGATTAAGTCTTCTTGAGTACAATCAACTTTCTCGTAATCACTGTCAGAATCTTTTATTGCTTGCTCGTATTGACTAGAAGGATCTTTTTTATCAATTTGAAGAGAGCATTTAATGTTGCAATCTCTTACTAAATCAATAGCTATTTCAGAGAAGGTTTCATCATATATTAGAGTGTGTGGAGTGCTGTCCTTTAATATGTATTCTAATTCCGGTTTTGTTAGCCTCCAATTAAGCGGCAGTTCTACTGAACCTGTTTTCGCACAAGCAAATTCTAATTCAAAGAATTCGGCACAATTCTGAGAAAGGATAGCAATCCTATCCCCATTTTTTACTCCGTTAGCCTGTAACCAATGGGCTAAGTGATTTGCCCTATCGTCTAACTCTTTGTAGGTTAAGTTCTGATTATTGCTTAAATCCCTTATTGCTATCTTATTAGGTCGAACATTTGAATGGTACGCTGACCAATCATAGTGCTGAACTGTCATTATTACTTCCCTTTAATTAGTTATAAATACTGCTGCAAAAAAATCATAATTATATAAAAGAGTATTACAGCTCCCCAAATATTTAATAGAAAGCCGATTCTTCTACCAACCTGTTCTCCCCTTGAGAACTGCCAAATAAAGAAAAGAGCACTTATAAATATGAGCAGAACAATAACACCTATCATATGATTTACTTTACTGACTAAATCCATAGGTCGCAAGCCTGACCTTTAGGCTTATTTAGATATAAAAATATCGAATTAATAATAGTAAATAAAATCTTAGGGCCTCTTAAGATATATAATAAGTAAATGAGAGGGTCATCCAAGCCTAAAATTAAAACCTCTATAGGCATAGTTAAAAAATCCAAGAAATCGAAAGGTTTTTACGTAGAAGACAATCGTGAGTCCCAATTTAAACTAGGGAAAAAGGAAGTCTATAAAATTATGCCAGGTGACTTAGTTAAATTCTCTTTGGGAAAGAAGGAATGGGCTTTTATTGAAGAGATTGTTGAGAGAAACACCGAGGAGTTTATAGGCTCTACTTTCACAAGAGGTAAAAAACTGTACTGTAGCCCTATTGGCTTTGATAATGACATAAGGGTTGCTGTAAGTGGAGATATTCCAAAAACAATAAATTCAGGCTCTCTTGTCAAAGTGAAAATGACCAAACAACCACAAGAAGGTCAATTAGCTGAAGCTTACATAGAAAGAACATTCACTAGTGGTCTTGAATTAGCTTATGAAATTGCAATCTCTAATCACAACATTAAAACTGATTGGCCTAAATCTGTAATCAATGAATCTAAAAAATTAAAGTTGGAAAAACAAGACAATAGCGAATACATAGATTTAAGAGATAAAACATTCGTAACCATAGATGGAAAGAGCGCAAAAGATTTTGACGATGCTGTGTTGGGAGAAAAAGACGAAGATGGTAACTACATTTTATATGTTGCAATAGCAGACGTTGCTAGATTTGTTAAGCAAGGAAGTGTAATTGATTTAGAGGCAGCAGAAAGAGGAACTTCGGTTTATTTCACCCAAAAGGTTGTGCCTATGTTACCCGAGATAATAAGTAACGACCTGTGCTCATTAAGACCTAATGAAGATAGGTTTTGTTTGGTCTGCAAAACAATTGTTGATAAAGATGGAACACTAAAAAACTCTACTTTCTTTGAAGCTCTAATAAACTCTAAAGCGAGACTGACGTATGAAAGGCTCTCTGATGAAATAGAACAAAATAAATTACATAAGATTTATTCTAAATCTATTAAAAATCTCCTTGAGATATACGAAAGACTAAAAAGAAATAAAGAAAAAAGAGGGGCTTTAGAGCTAGAGGTGCCCTTTTATGTGCCGAAATTCAACAATGATAAAATTTTAAAGTTCATTAGTTCACCAAGAACGCTGTCGCATATGATGATAGAAGAATTTATGTTGGCAGCGAATATAGCTACAGCCGAGATATGTCTTAAATTTAATATGCCCTCTTTGTATAGGGTGCATCCAAAACCTGACCTCCTTAAGATTAACCATTTAAAAGATTTTGTTAGAAGCAGAAGGATTAATGCGAAGCTAGATGAAGGGAATTCAGTCAATCAATTATCTAAATTAGTAGAGATGACAGAGGACAGGAAAGATAAAGGAATAATACATTTACAGATTCTCCAATCTTTAAGTTTAGCAACATACGAAGCCGAGGTTTCAGAACATTTTGCTTTAGGTTATAAGGCTTATTCTCATTTCACTTCTCCAATAAGAAGATACCCAGATTTAATTGTGCATAGAGCATTAAAAAAACTAATTGAAGCTAATAATGGAGCAATCTCTTGCAATGACAGAGTCAATGCTAAAAAACCTTACTCTCAGGATAACTTAGAAAAACTAGCTATAGAATGTTCCACAAAAGAAAGAGAAGCTGAAAAAGCAGAAAGAGAAGCTTTAAATCACCTTAAATGTGAATTTGCTTATGAAAATATAGGAAATGCCTTTAAAGGTCAGATAACTGGGGTAACTAACTTCGGATTATTCATTCATCTTCAAGAAGTTAATATTGAAGGCCTCTGTCATATAAAGCATCTACCTAAAAACGAATACTATGTTTATGATGAACCTTCGCAAATGTTACAGAGTAATAGTTCAAAACACTCTTATTCACTTGGCGACTTTCTAAAGGTTAAAATTGAAAAGGTGGATGTATTTTCTCGAAGAGTAGACCTTAGAATATTAAAATGAACTTAACTAAAGACCAAGAGCTTGTTTGCGGAATAAATCCAGTTAATGAAATTATTTCAATGAGACCCGGCTCAGTTACAACTTTATTTTTCGAAGAAAATAAAGGAGCAAGAATACAAGAACTCAACCAGTTAGCTGAAAAGCATAATATTGAAGTAGTTGCACAAAATTCATCTTTTTTTTCAAAAAACTTCGATGAAATGAACCATCAAGGTGTTGCGATTATTTGCCACAAGCGATTAGAAGAAAATGAAAATTTCTTAGAAAGCTTAATAGAAAAGGAAAACTTATTGCTCTTAATTCTAGAACACATTACTGATCCACATAATGTGGGGGCTTGCATTAGGAGTGCTGCGGCAGCTGGAGTTGATGCAGTTATAGTTCCAAAAAACAGGTCATGTCATTTAACTCCAACTGTTAGGAAAATATCTTCGGGTGGCGCTGAACTTATTCCTTTTATTGTTGTCACAAATATTGTTAGAACTATAAATAAATTACAGTCAGCAGGAGTAATGGTTTACGGTACAGATACGGAAGCTTCCAAATTTCATAATAAAGTCACTTATGGTGAAAAGTCTGCTCTAATCATAGGATCTGAAGACAAAGGTTTAAAGAGGTTAACACTTGAAAAGTGCGATGAAATTATAAGAATTAATATGCCTGGAAGAATTGAAAGCCTAAATGCATCCGTTACTACTGGCATCATGTTATTTCAAATGATCAATCAACAATAACAAAAAAAATTAGTAAAATACGTCAATGCTAGCCCAAAGAACTCTCTCAAATTCTATAAAAGCATTTGGTACTGGATTGCATAGCGGAGAACCTATCACCCTCAAATTACTACCTGCCCCTCCTGATACAGGGATAATCTTTAGAAGAGTTGATCTAGACCCGGTAGTAGAAATTAAAGCAAGAGCTGAGAATGTTGGCGATACAACCATGTCAACTTCATTGACCTGGAAAGATGTAAAAATATCTACTGTAGAACATTTACTATCAGCCATGGCAGGTCTAGGAATTGATAATGCTTATGTAGAAGTTGATGCTGCCGAAATTCCTATCATGGATGGAAGCGCTGGGCCTTTTGTATTTCTGATTCAATCAGCAGGACTCCATGAACAAAAAGTGCCAAAAAAATTCATCCGGATCAAAGAAACTGTTAGGGTTCCATGCGATGATGCCTGGGCACAGGTATCTCCTTTTGATGGTTTTAAGGTATCATTTACGGGAGTTTGGGACCATCCTGTGCACAAAGAGCATGGAACAAAAGCATCCATCAATTTCAATAGCACGTCATTTGTAAAAGAAATTAGTAGAGCAAGGACTTTTGGTCCTATGAGTGATCTAGAAGCCTTAAAAGAAAATAATCTTCTCTTGGGAGCTAGCCAAAAAAATGCTATTGCTATAGGAGAAGAAAGCATACTTAATGAAGATGGTTTGAGACTAGAAAACGAGATGATGAAACATAAAATTCTAGATGCAATTGGCGACCTTTACTTACTTGGGCATAATTTAGTAGGTTCATTTGAGGGTTATAAGTCAGGTCATACTGTTAATAATGCACTATTAAGAGAACTGCTTGCTAGACCTGAGACCTGGGAAGTAACCACTTATGATGATCCTGAAAACTCACCAATCACCTATTTGGATCCAATCATTGATCCCAGTTCGGGATAAAATTTCACATTTATTAAGTGATATCATGAAACAAATTGATAGAATCCCTCCTGTAATAAGTTTATGGGTGTATTAAATAAGATATTTGGTTCAAAAAACCAAAAGATATTAAAGAAAGTTCAACCTCTAGTTAGAGCTATTAATGGCTTAGAGGAGGATTATTCTCGTCTACAAGATGAAGACCTAAAAAATAAAAGAAATGAATTTATAAAGAGACATTTGGAAGGTGAGTCTCTAGATGAATTGCTTCCTGAAGCTTTTGCAATAGTCAGAGAAGTTAGCAAAAGACAACTTGGCCTTCGTCATTATGATTGTCAGTTAGTAGGAGGTGTTGCTCTGCATAACTGTCAAATAGCTGAAATGGCGACTGGGGAAGGCAAAACCTTGGTAGCTACGCTTCCTAGTTATTTAAATTCACTAACGGAAAGAAAAGTGGTGTTAGTGACTGTAAATGACTACTTGGCGAAAAGAGATGCTGAGTGGATGCGACCCATTTACGAAAATCTGGGGATAGGAGTCTCTTTTATAACTTCAGGACAAGACCTTAATGAGAGGAAAGAAGCCTATGAGGCGGACGTTATCTACGCTACTAACAATGAATTAGGATTTGATTTTTTAAGAAACAACATGGTCGTAAATACAGAAGATAGGGTCATGAATGATTATTATTTTGCAATCATTGACGAGGTTGATTCTATTCTAATCGATGAAGCCAGGACGCCTCTAGTTATCTCCGGCCCTACAGAGAATACAGCAGACACTTACCAAAAAATTAGTAAATTCATACCTAAACTTAATGAGCAAATTTCGGAGGAAAATGAAGAAGGAGAATCAAAAACGGTTAAAGAAGGACATTTTATTATTGAGGAAAAATCTAAACAAATAGAGCTGACTGATTCAGGTCATGATTATATTGAGCAGTTACTAAAAGATTCCAATATGTTGCAACAGGATCAAAGTCTTTACTCTTCAGGAAACCTTAGAATGCTTCATTTTATCCAGTCCTCGCTAAGGGCTCATTTTTTATTCAAGAAAGATGTTGATTACATGGTTCAAGAGAATCAGGTGGTTTTGATAGATGAAAATACTGGCAGAGCCATGCCTGGCAGAAGATTAGCAGATGGATTGCATCAAGCTATTGAACAAAAAGAAAATGTGCCTATCCAAATGGAAAGTCAAACGCTTGCATCTTGTACCTTCCAAAACTATTTCAGGCAATTCGAAAAATTATCTGGGATGACAGGTACTGCCTCCACAGAAGCAGAGGAGTTTGCTGAAATATATGGACTTAATGTGGTTGAAATCCCTACTAATGAAAAAATGATTAGAGATGATCAAAATGATCAGGTGTATCTGACTGAAAAAGAAAAATACAAGGCAGTTGTAAAGGAAATACAAGCTTATAAAGAAAAAGGAAACCCCGTCTTAGTAGGCACTGCTTCTTTAGAAAGCTCTGAAATGCTTTCAGGGTTGTTAAATCAAATAAATTTAGATCACCAGGTATTGAATGCGAAGAATCATGCTAAAGAAGCACAAATAATTTCTCAAGCGGGGAAACCTGGCGTAGTGACCATTGCCACTAATATGGCCGGAAGAGGTACAGACATAGTTTTGGGTGGAAACTGGGAAGCAGAATATGAGAAATTAGGAAACGAAGACGAAAGTAAAAAGAAAGCATTGAAGGAAAATTGGGATAATTTAAATGAAAAAGTTTTATCAGCCGGCGGCCTTCATGTGATTGGAACAGAAAGGAATGAATCAAGAAGAATGGATAACCAATTAAGAGGTCGCTCCGGAAGGCAAGGAGATCCAGGCTCATCTAGATTCTATATTTCTTTAGAAGATAGTCTGATGAGAATTTTTGCGTCGGACCAATTCAAGAATATTATGCAAAGAGTTGGTCTAGAGGATGGGGAAGCCATAGAACACAGAATGTTAAGTGGTGCCATTGAAAGAGCTCAAAAAAGAGTTGAAGGGAGAAACTTTGACATAAGAAAGCTTTTGCTTGAATACGATGATATGGCAAATGAACAAAGACAAATTATCTATTCTCAAAGAAACTCTATTCTGGAATCAGATGTAATTACAGACCTTGTGGAGTCAATGAGAGAAACCGTTATTGCCGATGAAATAGAATCTGCTGCACAAGGAGAATTAGACCCTCACGAATGGGATATAGATCCTTTAGAAGCTTCAATTTTGAATATATTTGGTTTTCAGATTCCTTTAAAAGAATGGGTTAAGGAAAATCCAAATATTACAACCGAAGAAGTGCAAAATAGATTGGTTTCAAAAACCGTAGATGCTTACAAGAATAAGGGTCAATCTATAGGTCCTGTGATGAAAGATTTTGAGAAACAAATTCTTCTTCAGATAATTGATGCTTCTTGGAAAGACCATTTAGCTGAAGTTGATGCTCTCAGGCAAGGGATAGGTTTAAGAAGTTATGGAAATAAAAACCCTAAATTAGAGTTCAGAAGAGAATCTTTTGAATTATTTGAGAGCTTGCTTGATAAGATTAGACTCGAAGGCATAAGATTTCTTTCTAGAGTAGAAATAGAATTAGAAGACTCTGGAGAATTAAACCTACCGAAGCAGGATCAAAAACAAACACTCGATCATCAAGATCCGCAATCAGCTTTGGCTATGCCTCAACGAGAAAGCAATCCGGAAAATAATCAAGAGCAGGCTTCAGGAAATAGAAGATTAAGAAGGGCTGAAGCTAAATTAGCTAGAAAGAACGCTAAGAAAAAATAAAGATGTCTAAAGTTTATAACATTAAGGGTATAGAGCTTGCTTGCGCTTCTAGCAATACGAGATATGGGAAAAGAAATGATTCGCTCGTTATTACTTTAGACAAGAAAAGCACAATCAGTGGTAAATTTACTTCTAATAGTTTTAAAGCTGCACCAATAAAAATTGCACTAAAAAATCTTACTTCTTTAAAGCCAGGGAAAAAGGCTTTATTGATAAATGCTGGTAATGCCAATGCTGCTACTGGATTAAAAGGATTAAATGAAGTTAAAAATTACTGCAAAGAGATAAGTGCTCTATTAGGAATTAGCTCCTCAAACGTTATACCTTTCTCGACAGGGGTGATTGGAGAACCTTTTCCTACGTCTAAATACTTAAGTGCTTTTAAAGAAGCCATTCCTTCACTGGACAAGAAGAATTGGAAGCCTGCCGCCCTATCAATTCTAACTACAGACACTAAACCAAAATTAATTTCTAGAGAAATTAAGATTGGAAAGAAGAAAGTAGCGATAACGGGATTTGCAAAAGGATCGGGCATGATAAGACCAGATTTCGCAACCTTACTCAGCTTCGTGTTTATAGATGGAAAACTGAATTCAAATAGCTTAGAGAAAATTCACTCTAACGCCCTATCAGAAAGTTTTGAAGCACTAACGGTCGATGGGGATACCTCACCAAATGATTCATCTTTACTAGTTGCTTCGGGTAATCAAGAAAATCTAATCAAGAAAAATTCAAGCGAAGAAAAGAAGCTTGAGAAGGCTGTAAAAGAGATCTTTGGAGAACTGGCTGATTTATTGGCAAAGGACGCCGAAGGGGCCACGAAAAGGATTTCTGTTAATGTTTCTCAAGCTAAAAGCCAGAAACAAGCTAAATCAGTTGCATTTACGGTTGCAGAATCACCTTTAGTCAAAACTGCCATGTTTGGTAATGACGCGAATTGGGGAAGAATACTCTCAGCGATAGGAAGAGATTCCGAAATTAATGACATCGACAAGGTATCTATATCTATTAATGGACAACCCATGGTTAAAAAGGGCAATTTAGACCCTAAACACTCTGAAAGATTAGCTACAAAAGCTGTAAAAAAGAAAGATATAGAAATTAATATCAAGCTAGGGCTAGGAAAGGCCCATTTTAAAGTACTGACTTCAGATTTCTCTGAAGATTACGTATTGATAAACAGTGACTACAGAAGTTAAGCACCTTATCTTTCAGTGCAACGTTTCGTCTTCCTCTATATCGAATACTTCTTGTCCTGCTATCTTTCTGTCTTCACTAGCCCAAGCTCCTAAATCTAAGAGCTGGCATCTTCGAGAGCAGAATGGTCTATGTTCATTCTTAGGAGAATATTTGGAATCATTACCGCATTCAGGACATTTAACTGTCTTTCTCATAAAGATAAGAATTTTTTATGCAGCTCTTGAACTTTACTTTCAAGACTCTCGATAGAGCCATCGTTTAAAATTACTTCATCTGCTTGTTCTAATCTAGAATCACGGTCTATTTGAGATGCGATAATCGATTTTATTTGCTCCTCAGAAACATTATCTCTCTTGCTTGTTCTTTCAATTTGAGTTTCAACAGGAACATCTACGACTAAAACTGTAGAGCAATAATTCTTTTGGTTTGTTTCTAAGAGCAAAGGTGAGACTAAAATTGTGTAAGGACTTCTAGATGAATCTAGTTCTTTCTGAATCTGCGAAGCAATTGCAGGGTGTAGCAAAGATTCCAGCCATAACTTTTCTTCTTCCGAATTAAAAATTACTTCCCGTAACTTAGCTCTATCTAATTCTCCATCTGAAGTGAGAATATCTTCGCCGAAATGTTCAGCTATTTTGTTTAACTCTTCTCTACCTTTCTCAACCACTACTCTAGAAGCCAGATCTGCATCAACGATAGTTATCCCGAGATCTTGAAAAAGATCAGATACGGCTGTTTTGCCACTTCCTATTCCACCTGTTAAACCAACAATCATCTCAGAGATATTATCAGAAGATTATTTAATTTTCTTTAAGTGGTGAATGATTCACTAAAAATTCTATTGCTGCCGCTGCAAAAATATCATTTCTGTCTCCAGCTACCATATGCGCAGCATCTTCGATTTCAACAAACTCTGAATGACTTATCGCCTCAAGAAAACTATTTACTTCTTTTTGAGTAAGAATATTACTCATGGCTCCTTTAACTAACAATGTAGGGATTTCAACACCTTCAGCAAAATCCTTTTGCCTTTCTTTGTAATCTTCTGGCATGTCTTTGGGTCTGGAATCTAAGAATCTAGGATCCCAATGCCAGTAGTACCTTCCATCATTCTTAAGCCTCAGGTTTTTTTCTAAGCCTCTAGTGTCTCTTGGTCTCTTTCTATGAGGTAAATAATTTGAGACTGATTTAGCTGCTGCTTCGACACTTTCAAACCCATCACTACCAGAATGCATAAAATCAACTATTTCTTGTGAACCTTCAAGGTTGGGATAAAGGCCTATATCAACCATTACTAGAGCCCAGCACATTTCTTTTAAATCTTGATCACCAGCAATGGATAAAGATGTCATGCCCCCCAGAGATGCTCCCAAAAAAGCAGCTGGTTTTTTAAGTTCTCCTAAGATACTTACAATGTCTTTTTTATAGTTATCAACACCGTATTCTCCGTCAGGATGCCAATCACTATCTCCATGCCCTCTAAGATCTAGAGCTAAAACATGAAATCCGCTTTTACTTAATTTCTCTCCTGTCTCTCCCCAAGCATGACGGGTTTGCCCTCCTCCGTGCAATAAAACAACTAGAGGGTCTGACTCCAAGCCCCAGGAACTCGCTGCAATATTTAAACCAGAACTAACTTTAAATTTCATGGAAATCTTTATTTTGGAAAAAGAAGTAAGGAATTGTTCCACAATTAATGAGAAAATCTAGAAAAGAAATAATTTTTTTATGACAACCGCTCCAAAGACTCTTTTCGATCGACTCAAATACATAGGTCCTAGTGTGATAGTGACAGGCAGTGTAGTTGGTAGTGGTTCAATAGTAATGACCCCGCTACTCGGAGCAGCAGCTGGATTCGTATTGTTATGGTGGCTCCTTTTAAGCATGTGGAGTAAACCTATTATCCAAGCAGAGATCAGTAGATACATTGTCGTTACTAAAAAAACATTCTTAGAATCTTTTTCTGACATGCCAGGTTTTAAAACGACCATAAATGGAAAGACCACTTCCTGGTTGGTTTGGTTTATGTTTATAGGGGTTATCCCGTCAGTTGCAGGAATGGGAGGCTTAGCAGGTGCTGTGGCGGAAGCTGGCAATACAATGTTACCAAGCATAAGTATTGAGATGTGGGTCGTAGCTTGTTGCCTATTTACTTGGTTAATTCTTTACTGGGGCTCTTATCAAAGTTTAGAAAATATATTGTTTGTGATGGTATTGTTATTTTCTTTCATAACGATTGTTATAGCCTTTTCAATGCAAACCACAGAATACGAGGTGAGCATTAGTCAAATCTCGCAGGGATTAACTTTCAATTTCCCTACTGAATTCTTGCCCTTAGCCTTAGCGGTATTTGGTTTTACAGGGATAAGTTATGGGGAAATAATGGCCTACACTTATTGGTGTCTTGAAAAGGGTTATGCGCAAGACACGAGTAACACCGAAGAAACAAAAGCTTGGATTAAGACCATGCAAACTGACGTATGGGTAACTGTTTTGTTTATCACAATAGGCACTTTACCCTTCTTTTTTTTAGGGGCTGGCGTTCTGCATTATGTGCCTGAATTACAAGAGTCTTTGGCGAATAATTCTTTTTGGGATGTTGATGTAATAGGAGCCCTACAAAATATGTTCTCTCTTGTATTGGGAGGATGGGCTAAATGGTTATTCGTAATACTCGCCTTCTTCGTTTTATTTTCCACTTTATTGTCTGGCACTGCAGCCTTTACTAGGACTATTGCTGATTACCTCATTTCTACTGGACTAATTTTGGAACAAAAAGAAACACGATCTTATTTAATTAAGCTAATTGCTTTCTTCATCCCTTTCTTTTCTGGTGTGTTTTATTTCATATTACCCAATCCAATAACTTTATTGATCATTGCCGGGATATGGGCTGCCATGGGTTTGCCCATAGTGAATATAGGTGCTCTCTATCTAATCAGTAAATTAGATGAGGATTTACAACCAAAACAAATTACAAAAACTATCCTATGGTTAAGTTTAATGCTTCAAATTACCATGGCTCTTTTAATCATTTATGATATGACCATCGGTTTCTAACAATTAAGGTTTATAGATGGATTTAATTAAATGGCCCTTTCTAAAGCAAAGCTGGGGCATGGAAGTGGTCAGATCTGAAGGACCGTATCTTTACACCAAAGAAGGTCAGAAAATACTTGATGCCGCTGGAGGTGCCATAGTAAGTAATATAGGTTACGGAAGAGAAGAAGTGGCTGAAGCTGTGAAACAAGCCACTAAGAATAATTCATACGTCCTACCCCCATTTCTAACACCAGAAAGAGAATCATTATTGGATGAATTAAGGGAACACTGGCTTCCTTCTCACTTAACCAGAATCCATCTTTCATCAGGAGGATCTGAAGCCAATGAATCAGCTATTAAACTCGCTATTCAATATCAGGCAAGTAGAGGAAAGCCTGAAAAAAATATGATTCTAACCAGAACACTTTCTTATCATGGGACTACTCTTAATATGTCAGGTATTTCAGGACACACTGCAAGGAAAAGAGGTTTAGAGAGTTATGTTCCGAAAGCTCCCATGATAGAAACGCCCTACCCATTACGATGTCCTATAGGTAGCTTTCATCCAGATGCCAAAGATTATTATCTGAATAATTTAAAAGAGGTTCTACAAGAAGTAGGCCCCGAGAATATAGCTGCTTTATTAATGGAGCCCATAAATGGATCAAGCGGAGGAGCTATAAGTCCGCCAGAAGGGTACTGGGAAGAAGCCCAGAAGATTTTAATTGATAATGACATACTCCTAATTGCTGATGAAGTCATGACAGGATTTGGAAGAGTTGGAGAAGACTTTGCTAGCAATCTTTACAATCTAAAACCAGATATATTGGTAGCTGGAAAGGGTATGGGAGGAGGTTACGCTGCTATTGGAGGAACTTACAGCACGGACGAAATAGCTGATTCAATAATGGCAGCAGGTTATGAAGTGATGTTTCATACTTTCGCCGCCCTACCCCAATCTTGTGCTGCGTCCTCAGCAGTTCTTAAAATTCTTAGAGAAGAAAAGCTATGTGATCGAGTAAACCCGCTCGGTGAAAAAATTATGGATCAATTGAATTCAGAGGTGGGACAGCACCCTAATGTAGCTGAAATTAGAGGAAAGGGTCTATTAATAGGAATAGAGATAGTCAAAGAAAAAGAAGGGTTGATCTGTTTTGATGAAAACGAAAAAGTTACCTCTCGAATTATGATGAAAGGGCTGGAAGATGGAGTCTTTCTTTACCCTGGAGGCACAGGAGAATTTAGGGACATTATCTGCTTAGGTCCAGCTTTTACTATTGGGGATGAAGAAATAGAATTGATGGTAAATGCAGTTAAGAATTCACTGAATTATATTTCTGATAAGTACTCTTAAATTGGTGGAGCCAGTCGGGATCGAACCGACGACCTCATCCGTGCAAGGGATGCGCTCTCCCAGCTGAGCTATGGCCCCACTTTGGGTTGCGTAGATTACCAAAAACTAGCAAGTTAGAAACAATTATTTTCTAATTATAAAGAATTTGCTCTTCCTTCTATTCCCGCATTGATTCTTTCAAGAATATCTTTTTGATCTAAATCCTTCGTCATTTGGTAATGCGGATGACCTAAGGTTGCTAAGTCAGTTGCAACCTCAATTGCCTTTGGCATCAATTCTCCTTCATCAACAACTTCGTCCAAGTAACCTGCTTCTATGGATTGGTCTATAGGGTAAGCTTCAGCATTAAGAATTGCTCTATGCCAATGTCTCTTAGAAATTCTTGATTTTGAGATCTCCAATATAGGAACGGGTATGGACATATTATTTCTATGCTCATTAGCCTGGACAATATACTTACCTTTAGCCCCTATTCTGTAGTCAGCGCAACAAAGCAAAAAAGCCCCTAAAGCAATTGAATGGCCACTTGCAGCTACTACAACAGGTCTAGGAAAACCGTAAATTCTTGCAAGTAGTTTAAATCCATTTACTGTCATATCTACTATGTCTTTAGCTTCACCACCAGTCATGGTTTTTAAGTCGAATCCTCCAGAAAATAAACCAGGCCTTCCAGTAATTAACAAAGACCCCTTATCGTCAGGAACTTCATCAAGTAAATTATTGATAGTAGAACTCATTGCACTTGAAAATACATTGGCCTTTCCGTCGTCAAGAGTAAGTATAGATACATCACCTTCTTTGGTAAGCGTAGCTAGTTGATCTGTCATGTCATTTCCTTATTGTTAGTTTTTAAGAAATCTATATTCTAATATCTTACCTAAGAACTCAAATGAAATAACATGAAACTATCTCGATCAATTAAACAAAAAGTTACATTAATCACCGGAGCTGGAAGTGGAATGGGAAAAGCCACTGCTGAAGTTTTTGCCGCTGAAGGTGCTAAAGTGGTTGTTACTGACGTAAATTCAGAAAATGCTCAAAAGGTAAGTGATCAAATTAACTCTGATGGAGGTGAGTCTTTAGCCATGTCTTTAGACGTGACAAACGAGAGTCAAATAAAAGAGTGTGTTTCCAAAAGTATAGAGTCTTTTGGACAAATAGATCATCTAATCAACAATGCAGGGATTGCTTCTCCAATCAATATTGATGATGAAAACTACGAAGATATATGGCGAAACACCATGGAGGTTGTTTTAACTGGTCAAACAAGATTAATTCGAGCCTGCTTGGAACATTTACTTAAATCAGATGCTGCGCGAATAGTTAACATATCCTCTACCGAAGGATTTGGAGCAACTCCTACACACAGCCCCTACACAGCCGCTAAGCATGGAGTTGTAGGCTTAACAAGATCATTAGCTTTAGAACTTGGTCCTCAAGGAATTACTGTAAATTGTATATGCCCGGGACCAATTAACACTAATATGACTTCGGCAATAGACGAAAAAGACAAGGCAACATTCGCCAGGCGTAGGGTAGGACTTAAACGTTACGGTGAGCCTGCGGAAGTAGCCCATGCCACTTTAAGTTTATGCCTTCCAGCTTCATCTTATATTAATGGAGTTGCCCTGCCGGTTGATGGAGGCCTTTCAATTAGACGAGCTTGAGGTGAAATTTATGAAATTAGTTAAATATGCGTTACTTATAAATCTGTTTCTTTTATTTGGTTGCTCAAACGAGAGTGCCATCGAAGAAGATAATCTTCACAAACACACTATGATTCTTTCATCAGATGAATTTGGTGGAAGAGAGCCAGGATCGCTAGGAGGTGAATTAACCAAAAATTATATAAAAGATGAATTCAAGTCTTATGGCCTAAAGCCAATAAAGGATAAATTTCTACTTGAGGTTCCTTTATCCAAGATGGAAGTTGACCTCACTCAATCTTTCTTATCAATAGAGGTAAATGGTAAAAACAAGAATCTTATTCCTGGTAAAGAAGCTGTTTTCTGGTCCAAAAGAGTTCAAGAAAGTATTAATATTAATGACAGTGATTTGATTTTCATGGGATACGGAGTTAATGCTCCTGAATACGAATGGAATGACTACGAAGGAATAGACGTTAAAGGAAAAACCCTAGTAATTTTAATAAATGATCCTGGTTTCGGTACTAAAGACCCTAACCTGTTTAATGGTAAAGCCATGACTTATTACGGAAGATGGGTTTATAAATTTGAAGAAGCTGCTAGGCAAGGTGCTGAAGCAATGATAATTATTCATGATACAGAACCAGCTGCTTATCCTTGGCAAGTAGTAGAAACAAGCTGGTCTGGTAAACAAATTGATTTAAAACGCCCTGATCTTGGAGCGAGCAGAATTAAATTAGAGGGCTGGATAACTTACGATATTGCTACACAACTATTCAATGATTCTGGTTTGGATCTAGAAGAACAAAAGCTTAATGCCTTAAGTAGAGATTTCAAACCAATTGCTATGGAAGGATTAAAACTGAATGCCCAACTTATAAATAAACTCAGTTTCTCTACTTCCCATAATGTAGCAGCTGTTAAAGAAGGAACACTTAGACCAGATGAATACATATTGTTTATGGCCCATTGGGATCATTTAGGAACTAGAAAAGGACATTCGCCAAACAATGATCAAATTTACAATGGGGCTGTAGACAATGCCACAGGAGTAGCAGGTATTCTTGAATTAGCCAATTACTTTGGAACAAGGGATACAGATCGATCTCTATTGTTCTTGGCTGTTACGGCGGAAGAATCTGGTTTATTGGGTTCAGAGTACTTCGGAGAATACCCTCCTCTTGAATTGGCAAATATAGTTGCGGGTTATAACTTTGATGCAGTTTTGCCCACAGGTAAAACAAACGATGTAATTGTTGTAGGTTATGGCGCGTCTGAGCTAGAAGATATCCTTAAAGATGAATTAGATAAAGTTGGTAAATACATTACACCTGATCCGTTTCCAGAAAAAGGATATTTTTATCGCTCAGATCATATAAGTTTAGCCAAGAAAGGAGTTCCAATGCTTTATGCTGATGGAGGAGTAGATAAAATTGAAGGTGGTGTTGAAGTAGGAACAAAAATTGCTAATCACTACACTAAGTTTGACTATCATCAGCCTTCAGATGAATATCAAGATTCTTGGGACTTAAGTGGCTTTAGAGAACACCTTATTATCACAAGCAACATGGCAGAAGAATTAGCCAACTCTGAAACGTGGCCAGAGTGGTACGAAGGCAATGAATTTAAAGCTATAAGAGAAGCCTCACAGAAATAAATTACTCTTCTGTACTTGCCCTATAGTTTTCTAAGATCTTAGTAGAAACAACTTCTCCTTCTTTTAAGTTCCTCATCA
>Ga0206683_10001180_pt1 | contig 18365 bp, 19 predicted proteins | sample M280m12015metaG_FD_155483 | JGI IMG/M metagenome (GOLD analysis project Ga0206683, IMG submission 155483) | Ammonia-oxidizing marine archaeal communities from Monterey Bay, California, United States - M2 80m 12015 | ecosystem: Environmental > Aquatic > Marine > Intertidal zone | place: USA...
CTAAAGTTTAATCTTTTGCTACGTACACTCATTTGAAATAAATCTTTTCAACTATATATACTATAATCTAATACTTAAATAACCATGAGTGAGGACGAGTACACTCTAGAAGATTACATCGAATATCACCGACAACCGGGAAGTAAAATGGTTGCTATCTCTGATTTTAATGAATTAATGGGATCCAACATTGAAGAAAATCCCAAGGTTGAACAAGTTCTTTACAGATTACGCCAACAATTTGGACCGAATGAGATGCTTCCTAAGTTTGCTCAGTTAAAATCTCGCATGGATGAGATAGAAGAAATATGTGGCAAAGGTAAAGGAATCAAAAAAAAATGTATTGAGAATATACAAGAAAAGCAAGACCAGTTGAGAGATAGGTTTGGTGATAATGCTAAGAAAGAGATACGGAGGTATCAGGGTCTTATCAATACTATCAACAAGAAGTTGGTGAAGAAGCAGAAGAAACGGAAAAATATGACAAGAGGGGAAAAGGCTAAGGAACTTGTTGGAGGTGCGGCGTCCGCGGCAGCTGGGGGTCTTAAGAGTGCCGGTAAGGGTGCGCTTAAAGGCGTAAAAAGTGCTGGTGGTTTTGTACAGAGAAAACTGGCAGATCGGCAGATAAAGCAGGCAAATAAGAAAGCAGTTAAGATTGTCAGAGCTCATAGAAATAAAACCGAAACAGAGCAAACAAAATTGGAGAAACAACTCGACATAATAGACAATAATTGCAAAATTAATCCTAAAAATAAGGTTTGTTCAAAGCCTAGACCTAAGTTGTGTGGAAAATCTGGATACTCCGAAATGTCAACAAGTTTGGAGGACGAGTTGATTGAAGACGAATACGAGGAAACCTGTGATAAATGTGGCAAAGTTCCCGATCTGTGCGATCATGAATTCGAAGATCAGTTGGAAGAAGTTTCCATCGAAGATGCCCAGACGCTTCAGCATCTGGTTGCGTTTAAATCGAAGTGTAGCAATGTTAGAGAGCGTCTGATGAAGGGAAAGGGGCGTTACATCGAGCAATTGAAGGCTTACATGAATGGAGACAATAGTGCCGAAATTCGCATGTTCACCGGGAAAAAGGTAAAAGTTTCATCCTTGAACCCAAAGAAAGAAAGCTTGAAATCTTTGTTTGAGAGCTTTCCGAATGGACCTCATATTGTAGAGTGTGATTAAGAGCAAAATTAATATAAATATATGTTTTTTCTATAAAAATGAATACATTGTACCAGGCGCTATTCCCGGCTTCCCTGCTGCCGTGGGCTATAATCGCGTTATTTCACTTCTTCAACGGATACATTTCACTGTGTGTCATTTTACTTCTTCATTTATCAACTCATGCCATCGTAATATTACACAAACCGGTGTTAAACACAGACATGGTTACTTGGAATCGTCTGCTCCATATGCAAAGGATGGCATTGTGGACCACGTACTCCTTCAGAAATCACTGGAATCAACACTTCTTATCTCTGATATTATTTCTATTTATAATCTTGAATTTAAAGGTATTGAAACGTTGCGAGCGTGATATAACCTCAGAAGTATTGCATACGGTGTGCGTACTATCGTATTGTTCAACGGCTTCGTTTGTTCCGGTGTTGGTTGGGGTTGGGTGTATTGTACTGTACTATTTTCAGAAAAAACCAATAAAAATTCACTGGCAAGTTCAAAATGAAATTGAGATGTATTTTAATCTCCGGATTGCCTATAATTATTTGTTTGCCTTTATCGAATGGTACGCCTCTGACATGAATGCAATGTCCCTTCTAATCATACTGTTCATCGTTACATTATTCAATGGTGCTGTGTATACTCAAATACCAGGACAGGCGGATAAAGACCACGGCGAATGGTTCGACGCAAAAAGTTTACCAAAGGATTATCCTTACCCATTAAATATTAGTGACGCAACCGCAATGTGCAACACTGCCAAAAAACTATTTAAGTCACATGAAATATAAGTATATTATGGGTTCTTACTGGAGCAGCGATTTCTATATTTACACGCGAAACACCGACGACGACAAATGGAATTTAGCAGTGGAACTAAAAGAAGGCAATCCAATGAGTAGGTTTAAGCACGAAGTGTACGCACACGCCCTTCAAAAACGACACGACACTGCAAAGGCACTGTACCTGTATTGTGGGTATTCTAGAGTAGCAAAAGCTATCATCGAGGGCGACGATGTAAAGTATTTGGTGATAAGTTTTTGTTCGGAGGAAGCTTCGAAGGAATGGGACGATTGTCAGGAGCAGATGGATAAGGTATACGTAGATGTGGTATGGTTGGAGAGACCATTTCTTAATTCCTGGGTGTACCATGTCGAAGAGAATTTCCTAATAAGGAAATATCAGAACTTTAAAATGGATATGAAAAAATAAGTTATATATACTTTTTAGTATATGTAAAACATGGAAGTGTGGATCCCTGTAAATATTTTACCACAGCAAGTACACGACGACATTCAAAAATGGCTCGACAAATATTCATATCATACCTATAAGAGTATCGTACAAGATCGAATAAATTCTACCTACCCTGGATTGTCCATCCCCAGGGCTCTGTATATATTAAAATTGGAAGATCGCATCGTTGTTGGCATAGTCCCACATGAACAAAGCATAGGATTACGGATACTTCAGGCTGTTAAATGTCCAATATGTCATGAGGAAGACACCGAAGCACGACAGACACTAACTTGTAACCATACATTCCACCACAGGTGTATTCAGCGTTGGTTTAGGGATAAAAATACTTGTCCACTTTGTAGAATGCATATAACTAATACGTATTAATATTCTTCTTGTATACTTATATCACTTTCGTAGTCTTCGACTGCAAGTTGTCCGGTATCTACCGGCAGTACACATCCGGTTCTCCATACCGCGCAAAATTTAGTTGTCCTACCGTACTGTACTTTATAATAATAACCCGCCGGTACCAAGTCCGTTTTGTAAACGATTTCTTCTATGGTACCAGGTATCAAATCATCTCTCACTTTAACGTCCACACTCTCACCTTCACCAAACTCGAGCGACGGTGATTCCAGAGCCTCTGGGACTACGCGGTCTTCTTCCTCGTTTTTGTAAAATTCGCACAGGCTATTAAACTTTCTAGAGTCTGGATCCCAAACCTGATCGTTCCAATCCCTGTCATCAATATAATTAGATATGGACGGATTTACTACTCTTCTATAGTACCATTTCTTCCTGTCATTATTAACTATCTGCAATTTGGTAATATTATCACCCCTAGTTCGTTTAGCATGCTCTAAAGACTGTAATGATAGCGCCATTTCTACAATGTCTCTTTGAACTCGGTTTCTATCGGATACCTCAACGCCTCGTTCATTTCTAAGTTTAATTTTATCTTTTGGTTGGATTAAACCTTTTATCGGCATAAGGTGGTAATATACCGGTTTTCCACCTTCTATAACAGTTGCGTTACAATTTTGACAGGTCCATTTCATATTGTCCGGGTTTAAATCTACAAACGATTCACAAACATGGCAGAAATTTTTGAAATTATCCCCCTTCTCTGTCATGATATCTTTATGTCGCTTGTATTCATCCGGTGAGATAAATACCAGGTTTTTGGTACACAGAACATGAGATATGTTTACATAGGTATCAAAGTATGTATTCCACTTTGAAACTTCGTCTTCTCGGACAGTTCTATTTTCTGATGGTTCTCGTGGTGCACTGGTTCGGGTTTGTGTTTCACCGATTAAATATTGACGCCACGCGTCAACCGTTTGATCTACGAAATTTTCCCAAAGCACATCTCTTAAACCGCGTAACTGGCGTCCCAACGCATTTCTTCTGTTTACAAGACCTTGTAACTGTGGACGTGTGTGTCTCCCTTGCGTTATTTCATCTTCTATTTCAACCACTTGGTCGGTCAGTCTATTTACATCATTCGACAGATTTCCTTCACCTTCTTTGCGAGCTATCTCTTCTTGAATTAATCTCCTTTTATTACCTTGTGCATTTAAAAGCAAATCTCGCAATTCTTCTAAGTTTTTATCAAAATATATATCTCGATCCGGTGGTTCGTATGCCTTATCTTCGCTGTATTCTTTGGTACAGAATGTAAGTTCTTCAACGACGCGCATATTCCTAGGCAAATTATCGTGTGAATTTTTACGAACGGTACGTCCATTGAATTGGTCTTTCTTTCCCGCTATCGACACTGGATCAATGCAGATCATTAAAGAAGAACTACACGATCGAAAATCAATACCTTCTATGGCGGTAGGTGATACCATTAAACAGTCGATAAATCCTTCAGAAAATGCCTGAACAAACTTAGGATATTCTTTTTGTTTAACGGAATCCCCTTCTAATATCCCATAATGAACCGTAAAGTCGTCCATACCGGACCACCGTTTACGAAGTCGCTCAAGTACAATTTTTCTCCCTTCTTTCCATACTTTATTAGGTCCAATGTTAAGTTTTTTACCACCCTTAACATGGATATATTTGGGATTATTCAAATACTTCCTTATGGATTTTGATAATTGATTCATGTTTTTTTCACCTATTAAGATTTTAGAGTCTTTGTCTATAAACTCTTTAAGTTTTTGCTGAAAAAATTGATCAACATACATATACATGGTATAGAAATCTTCATTTGTTTCAATGGGGGTTTTATCTCCATCAAAATCGGGAAATGGTTTATTAAACCGAGTAATGTCAAATTCTTTAACAGTGAATTTATCCGGCATATCTACATCTTTGACTTCATTAAAAAATGCCTTGTGTTTCTTTATGTATTTATTCCATTTGCCAAAATCAATTGGCGGCATAGTTAAATTTTCTCGTAATACTTCCTCTGACACCCATCTCTTTTGATCACGATATCGTTTTTGTTCCCGACCGGGGATACACAGTTCGTATTGTTCACGATCTTTGGGTTTTTTGTACGTACTTCTAAACCTGGTTCCCTTTCCTGGAAACTTTGTAAAATAATATATCCGTATGGGCTCCGGATCGCATATAATGTTTAAATCCGCCTTTCCCAAATTAATTCCTGCCACGGTTTCTTTAAACTTTTTATGCCGTATACGCTGCTGATCCAAGGTTTTGGCATTGTTATAAAATGGTTTACAAACTCCGACGACCAATTTTTGGAATTCTTTTTCCGTTTCGATATCTCGATACAATTCCATAGCTTTTATAAATTTTACACGTCTCTCGTATGTCAACGGACCCTCTGCAATATTTTTTACGGTGTCTATCCCCTCAATGAGCTGTAGATATTTTGTTATATCATGTTTCACATTTTTTTCTTCGGCATACTGTGCAAATTTAGCAAGGGAAGTTGCAAGTTTTATCAAATCGGTGCCTCTCCAGTGACTTTCATAATCGATGTAAAAATACCTATAACTCACCCTAAATAGAGCATCACTATCGATAATATCATCAAAAACGGTTTTCCATTCATCTTTGTCGTATTCATTTGACACCTCCAACTCCGAGTCCAATCCATATCCATACGTCTTATTCTGGATTTTTCTATAATCCATGGACATTTTTGGAAATCTACGTTTTGCGGATGCTTTGGCATTCTCCAACAGATCGGATGAGGCAAAGTCGTAATCTCCGTCGTCAGCCAAAGCTTCAACTATATCCTGCTTTACCCCTACATCGATGACATTTTGGTTTCTGAATACATGTTTCCGCATTGTCATGCCACGTTGTAAAGCTCTTAATAATTCTACATTTGGGTGAAAAACCATTACATTTTTACCATCCCTTACGGCGTCTTCTATTGTCATTACGATATGCAATATCTTAGAGCCTAGTAAATCTGGTATGTAAGGTATTCCTTTATACAAATCTTCATTATCCATTTGTTTAGTGACCGGTTTTACATTCATCCATCTTAAATGGTCGTCCACGCCCAGTGGGGTAGCCCCCGGGTCATAGATATTGGTACTTCGTTGTTCTCGATCACCGCACGCTGTAGCAGCCAATTGTTGTCTACCAAATGTATACGATGAAACTATCGGTGCCAATGGATCTTCGTCGTGCTTTGCAATAGTATACACGCCATCACCCGGTGGTATTCTATTACATAAAATATCCGTTTGTAGTTTTCTAATATTCTGTTTAGTTTTGTCGCCGTTCTCATAGATTTTAATTGAACCATCCACTACATCTATACTATTACGATCTCCCTTCAAAGAAAGACGTAATTCCATGTTAGGTCGTTTCCACACCATGTTGGCTCGATGATAATCCAAATTAATATCGTAAATACCGTCTTTTATTTTACCATCTAGATATAATTGTTGGTCTGGTTTACGTTTTAATTCAGGGAAGTCCGATACACCGAGATTGTTTAGCTTCGATTGGTAAACAGTTTTGAGAGCTTCGTTTACAAACAATTTCTTGTCTCCGGGACTTCTTGTGTTGCCCCTTATAAACTTAAAGAGTTCTCGTCCATCTTCTGCTTCATTCACCCAATTCACAATTGTTTTCCCAGTATACAACTCCATAAGATTCTTATTGTCCAATTTGTATTTATCTTCTTCCCCCCTGCGTACTTTGCGATACAAGTTCTTTACAGACACATCTATGTCATCTACGGTGTTGTGTCTTGAAAATTTATTTTTTAGTCTGGATGTAAGTTCATAAACATCTTTGTATTTGCGCATCGGCTGTAATTCGTGCCAGGGAGGAAACCCAGTATATTTTTTATTCTTAAAATAAAGATCCATGCTGATATCTCGCTTCATTTTCAACATTTCAGATAGTAGGTGAATTTGCTTGAATTGATTGGACCCTTCTAGAGGTGTAGCGGTCAAAAAAATAGAAAATGGCGTTTGTAGCGAATACTTCCATATGGTTTGCATTTTGATTCCTATTTTAGAGCGTACTACCTTATGTATTTCGTCACATACCATGATACAACCATTTGGCGGTCTATATTGATGATACACAAAGTTTTCTTTTTCGATATAATTTAATTTCATCACTTTGGGCTTCGGTTCTGGCACGTTTGTAATTGAATTTTTGTACTCCATAAATTTCTTATACTGTTTATCTTCACGGTATAAATAGTATGGCAGCTTCTTAACTTGTTTAGGGTCGGCGAATTGTGCCTTGTAATTGTCCCATTTTTTTATTGACCCACTGTACTCTATATCCGTAGGTGTGAACCCGGTGATAAAATTTGCTTCTCTACCTATGCAATTGCAATGAAACAGTATTTGGTCTTCGTTTAAATTCCAGCTGAATCGTACATCCGTATGGTTATTTCTCCCGAGCCATACTCGATGCTTTAATTTCCCCTGTTTGATATTTTTAATTATATCTACCTTACCCGGTAGTATGTTTCGCAATGGTATAGCATTACAATACCCTGGTCTTGTCCCAAAATAATATGCTTTGGCGCAATACTTACAGTAAATTACATTGTTCTGATTTTTGTCATATCCCGATAATCTCACTGGTTTCTCAAGCCCATTGCCCCCTTTCCATTTGACGCTCTCTTCTAACTTACGAAGGTAATCCGGATGTATCTGATCGTACGATGGATAGCTGGTTTCACGATTACCAGATTGTGAAGATAGGAAAATATCATATGTCATCCATATGTAGTCAGATAGGTTGCGATTCATGCATATCAATACTTCAATCCATTGCTTTAGAAGTTTTCTCCCAGGGATCACCAACAGAATTTTAGGCTTTGGGTCGGGCATGCTGTTTCGCATTCGTTCTGCTAATAATATACTATTGATGGTTTTACCAAATCCGGGACGATGACATAATAGTAATTTATTGCCACCATACTTTATTGGTACAAATTGCCAACTGGAAGGTTTAAAGCCTTTCTTAAATTTACATTTCCAACCCGTTTGAATATACGATAAGTTTGTTTCTTCCCTTGGTAAAGACGTACACTCGCCTTCGGTTGTAAGTTTAATAGTATCGCCCACGATCTGTAATTTCTTGTTACTTGGAGTGGTTGTGTCTATGTTAATTTCACCTTGCTCATGAAGTGTAACTACAAGTGCACTATCTTTATTGTCTGACAATCGTATATAATATGAATTCTCCATAGATTTGATAACTTGAACTTTTCTGGCATTATCGTGTAAATACTCTGGATTATCCAGACCATCTACCTGTAAACATACGAGTTGACCTTCTTGGGATGCTATTATCGGAGGTTGTTCGACGGTTGATTCCCTTCTCGCCGCCGGAGCAGGACGTCGAATAGTGGGTCCAAAAATAGCTTCTATCCACTTTTTTTTGGGACTAGGGTCATATGTTCTACCAGTTTTCGTAAACATTTGACCGTCTTTATCAATCTCTATCGAGTTAAATTTACTGCTTGTTGACCTTAAAAAGCTTTTTAATTTTGCCATGGTCCAACCCTCTCCGCCACGTCCATTTACTGTAATATCTTCGCCGCGTATTTCAATTTTAAGTTGGACTTCACCCTGGGTCGCTGCGATAAATGGATTCGGTGTTCTACCACCACGAGCCTGTGTCATGTTGAACGAGTATGCTCTTGCCCATTGTGGAAACATTTACAAAGTCAGGTGATATATTTTATAGTATATAAAGTTTGAATACATGAACAAATGGAACGGGATTTATATCACTATATGCATACTTGCAATAAACAAAAATGTACTGACTATGAATTTAATGAAGTGTTTATGTTTGTAAAGAATTATTGTCATTTTAGCAAAGCTGCCGCCGAATTGGCAGACGTTTTGTGTCCAAATAAAGTAAGATGTTTGGACCTAGAAACACAGAATTATGTATTGCCTACAGATCTAAACGATGAATTGAAAAAAGATTATATGATACCTCATTATATACAACGTTTTAATCAACTGGGATTCACCAAAGTACCCCAGATCTTCGTGCATGGCGCCGATGGTTGGAAATACGTTGGTGGCAGCGACGATTTTCATGCCTTTACTGGATCGAACAGTATGGCAGGTATTCAAGTAGGCTTTCAATCGGTGAAATTATAATCTCCGGTTCCTTCATTAGAGGTACAATCTTAGGCAAAACATTTTCCAGGTTGTAGTTACATTTACAGGATATGTATACGTCTGCTCCTTTGGGTTGTGGTTCGTTGGGGTCATCTACTTTGTTCATAACTATAATTATAGGAATATTGTCCTTTTCCATTTTAACCAATTCTATCCATTTGTCTACCTTTAAGCTCGCATCGCAAAATACGATCACACCGTCCGCGTGTTTGTAGTGTAATTGACGCAAAGTCTGAAACCGTTCGGAACTACCATGGTCATGTAATCCTATGGTTTTACCTCTAAATTCTACAACGTGTAAATCTTTTGTAATTGTTGTACAGTACGACGAAGAAAATGTATTTCTGGTTAGTCTATCAACAAATGAGGTCTTCCCTACACCCTGATCACCTACAAGTATTACATTCAACATTATACATAATAGATTAACCACTTAAATAGTATATAAGACTTAAAGACATTTCGTAAATGATCTTATTGCTCAAGCATGGTTTATTGTTTAGCTTTTATTTCACCCTTTGTTTTATGATGGTATCCGATATCGTGCCATATAGTAAGGGATTGTACTACTCTTTCTTCCCGGTAATGATGATATACTATTTGGCGATGTTGTCCCCTAAGATTCAGCGGTATTACATATACCAAGTAATGGAGCGGCGTTTCGTACGGTGGAAAGTAGTGTGGCAATTGCTATTCCACTCGTCTCTTTCCCTGTACAATCCGACGCTATGTATCGCAACCATTCTATACATGTATTTACTAAAGGATTTTTGTTTCCTTATAAATTTCGCGGAAACAAGACTTGCAAAAATTGAGGAAACGATACATGAGAAAATGCCCCAATATAGAATAGCTCATCTTCATCTGAATGTATTTGAAGACGACATGGACAATCGGTTTCATGTCAATTGTTACCATACGAATAGGTTGTATTTATTAGAAAGTACAGTAAAAAGTAGAAAAACCCAACTAGGAATAAGTAATTACAGAGATATTAGGAGGCGCAAACAAAACCCCAGGACCATGAACGAAGAGGAAGAAAAAATGTACATAGCATCCTCTAACAATGGCATACTACTGGCAAATAGGAATTACCTACAGGCATATTACATTGGGTCCATATTGATCGTATCTCTATTTATCGATCTAAGCAACACAACGAAATCGTACGTGAATTTGATGTTGATTTTCGGAAATATTTTTACGTACCTATTTACGCATCCATTGTTTCATGATGGGGTTGTAGATATAAGTTACGCTGTTGTTGCCTTATTTGTTGCTCTAGAACAAAGCAGCAACATATGATAACTACAAACATAATAGTCACCGCCGCGCTCAAAGTATTGGGTGGCAAATACAGACTAAACCCAAATATAATCCAGGTTAAAAATATCATGATGATTATATAACGAACTACGTCTAAACACTTATCGATGTTCGAAATACTACCTCTGAACACCGTTGGGACCATATAACAACAACACGGGAGTGGTTCCAACTCTTCCTCTTCTACCAATTCTAATGGTATTTCTATTCTTGGGTATGGTTCCCTACATACGCCGCAATGTGTTTTACCGTACAATCTCATAATAGTTATGCACGAATCGTGAACATAGAGAGTTTTACATTTACAGTTTGCCAGTGTATCGCATGGTTCATAGCAAACATAACATTCTGTCTTGTCACACTCCTCATACGGTTCATCCATTTCTATGTCAACCCATGGTATTTATACTCCAATCGTTGATATCAACAGAGGAACAATCTACAATGCATAGCTTAAGATCCTCTGGAGTAATGGAGGTTAATATACGTGTATCTACTAGTGCTATATCCATTGCGGTGAATGGTCGATCAAATTTATAGGCGAGTGAAACGTGGATGTTCTTCAGAGGTACATTGTTTACCATTAGCGGCTGTTCAATGGCAAAGAAAAACCTATCGTCCACGTACGTTGTGCTCATAAAGGGCGAACCATTGGGAGAGAAGTCCGGGACATTGGCATGCTTGTATTGATCGTATAGTGTGACAACTTCTTCATTCTCTAAGCTATGTTTTATCGTAATATGTGCTGGAAACAGAGGGGTATTGAATATCTTAGAGTTATTCCGTATACATGCGTTAAACGAATGGGATGGGTTTAAACTATACCACAGGCAATATTTAAACATTAAGAATATTTATTGGAATATTTATACTTTCTGAAGTTTCTTTACATTTAACATTTGGTGCACCCTACCCCGTGGTTCTCTTGGCAGTATTCAAGTGCATTCTCCTCCGCCCTCATATCCTCCAACCCTAAATCTTCGTCCGTTTCTTCAATCCAAGTCGGTGGGATTTCAATAAAAAGATCGTATCTTCGCCATGTCGGTGTTGTGCGCTTACGTTTCATTGGTTTTGAATTGGGTTCTAATTTACGTTTCATTGTTTTTTAAAATAATATATATAATATTATACTATAGAAAAAATACCTATTTTGTCCGCGACCTAATCTTCCACGTTATAAACACGTCTTCGCTTCCTGTTTCGTTTTACCTTAATGTTCGAAGTGAATAAGGGTTCTGGGAACTTTTCGGCTAGTGCAACCTCTTGCAACGTAATTTGTCGAAGATCAACGTACATCTTGCATCGATTCAATTCAAAGAGTGCATGGTCGTTTGATTCCATGTTCTTCGCCAGATTCACGATCAATCGTTTCATGTGGTCTACGTCCTTTATCTTAACCCCGTTTATCTTTTTCAAAATGTCAAAGTGTTTCAGGACTCGTTGTGTCTCCAGATACGTCTGTCCCGGGATATGCGTACACACCACTATGGTTTCCATGTTCATGGATCGCTTTACTTCGTTTGCTAGTGGTATGCTCTGTTGCGGTGGTACCAGAGATTCTTCGTCTTCGTCTTCTTCCATGTGGTTCACCGCCAAATTCATCCACACAGACCCTCCAAACATTGCGTACGGAATTTCCTCCCAACAATGGTACTTTTCGTCCGTCTTAAAGTCGATAACCTTCGGACATATTTTGACCGTCTCGCGCTTTTTCTTCGAATGTTTATAAACGTTCATTTCAACAGTTTTGGGGTCCAGGGATAGAATAAATTCCGTATCGGTGATTGGAACCCGTTTATCGGTCCAATCCACGGCAACTAGACCATCGTAATCCACCTTGTAACGATTTTTAGAGTCGTGTATACCAACGATTATGTCATTTGTTTTTAACCCCGCCTTGTCGCCCGCCTGTTTTTTAATAACTTTATCGACCAAGACACCCTGAATAGAATTACGCGTTACCTTGTGGTACCTCAAGTATTCATCCGTCAGTATTTCCATTTGAATCCCCCACGATGGGATCTTCAACAATTCCTTGGTGAAATCCGCCCAATTGCGAAAAAAACACAGGATTTGGTTGATTGGGACGGCGAGACCAATTGCCTCTGCTTCTGCCTCTGACGCGGTGCATATACCAATGACCTTGTTCTTGTGCATCAGTGGTCCACCACTATTGCCCCCGTTTAGACTTAAATTCAATTGTAGGTATCCTAGACCCCTGCCAGACACGCAACCTTCGCATAGTTGATAATCTGTGCTCAAGGATGGAAACCCAATGGCGATTACTTCCTGTGAATTCCCTTTGACCGGCGATTGATTTAATTTCAAGTTGGGAATCTCCTCCAGAAACAATGGTACACTGTCGTTGCATCTCCATGCTGGGTGATCTCCCAGGGGGTTAAGGCATAGAATTGCTACGTCCATGGCTGGAACAACATGAATCACCGTTGCACGAAGACGGTTGAACCCCTTCGACGGTATGCATACCTCGACCTGTTTGGACTCAATACTATCGACAACGTGGAAGTTTGTGAGTAGGAAACGCAACCCCTTCGTCCTAAAGGGAACATCGCCGAACTCTTTGGGGTTTACAAAAAACGCAGTGCCTCCAAATTGCATTTCTTCGGTATCGATGTACGGTTGTGCCCAATTGAAGGTCGTATGGACTCCCATGATCTTTACAACAGATTTTTTTGCTTTTTGAACGTCTTGAGGTCTCATTTTCTTTTTAAACAAAAAATATAATATATATAGTAAAAAAGAATTTACTTTTCTTGGATTTTATTGTAGGTGACAAAAATTAGTATTTATTAAATTTATAAGTAGGTAAATGTACAGAACGAAGAAACAGGTGCTAGAAACAAAAGAGATCCCGCCACCTATTTCGATCTCACCTATTACTCTGCCGCCCCCAGCTAAGGAGGAGACACCAGCGTACTGGTACGAAGGCGTAAAACCAAAAATTAGGTACCTACACAAATGAGCTTCTGGTTGAGCTTCTGGTCAACGGTTCTCCACCCTCTGGCAACAGTGGATCCTTATCCTTCCGTTTACAGCAACGAAGCATGCATCCGAAGGGAGAATAGACACCCTTCGCTAAACATACGCCACAGCACAGTATCCTGTACAATACCAACAGTATGACGAAAACACAAATGCCAAACGCCACGTACATTGCAATAGTAAACCAATACTCTAATTCGGTCATGCTATCGGACAATTCGGAGAGTGACGGTACGTCGATTTCTACCATTATACATAAATAATTTTACATTAATATACATGAATTTTCTTTATTTTTCCTCAACGATTCTACGGTATAATGAACTGGGTGTCGTAAGGATTCGCGAATGCACATCTTCAGGGTCTTTTTACAATTTTCACCAGTGTATGCACTGGTTTCGCAATAGAATGCATTGCGGTCCACAATACTTCTAATATAACGGTTTAATGTCTCTTGCCGTATCACCCGTTCACTTTCCCTGTCTAACTTATTTCCTATTATACATATCGGTGTTTTACAAGTCTCCATGGTCTTGTCTATCCAGAACTGTGCACGAAGCCATGATTGGGCGGAGGTAAGTTCAAAACATATTATTACAAGTTCAGTGTTTTTTAAGTAAGGTTCCAACAACCCCTGAAATGATTCGTCTCCACTACAATCCCAAAACTGTACAATTATATTGTCGCGTTCAAGGTCGAATACCATAGACCTCATGTCGATACCAATTGTTTTAGGGGGGTCTATCGGGTACAAGGGTCTACACCACCGCTGGACTAAACTAGACTTGCCGGAATTGTGAGACCCGATTAAACATAGGCGTATTTTCTTCATTATCTAATAAATTTTTATTATTTATACTTCATATTATATCAGTTTTTTAATGACCTTTACGATGTAATCGTTCTTGCTCTTCTTTGCGGCTTTACGATTTCCATTCAAGATGTCGATTGCCAGTTTCAGGGTTTCTCCCCATCGGATTAGTACGGACATCTCAGATTGCAACAGTGAAATTGCCAGGGGAGTCTCCACTCCATAGGCAGAGTCCTTTACGCGGCGTTTTACATCCGTTTGTAACCAATTAAACAACATCTTGCAAACCCACAGTTCATTCTCCTTATTGATTGGTTTTTGAATGAATTGCTTCAGGGTTTCGGGACACTTTCGACTGGAACTACGAAGGTAACGCAAGAAACTAAATATTTCCACCGTTCCTTCCATGTAAGAACCCGTTAGTTCAAATTCAAAACTACGTTCGAAATACCTCGGATCCACGCGTTTCTTGTAGATATCTTCAGGTATATCACTGATAATTCGCACCGTGTCGATGTCCGTATTGTCAGGGAGTACAAACCCGTAATGAAGAAACAATTCGTAGTTTGATTTTGATCCGTAACAATCGAAACATTCCTCATGGGGTTTAATGCTAGTTGAGGCGGTCATTACGAAATGTGAATCGGTGAATTTCCAATCCACATTGTGTTTCATAGAATGGTTGAACATGTCTGCAAACGGGATAAGGTACTCGTCCGCACCATTCGCAAAGTTTCGGCTACATACCAGGGATAAATTGTGCAACGTATCCTTTGGCAATTGGTTTATTCTTCGCTCCAAAATTAACCTCATCGGTGAAACATTTAACTCGTCCTTTACATCCTCTGACCATTCCACGGGAAATTTATCCACCGGCATAGATCTCGAGTACACTGTATCCTCCTCAAGGAATTTCGCCAACTCTTCTTGGGTACCTTTCTTACACTTAACCAGTGGTATATTTAGTAGAACTTCCCCGGATTCAATGTAGTCCATTGCGAAGACACCACGACGATCCTTCACTCGAAGTAAACGACATTTGGGATTGATATACTCGGAATATTCCTCTTCTATCTCTTGCTTGGGGTGATTCATAATCACGCGTTCGGCATCTTCGGTGTTCTTTGCGAGTAAGTAATACATGAAGGCGGTCTCGTACCGATGTAATTTCTCATGCGATTGTGCCATGGTGTTCAAGGTCTGTTCGGTCCAGTCATCGTTCTTACGTAAAATTTCCACTGCTTCGATATATTCTCCTTGGTTGAAATGTTCCTGTGCCTTTTCAGCCATTTATCTGATTTTTCAGGAATATATATAGTGCAAATTAAAACAGTGTATATAAATGAAACATGCGTGATACAAATGAGAGGCGATTACCTATTTTTAATCAGTCTACTGTCCATTGCATCTGTCGTCATGTTATACTTAGGGTCTCAACCCTCGCACACCTATATTTATGGAACCGTCCACTCGCTTAAGGAAAGATTAGACAAGACCGTTAGAGATAGAATGCCAGACTGTTGCAATGAGATGAACAAAGAGTGTTTTGCCTGTGCCGCCGGCATCCTGGTAAAAGATTTCTGTAGTAGGCATGCCGGTGAGTATGGATGTCCTACGAGAAAGACCCCTACAGTAAAGATTGTAACTTTACACACGAAGTCTAACCCGTGGTGCAAATGCGCGATATCAAGTGTCGCAACTTATTCAAAACTACACAATTATGATCATATAGTTGTACGTAAACCAAATACGAAATTGAACCATGTAAAATTTCAAAAATATTATGAGGTATTGGCTGAAATGACAACGACATCAATCATATTATTACTAGATTGTGACATAGCTGTTACAAACATGAGTATAAAAATAGAAGACGTATACAACAGGTATAAAAACGACATGGTGATAAGCAGAGATGCTCTTTGGAATAGGGGGGTTCCAATAAATTCGGGTGTTATAATGTTTAGAAAGAGTATTTGGACATTAAATTTATTAAAGAAAATGAGTTATGCGAAACAATTGAAAGGCGACAAATATTTAAGTAATACTTTAGTAGATCAACCTGTTCTTACAGACTTACTGGTACGGGAAAAAATGTTGCAAGAACATCCAAAACACCAGTTTGAACACAGTAAACATGTAACCGTTGTGGATCAACAAGTTATGAATAGTTTTTATCGTCGTGGAATCTCGTTCTTTAAAAATGATCCAGAAGATTCCAAATGGAAACCTGGAAATTGGATGGTACATGTCACCGGCTCAAAAGGTTCCGAACGCCTGAAAATATTACAAGAGATAGGAGTATGTGGGTGCCAAACACGAAACATGCGACGACCAGAAACTATGCAAATGAGCCAAGAACAAATAGATCAGATTTTATCTGTTCTTCCTACAAACGGGAATCTTTTAGTATGGGGACTAGGCAACGATAGTCCGTTTTGGAAGCAGTCTACATGCGGACATGTTATATTCATCGAAGATAATCGAGAATGGATAAATAAGATAGCTTTGAAGTACCCATTCTTAGATGTCGAAAAGGTAAGGTATACGACCGGTGTTAAAAAGTCTTTACATTATATCAACGGTACAGATTTAAGTAATTTGGCATTAAACATTCCTAGAATAAAAAATATTGATTGGGATGTAATTATCGTTGATGCACCTGCCGGAAACTACGACGAAGCGCCAGGTAGATATCAATCTATATATAATTCCAAACAGTTGGTACGTCCTAATAAGATTACTCATGTATTCGTAGACGACTACGATCGAAAAGTTGAACGCAAATTTTCACTCAAGGTATTTGGAAACCCCACGAAAATAATAAAACGTCCCAGAAAAAAGAATTCCGAAAAAAATTCTCAAGCGTATTTTAAACTATTTTATTAATACTAAAAGTATAATCCACGAATGATTTGGACCATAGTGTTCTCATCTCTGGCATTTTAATCCCCAGAGCGTGATCTCCGATTATCCTATGTACACGCGTCAAAACTACAATATCTCCTGACTTCCACAATTGATCGCACAGAGTTGCCCCGCCGATCACCCACGCCGTTGGGTTTTTATCGGTGTAGATTCTAAGGGCGGAGAGGTAACGGAAACATTTAACACCGGGAACATTGTGGCGCGATATTACTATATTTTTTCTACCTGGTAAGGGTTTGCGTCCTATCGAATCCCAGGTTTTTCTCCCCATGATAATTGGACAGCCGTAGGTATTCATTTTAAACCAGCGGAAATCGTGCGGTATTTTCCATGGCAATGTACCACCCACTGCTATTTTATTATCATCTGAAACTGCTAAAATAAATCTCATACGTATTTAAAAGTCTATTAATTGTTTATATATGACAGTTTTCGATTGGTGTATTTTATTCACAGTTATCGTTTTATTCTTTGGTATTGGAATTCCCGGACTTTTATATTTTCCTTCTATATGGCTTCTGTGGCTGTTCTTATTACCGATTGGTGGAGGAGGAGGATGGTATTACAGAAGATATTATTACAGTGTACCAGTACAAGTTGTATACGAAGAAACTATACCATTTAGAGATAATAATGTATTAGAATTTTAGTTGAAGTCTTTTACCCTTCTTCTTCGCCTTTGTTTTAGCTCTGCCCTTTTTTTGTCGCTCGATATGTTTTTTTTGCGCTAGTTGTGCACGCGTCAGCTTTTTTTTCTTTGGTACGGCACGAATCGCTTTATTAAATTCCACACAAGCTTTCTTTTTCTTACCTTTTAATTCTTTACAGTCGGGCAAATCCGCCATTTACAAATAAAAGGTTAAGGTTATATATACCATTTTTACTGTATTAGAATTTAAGTTTGGACTTTTTTATATTAATTTTTATTCTTGCGGCTCTATCTACCTTCTCTTTACGAAATTTCTTTAATCCATTTAGTTTTTTTTCTTCGTTAATTTTATTACCTTCGTACAACCCACACGTTACCTCTGGGTTTTTAGATTCGCGTTTCTTACATGAAACAAGACCTTTTTTGGCTTTACTTACAAGTTTTTGTTGTCTTTTTATCCCTTTGTCTCTCTTTGTAATATCTTTACAGGTTTTGTTTAATTCTCTCTTCAACCCCTTTACCTTTTTAGAATCATCCTTATTAATTTTCTGTTCACAAGGCATTTACAAAAAAAATACTAAGTTATATATGTTATTTCGCCTGTTGTGCTACAAGTATC
>Ga0206683_10001186_pt1 | contig 18328 bp, 18 predicted proteins | sample M280m12015metaG_FD_155483 | JGI IMG/M metagenome (GOLD analysis project Ga0206683, IMG submission 155483) | Ammonia-oxidizing marine archaeal communities from Monterey Bay, California, United States - M2 80m 12015 | ecosystem: Environmental > Aquatic > Marine > Intertidal zone | place: USA...
CAGCATTATTTTGAGTCTCACGACCCTACTCAATTGAATCAACAAGGAAATGATATAGGTACTCAATATAGGTCTATAGTTTTATACACTAATAAAGAGCAACAAAGAATAGTCGAAAATCTTGTTTTTGAATTTCAACAATTACTTACCGATTCTGGATACGGCCAAATTACTACAATTGTTAAATCTTTAGATGAATTCTTTCAGGCTGAAAATTATCACCAGGACTATATTGCTAAGAACCCAAATGGGTATTGTCCTGATCATTCAACTGGAATTAGGTTTTCTAAGAATAATATAGTCGAACAAAAAGACAACAGTGAGCTTCTAGAGGGAAAGAGCATTCTTGTCATTGAACCACAAAGTTATTGCCCTTATTGCGAGAAATTTAAATCTTTAGTTGTTGAAAAATATAAAGGGAGTATACCCATTATTTTTAGATTAGCTCTGCAATTAGATGGCATTCAATTAGAAACACCTACTTGGGCGACACCCACTATCATATTTTTAGAACAAGGTAAGGAGATTTTTGGGCACCAGGGGTATATGTCACCTCAAGAGTTCTATAAAGCCCTTGGTTTTTTTAAATTAGGAGATTCGGAAGCCTATAGGGTAGCTTTCGAAGAAGGAACAGATACAAGGTTTTGTAAGGAGTACGAGGTCTTCAAAAACACTCCGGATGGGATATTTATTGATAAGCTGAGTGGAGAACATCTTTTTGATACAAGAGATAGGTTTAACTCGGGAACAGGTTGGTTATCTTTTACTAAGCCAGTAGATGGATCAGTTTACAGAAGGGCAGATAATAGTTACGGTATGCGAAGAATAGAGATACGGTCAAAGACCTCTGACATACATCTTGGTCATGTTTTTCCTGATGGACCAAATGGACTTCCTAGGTATTGCATCAATGCAACCGTACTTGAATTCAGAAATAGAAAAGAAATAGATAAAAGTTAATTAAAATTAAGGAGAAAGTATGAAAGGAAAAATAGCTAAATACGTTACAGTTGGAACCAATGACCTCAATAGAGCTAAAGAGTTTTATGATGCACTATTTTCTGATCTAGAGGTTACAAGTTTTGGTCCAAATGAAAGGAGTTTCTTCTGGACTATACCGGGGGACGATACAAACTTTGCGGTCTTTGTACCGTACGATGGAGAAGAGGCAACCGTAGGTAATGGAAGTATGGTTGGAATCACTCTTGAGACAACTGATGATGTTGATGCTCTTTATAAAAAAGCTATAGAGTTAGGCGCTACAGATGAAGGAGAGCCAGGACAAAGAGTTCCTACCTTTTATGGAGCCTATGTAAGAGACTTAGATGGAAACAAATTAACCTTTTGTAAATTCGGTTAAGAACCTTCCTTAGAGTTTCTATTTACTAGCTGAGACCACCCAAGTAGCGCTTGGGAAAACTAGTCCGTCTCCTTTATGAAATTCTGAAAAGGCTTCTTTTAGAGACTCAACAATCTCTGCTTTTAGATCGTCCGGCGAGTCTTTAAGCATTTCCGTGACAACAGGGTTGATAGCTAGATAATCTTCAGAAGCCTCTTGTAAGGACTTTCCTGAAAACATAGTAATATCCTCTTGATTATTATCAAAACTGATATTAGAGAATCCAGATTGTTCTAGAATTTCTTTCACGTAATCTTTTTCATGAAAAGCAAATGGCCCAGGACTTCTTGGAGGAGGGGATGGCATGTCTAGGTACCCTCTAATCACTTGGACAGATAAACTTTGCCAAGGATTTAAAGATGGGTCTTGCCAACATACAAAGCTCAATTCACCACCTTCCTTAATTGAAGAAAATATGTTTTTGAAAGCTTCATACGGGTCATCAAAAAACATAACCCCAAATCTAGAATATACGTAATCGTATTTCTCACTAGTCAGTTGATCCACTTGGACATCTACAACTTTAAAATCAACATTTGCTATACCTTGAATACTAGCCTCGGATTCTGCTTTGTTCAACATAGGAACTGAAATATCTAAACCAGTCACTGTTCCTTCAGAGACTTTCTTGGCGATTTCAAGAGTTGTTGCTCCGCAGCCACAACCTATATCTAAAACTTCTGAATTATTTTTTAAATCTAATTTAGCTAAAGCCTTTTCCCCTAAGGGGCTCAGCATAATGTCCATTTCGTTCTGCTTTTCTACCCAGTAATCTCCGCCTTTACCAGACCAGAAATCTTTTTGTTTAGCGTTTTTATCTTCCATAAATCTCCTTAATTTCCTTTTATATATTATTATAGAAAATTATAGCGTCAATAAGTCTCTAAATATTTCTAAAGTAACTTTTGAAAGTTATACTGTCGGCTATATGGATATTAATAATTCTTTACTAAATTTAATTGGCAATACTCCAATGCTTAAACTCTCATCTGTGGATACAGGGGTTTGTGAATTATTTGTTAAATTAGAATCTCAAAATCCTGGTGGTTCAATTAAAGACCGCATAGGTTTATCAATAATTGAACAAGCAGAAGAATCTGGTGAGCTTAAAGAAGGTGGGACAATAATTGAAGCTACAGCTGGAAATACAGGAATAGGTTTAGCTTTAGTGGCAGCTCTTAAAGGTTATAAGATTATTTTAGTTATACCTGACAAGATGAGTAGAGAGAAGATACTGCACCTTGAAGGTTTGGGAGCAGAAATTGTGTTGACTAGATCAGATGTTTCAGAAAGCCATCCAGAGTATTACCATCACGTAGCGAAAAAGATTGCCAATGAAACCCCAGGTAGCTTCCTGGCTAATCAGTTTTCTAACCCTGCCAACCCTTTTGCTCACAAAACTACAACGGCCCCAGAGATTTGGGACCAAATGGAAGGAGATCTAGACGCTGTAGTAGCGGGAGTGGGTTCTGGAGGAACCATAACTGGTTTAGCGGAGTTTTTTAAAGAAAAAGATGATTCTATAAGCATAGTGGCCGCTGACCCTGAAAATTCAATAGTCGCTGATGCTGTTATTAAAGGAAGCTACTCTTACGATGGAGGTAGTTGGTTGGTTGAAGGAGTTGGAGAAGATTTTATTCCAGATAATCTAAATCTGTCTTTAATAGATGATGCAGTAACAGTTACGGATAAAGAAGCTTTTGAAGTGTTACAGGTCTTACTTCAAGAAGAAGGGATTCTGGGCGGTTCTTCGACAGGAACTCTAGTAGCTGGAGCAATTAAATGGTGTCAGAAACAAACAGAACCTAAAAAAGTCGTTACTTTTATTTGTGATACTGGAAATAAGTACCTTTCAAAGGCATTTAATAAATCTTGGCTTCATGACAATAATTTATTAGATCTAGAGAAAGAGGGCAATTTGAGTGATCTAATCAATAGAAGGGCAGATAAAGGAGAGATGATTACAGTTTCTCCAAGTAATACGCTTTTAATTGCTTATAACAGGATGCGTTCAACAGATATTTCTCAAATACCCGTTTTAGATGGGCAAGAGCTGTTAGGAATTTTAGACGAAGAAGACTTGCTTCTTAGTGTAGCTAAAGATCAAGCGGCATTTTCTATTCCTGTTACTGAGATTATGACTGATAAACTTGATGTCTTGCAGGTTGATGCAACAAATGAAGAACTTTTAGCCATTCTATCTGAAGGAAAAGTGGCTATTATTTATGATAAAGATAAATTCATAGGATTTATTACAAAAGTTGATCTAATTAATCATTATAGAAATAAAATAAATCAGAACTAATAATGGTAGATAAGAAGAATAAACAGGGGTTCGATACAAGAGCTATTCATGCCGGGCAGGAACCTGACCCTACTACTGGTGCGATTATGACTCCAATATATACCAGTTCAACTTATGTTCAAGAAAGTCCAGGTGTGCACAAAGGCTATGATTACTCTAGAAGTATAAACCCAACCAGGAAAGCCCTAGAAGCTTGTATTGCAGACCTAGAAGGCAGTTCTTATGGATACGCATTCTCTTCAGGAATGGCAGCATGTGCAACAGTGTTAGAGGTACTTAATTCTGGAGATCATGTAATAGCTATGGATGATTTATATGGTGGAACATATCGATTATTTGAAGATGTAAGAAAAAGATCTGCAGGACTTAAATTTACCTTTTCCGATTTAAGTGACTTATCCACTCTTAAGTCATCAATAACATCTAATACAAAAATGATATGGGTAGAGACGCCTACGAACCCATTATTGAAAATAGTAGATTTAGTGGGAATAGCTAAGTTTGCAAAAGAAAATAATCTCATATCAGTATGTGACAATACTTTTTGTTCGCCTTACGTGCAAAACCCTTTGGAGCTTGGATTTGATGTCGTCGTTCATTCCGCAACTAAATATTTAAATGGTCATTCAGATTTAATTGGAGGAGTGGTGGTTTGCTCTAATCAAAAACCTGAATTAGCTGATCAAGTTCTTTATATACAAAATGCAGTTGGATCAATCATGAGTCCATTTGATTCCTTCTTACTCCTAAGAAGTTTAAAAACTTTAGCTGTTAGGATGGAAAGACACTGTGAAAATGCTATGAAGATAGCTTCCTTTTTAGAGAATCATAAAGCAATTGAAAAGGTTATATACCCGGGTCTGAAGACCCATCCTCACCATGAAATTGCTAGTAAACAAATGCGAGGATATGGAGGAATGATAACCTTAATATTGAAGGGAGGCCTTGATTCTGCCAAATCATTTCTTGAGAGGACAGAGATATTCTCTTTGGCAGAGAGTTTGGGTGGAGTTGAGAGTCTAATTGAACATCCTGCAATAATGACACATGCCTCTATCCCTCCTGAAATTAGAGAAGAAATTGGAATCAGTGATGGATTGGTGAGACTTTCTGTAGGAATTGAATCTTTAGATGATTTAATTCAAGACCTAGAAGTTGCCCTTAAAGGTCTCGGTTAATCTTCCAATTAACGGGCTTGGAATTCTTATCTACTTGATCTTCTATACCTAATACCAGAGCAAATAAAGCCATTCTTATAACGACGCCATTATCAGCCTGTCTGAATATAGCAAGGTTAGGATTTTCATAGAGATCTGAATCAAGTTCATTGGCATCACTTCTCGAGTCTCTAGGAAGAGGATGCATAATTACAGTGTTAGGTTCGCAATTCGCAGTATATATGGTTTGGTTTAGTGTCATCAGGCCTTTATACTTCTTTGCGTCCTTTTTATCTTTAAACCTTTCTTCTTGGATCCTCGTTACATAAATAATATCAACTTCAGAGATGCCTTCTTCTAGGTTCTCAGTTTCAAGTAACTTAATATTTGATTTAGCTAGTTGCTTAACTAGATTTTCAGGAAGCTTTAATTCTTTTGGTGAGATTAGGTTTATTGTAATGTCCGAATATAAAGAGAGTATTTTACAAAGTGAATGCACTGCTCGACCGAATTTAAGGTCTCCCACTAAGGCTATTCTCAATCCATCAATAGATTTATTATTTTGTGATAGCTCTTTACCAATGGTGTAAAGGTCTAGTAAAGCCTGAGAAGGGTGTTCATTTGCTCCATCACCGCCATTTATAACAGGAACTCTGCTGGCTTCAGCAAACTTTTGTACCGAACCCTCTTCTGGGTGTCTCATTACAATTATGTCGCTATAACCACTTAATACTTTGGCTGTATCAACCAATGATTCTCCTTTTGCAAGAGAAGAAGAACTTACCTCAGTTATTTCTCTTACATTTCCACCCAGTAAATTAAAAGAAGCACCAAAACTAATACGCGTTCTTGTGCTTGGTTCAAAGAACATATTCCCTAAAATTGCCCCTTCAAGTACGCGCGTTACTTTATTTTTTGAAGAATAAGGCTCTAAACTATCAGCAATATTGAATAATTTCTCGACGTCCGAACGGCTGAATTGATCTATGGAAAGAATATGACTACCGCTAAATTCCATGTAGTTTTTCTTTAATCACGGGGCGCATAATAACATTAATATATAGACATTGGATGAGTTAAAAATATAGGAGAAGACCATGCTCTTTCTCCTACAAGCGCTAAGCAATCATCATTTGGGTCAAAATCAGGACCGCTGGAATAGCAAGGTTTGATTTTAATACATTCACCTGCTTCATTAAGTTCACACCTTAAAGGGTCGCCTCCAACCATATTAGTTGGTTCTTGTATGGCTCTAGCGTAGTACAAAGAGCTCTTATTATTTAAAACGTATTCATCATCAAAGAAATTAGCAGAACAACCTTCACCTTTGTCATTGCAAGTAAATACCTTCCAAGGGTCTTGTATATTGTTAGAAATAGAATCTAACTCGGTAGTTGGAGTGATTTTAACTATCTCAATTCGATCAATCTTATTTCTTTCGTTGCTCGGGTTGTAACATTCATTCAAGCATAATCTTGAAATTTCTTCGGCGCTCATAGCTGTATGAACATACTCAGGGCAGCCTGGGTTTTGTTTGAAGGAACCGATTGCTCTAACTTCAAATTGAGGCTTCTGAGATATATTTCTTTCTCTTCCCATTGGAGTTATTCCATTTTCACTATCCAGCAAGTTAAACCAAAGCAATATACGTTCTCCTGAAGTCGCATACACCTCTCTCTGATAAAGAGAATTGTATATTGCATTGCGTTCTAGCTTGGGCGCATGTACGGCCACTAAACCCCCAGTTGAATAGAATGAAGCTCCTCTTTCTGGAGGTAATAGCCAAGTTAAATTATCTTTTGCTCCCCAAGAATCTCCCATTGATTTCCTCGCAAATTCTTTATAGCCCGAGCCTGCTCTAGCTTTATGATTATCTGTTGAACCGATGAGACCTAACTTGAAAGAATTAAAGACATCTTTTTCTTCGATTTTAGTAGCGAGAGCTGCTTGTGCACTCATTCCAGGCCTGTAAGTATAGGCTGGCAAAAATTCGTTCTTAAGTTGGCCGCATTGCATCCAGTCTTCCGGAGAAGTGTTTTCAACTAACCCAAATCTTAAAATTCCAGAAACGTCTTTAGCAAAGTCTTTTTTTACTTTTTCAGCCTTAACTATGCAAGATTCTTCGTTTTCGTTTTCACATCTTTGCTTGATTATTTCACCAGCCCTCCAGCAGCAAGGCTCAAAATCATTAGTAGGATCAGGACATATATACGAACCATCATCAATCTGCTTAGCATGCTTAAAATCTTTAAAGATTTCTGAATTACCATGGCCAGAATAAACTTCTATTAATCTTTGTTTCTCTGGATCATGTTGACCATTAAGTAATTGATAACTTAAGTTAGAGCCTGCAGGAGCGTGAATACCCCATGTAGTTCCATGTGGTATAACCAGAGCTTCAAGGTTCAGTTTATCAAGTTGCTCAAACAGTTGTTTTGGATTTTCAGCTTTTTCTTTGCAATGAATAATTGCTTCATTTTCAAGATCGGCACAAAAAGGTTCTGAATAAGTCGTACTTCTATACTTTAAAAAATCTAAGTCTATTTGCTCCGGTGGAAAATCAACTATTAGAGGGAGAAGGGGCGCCGCGTAATGTTTAATCATTAAATCCAACCCAGTCAAACCTGCTCCTATAGGTTTTTCTGGTAAATTATCTAAATCTCTTAGTATTACATTCTTATGCCCATAGTGTGTTTCAGGAGTTGCAGCCATCTGCGTCCACTCCCATCCTGCGAAGGCTATAAGATCTTTTTGATCATCATTTGATACTGCATCACAATTTCTGATGGATTTTATTGTATCTTCCCACATCTCCTTAGTAAGGCCTTCAGCATGATCCGTAATAGAAAAAAAATCGAGAGAAGAACAGAATCTTGCAAAATTACAAGCATCAGCTGGGGGATGCGCACCTTCACCTTGAATTACAGGAAGACTAAATAAGAACGCGTCTTGAGAAAAAGTTGTATGTACATGTAAGTCTCCAAAGAAGATTTGATTAGTGTTTGCAGAATCATCTATTTGAGGTCTAGGTAATTCAATCACTTTATAGTCTTGAGGCAATTTGCCAACCAGTCCAGATGAAAAAATTAGAACATATGCAAAAATAAGAAATATAAACAGAAGAAGGTAACCAAAAAGTTTTAGAATTTTACTCATGAACTAGCCCTTTACCTCTAACAGAAATCCATTCATTGGTTGGGCTGTCTACTTCTCCAAAATTTGTACCAGTTTCAGCAAAATGATAGACCATAGCCGTCCTTCTTTCTCTAGACTTATTGTCGTACGATTTATGCATTAAGAAGCTATGAAATATAAGCACGTCACCTTTATCCAGAAGCATAGGGATTTCTTTAGAAAAATCATGGTCTTTAATCTCCGTATAACCATAATTGGAATTTTCCCTTTCATCAGGTAAATGTTCATGAAGTGGCTCTAGATGGGATTCAGGAAGTACAACCAGGCAACCATTTTCTAAAGTAGCTTTGCTAGTAGCTATCCAGACCCCTACTTGAGGTTCTTTATCAAAGGGAAAATAAGAGGAGTCTTGATGCCAAGGTTGACCCCATGCACCAGGATTCTTAAATATAAACTGACTTAAAAAACAATCGATGTCACTTCCTAGCAGGTCTTCCAATATATTTAATAAGTCTTCCCTAAAAATAAAGTCTTTAAATGTACCTGTCGTATGAATTCTAAATAATTTTGAAATTTCATCTTCTATATCTTTTGCTTCTTTATTGGGTTTCATTTCTCTTATAGCCAAGTGGCCATTCCCAGCATAAGCATGACTGAACCCATCTTCTTCTTTAATAATAGAATGTATGATTTCAATGACTTCTTGGTTCATATCATCACAAAATTTTTCAGAGCAAAAATCTTTTAAAAGAATAAAACCTTCCTCATTCCAGGACTTTTTTTGTTCAGTTGAAATAAATGAAGTTTCTTTTATAAGCCTTTTAGAAACCCTTCCTTTTTGTTTATTTACCGCTGAAGAGAATTCTTCTTTTGACTTTTGATTGATGTCATCTCTTCCTTCAGTATCAAATTTCTCCATATCAAGCTTATTTTAGGATTAATTTTTACTTTTCCCTAGTTTAATAGAAGTAATTTTGAGAAGATTAGATAGTAAATTAATCATAGGATGAATAAATGGCAACTTTTGAAGAATTAAAAACTGGTCTTGAAACAGCATTTGACTCAGATGGCGCTAAAGGCGTTGAAGCAACAATTCAAATTAATATAGAAGATTTAACAAACTTTTTTGTTGACATTAAGGACGGCGCATTAAGTGTTGAAGAGGGCGAACATGACAGCCCTGGCTTGTCCTTAACTTTTGATAGCGAAGAGACAATGGAAAAGGTGTTCTCAGGAGATCAGCAAGCTGCAATGGGCGCTTTCATGCAAGGAAAAGTTAAATTCTCAGGTGACATGTCCCTAGGTCAAAAACTAGGATCTGTATTTAAAGCTCCAGAATAAAGAATCTACCCAGCGTATTTTACTGAACACCCGTAGGGCTTGGTTATAGGGTCAGATATCTTTTTACCTTGATTTAACTCTTTAATTGCTATCTTTACGTAGTTATTTGCTTCTAACAGATCTTTAAACATAAAACCTCTTCCTCCAGCATCATCAATTGCACCTTGGTATTTAAGAAGGCCTTCTTCATTGATAACATACATATGAGGTGTTGTTTTTGCGTTATACAACATTCCTGCTTTACCAGTTGGATCAAGTAAAACATGAGCTGGAGATGCCTCTCGAGTAGTTGTTAATGCATTTGCTTCTTCTTTAGTAACGTATCCTTGAGTACCTGGAGCTGAAGAAATAATACTTAACCACACAACATCCTCACTTTTTGCTAATTCTTGAGTGGATTGCATATTCTTGGTCTTGTAGTGCTTAGCTACAAACGGACATCCATGATTTGTCCATTCAAGGACTACTTTTTTGCCTTTAAAAGACTCTAACGAAACTTTATTCCCATAAGTATCTGTAAGTTCAAAGTTAGGAGCTTCTGAATCTATTTCAATAAACGCGAAACTAGCTTGAGCAAATATAAATAAAATTGTTATAAAAAATTTTTTCATGTCATCGAACCTCAGTTAAGTACGTTAATAATATATCTTCAGTAAGTATTTCAGGCAAGATCAAGGGATCCCCTCTAGAAGGGAATAAGAGGTATAGAGGCAATCCTGTTCTACCATATTTCTCTAATGCTGAGGAGATGATTGGATCTTTTCTAGTCCAATCAGCTTCTATATAAGTTATATTTTTATCTGCTAATAATTTGCTTACTTTCGAGGTCTTCAAGGCTACTGCTTCATTTACTTTACAAGTTATGCACCAGTCAGCAGTGAAGTTAAGAAAAACTAGAGAATTTTTTTCTCTTAAATCTTCAAGTAGTTGAGGTGTGTAGGCCAGTTGTTTTTGCTTTGGTTCATCTAAGTCACTATAAGATGTAGGAATTAACCATAAAGAAAAAATAAATAACAATAAAAATGGAAGACGCATTAACCACCTTACCCAATCTTTTTCTGAATTATTTTTTTCAATTAGCCATAGGCCTGTTGTTATCAACAAAGCCCCTAATAAAACCTGAATCACTTCTTGATTATTCACTTGATTGCTAAGTACCCATAAAAGCCATAAAGCCGAAGCCCACATGGGGAAGGCCATGAACTGTTTAAAAGTTTCCATCCATTGACCTGGTTTGGGAAGAAAACTTAGTAGAGAAGGTTTTGCACTTAAGATTAAGTAAGGAAGTGAGAAGCCTATACCCAGTCCTAGGAAAATTAAAATAGAGTAAAAACTAGGTTGTAGAAGGGCAAAGCCAATTGCTGAACCCATAAATGGAGCGGTGCAAGGTGAAGCTACAATTACAGCCAAAACTCCAGTAAGAAACGATTCAAGAGAGTCGCTTTTATTTAGAGATATTGAACTTAATCTTGCTAAACTACTTCCTAGCACTATATTGCTCATGAAAATGAAACCTAAGACCACAAACAAATAAAATAATAATGAAACAACAATAGGAGATTGTAATTGATAGCCCCATCCTATAGATTCTCCTCCAGATTTTAATGTGATCAATAAAGCTGCAATAGTTAAAAAGCTAGTGATTACTCCGAGAGAGAAAAGCAAACCTTGTTGTAAGGTCTTATAGGTTGAATCCCTACTTTGCTCAACAAACCTTAATATCTTTATCGAGAGTATTGGGAATACGCAAGGCATTACATTTAAGATTAGGCCTCCCAAGAACGCGAAGGCAATTAAGGTTAAGATATTGAATTCTTGAGATGTATCTTTTGTTTCCAAAGGGTAATTAATTTCAATAAAAGTTATTTCTTCGTTCTTGCTTACAGCTACAACCCCCTCAAAAGATTTATTTTCTATTTCTATTTCTGAGGCCTTTATTTGGAGACTAAAGCTATCTTTATTTATCTCGTATAATTGATTTTCAGTGTAGTTCGTTAAACCGTAGTCTTTAGGAAAGAAATACATAGAGTCATATTGATCCACATTTTCAAATTCACCCTGAAGAACGTACGAATCATCTAGCTCTTGAACTCTATAAGTACCGTTAAATTGCACCGGCATTTGTTTTAGAGTCTGATCTAAAAGACCTTTTGACGTAGAAGGAGTTTTATTACCAAGATTTATGGGAATACTAACTTCAGCTTCTTGAGGTATGCATATTTCTTTACAGGTGTACCAACTAACCTGCGCATTTAAAGTTACGGGAATAGTTGTAGTCTCTGAAGTATATATTTTGGTAAGTAGAACTACCTCTTCCTCGTAACCAAAAGTCATTAAAGGATCAACTGGGATTCTTTCAGGTCCAGGCCATAAGATTTTAGAGGCATTTACGTCATTCGGTAAATTCCAATTTATTGAAGCTCCTTCTCCTGCATCACCAGGATTTTCCCAATAAGTATGCCACCCTGGATTCAAAGTAAATTTAAACCCTACAAGGAGCTCATCTCCTGGATTCATTGAATTAGACTCAGTAAGCATCTCAATTCTCGAGTCGCTTGCATTCACTATTGAGGTTGTAAAGGCCCCAGTAGATATTAGTGATGCGCAGAAAAATAAAAATAGCTTTATACTATTCTTATATTTAAACGACTTTAGTTTTCTGAGCATGCTTAAAGATTTAATAAAAAGTTTTAAAGAAAATGGTTTTGTGACTGTTCCTGATGTTTTTAGTTTATCGGAAATGGAATTTTACAGAGAAGTCATCAAAGATGCCATCGAGGTAAGAAAACAGAATGATTTAAGATCTTTGGAGGATAAGAGTGAGTACGAGCAATCTTTTATCCAGTGCCAAAATTTATGGGAAGATTATCCAGTGATAAGAGAACTAACTTTTGATCAAAGGTTAGGTGAGATTGCTTCTAACCTCCTAGGAGTTAGCAAACTAAGAGTTTGGCATGATCAGGCATTAGTTAAACAAGCAGGAGGCAGAGAGACCGACCCTCATCACGATCAGCCTTATTGGCCAATAAAAGAAACAAATACCATTACAGCATGGATCCCTTTCTGTGACGTATCAGAGAAGAACGGTCAATTAGGGTTTTATCCTGGTTCTCATAAAGTAAAAGAGAGCCAATTTATAAATATCTTTTCAGGAAAAGTTGATGATTCTGAGCTTAGAGATATTCCACAAATAACAGATATCAAAGTGGATTATCAGAATCTAAAGTTAGGAGATGTGTCTTTTCATCATGGCTTAACCTTTCATAGAGCTAAATCAAACGATTCAAATGAAGATAGGATGGTCCATACAGTCATATTCTTTGAGGATGGAAGTAAGAGGAGTGATGATAAATTTCACTTTAGTGTGGATAGACCAGGTATTAAAGTAGGTGAGGTTATTAGGAGTGATGTAACACCATTGGCTTACCCTATAAAAAATATTCCTAATGCGCCAAAGCACAAAATATCTGATGATTTTTTAGGTTACAAGATGTTAGGTCTTCTACCTAAAGATTAAAGGTTCTCTATCTCAGGTTTTACTAACTTCGTCCAAATTTCATATCCTTTTGCATTTATATGAAGACCGTCTTCAACAAATAATGCAGGGTCTGGCTTCCCTTCATTTGTAAGCATTGGGTTCCAAACGCTTACGTAAGTTAATAGATCTTCTTCTGAAGCAAGAATAGAGATTAAGTTATTAAATTCTTTTTCTTCCTTAATTAAATATTCTCTTGCAATTGTGGGCTTAACACCAATAACGATCAATTTAGTTCCAGGTAACTCCTTTTTTATCATTGAGTAAAACTCTTTAAAGTCACTAAAAGTCTCAGCAGGAGATTTAAGTGCTGCTAGGTCATTCGTACCGCAAAAGAAGACAATGGCTTTAGGTTTATACGGTTTTACAACTTCATTAAAGTGATAATTGACATGTGCTATATGCGCTCCACCAAATCCTCTATTTAGTACAGTCTGAGGAGACATATCTTCCTTAAGACTCGCCCAGAATCTGATACTAGAACTTCCCGTAAATAGAATTAAGTCCTCAGGAGGGGGTGAAGCTTTATCTGCTTCTCTAAATTTATCTATAGCTTCTTGGTAAAAATCTTCTTTACTCCAGGCATCTAAATAAATAGCAGTTTTCTTTATTTCTGCATAAGACATTTCTACATTATTTTTAACTGCTTGAGCTTCTATTTTATCTTCTAAATCATTAATAGAGCTTGAGCATCCTGTCGTTGCTAAGAAAAGAAGTATTAAAGTACTTTTAATTTTAATCATTTAAGCATTCCCAAAGTCTGGACTAATCATCCTAATATCATAACCAACAAATTCAGATAGTTCATTCATTTGCTTACTTGGATCAGGATTAAAAATAACATCTTTATTTTCTGGAATCACCACCCATGCATTCTCTATTAGTTCAGTCTCTAGTTGATTAACACCCCAACCGGAATAGCCTAAAGTCATTAGATAGCTTTCAGGTCCTTCACAATTAGCAATAGATTGAATGGCATCTTCTGAAGTGCTTAAAGAGATGTCTTTTGATACTTCCATTGTTGAGTCCCATTTTTTTTCAGAAGAATGCAGAATGAAGATAGCTCCTGGGTTAACTGGACCACCCATATAAACATTTCCTTCCGCTTTTGAGTTTTCAACGATCTTCATGCTATTGAATAGATCCTTGAGATGTAGGTCTAAGGGTCTATTAATAATTAAGCCAAGTGCTCCCAAATCTCCATGGTCGCAAATATACAATAAAGAGTCTGTGAAATACGAAGGCTCCTGTTCACTTGGAGAAAAATATAAGAGACTTCCTTTAACAGACTCTAGAGAAGGTTCATTCATTACTAAGCAAAGTATAAAACTTTAATATTACTTTGATAAATATTGGTTATAGAAATAAAAGGCACAAATGACTAAAGCGTGTTCAATCTCTCCTTTTTCAATTAATGAAGGAATCTCATCAATGGGTCTTTTTAAGATTTCAATATCTTCCATGCCATCTAATTTCTTTTCTTCAGTTTGGCATACACCTAATGCAAGATAGGAATAGGTATGGTTAGACATTAGTGCAGGATTAGGCTCAACTCTACCAATTTCAATAACCTCTGAACTCGTGTAGCCTGTTTCTTCAGAAAGTTCTCTAATAGCAGCATCCATGGGCTCTTCTCCTTCATCTACCATTCCTCCTGGAACCTCTAGGCAAAGTTTTTCAGTCCCAAATCGATGTTGATTAATTAGAATAACTTCATTATTTTTTGTTATAGGGATAATGTTTACCCAATCTGGTGTATCAATTACCCAAACAGGGTGTTCCGATTCTTTCTTCGGAGAAATAACCCTATCTTCTCTTAATTTAAAGATTTTATTCTCAATTAGAAATTTAGATGAAACCTTATCCCAATTTTTTACCATGAGTATTTATTATCCTTGTATTTGTAAATTCACAGATAGATAATATCACTCAAATTAATAACTTTTTAAATTAAAAAAAATGTCAAAACATCAAGCACTAGATACTCTTGGAAGATCGGGGAATCCTATTATCAGATCATCAGCTTTTCAGGAAAGTTCTACTTCTGGAGAAAGGATGACTTTAGAAGGGGCAGTAAATAAGACTGGTATTTTACTGTTTCTTACTGTTTTCTCAGCAGCCATAAGTTGGAATCTCCAAGGACCCTTTATGTCTTTAGTTTCTACGATAGGAGTATTAACTGGAGTCATAGCAGCAATATCAACATTTGGATTTTATTTCTTTTTCATTGGTTGGATTGTAGAGCCCAGACCATATCGAGCTCCGAAAACTGCACCTATTTACGCGATAGGTATGGGTTTTATGATTGGAATAATCTCTCAACAAGCTGAAGCAATGTTTCCAGGTATAGTGATCCAGGCAGTTTCACTAACTTTCTTTGTAGCAGCTTCCCTATTACTTGCTTACAAAACTGGGATTATCAGACCAACACAGAATTTTGTTTTAATGATATTTGCAGCAACATTAGGCATTTTCTTGACTTACTTTTGTAGTTTTATCATTAGTCTTATTACGGGCAGTTCTTTTTCAATGTTTACTGATGAAACTGGTTCTACGAGTTGGATTAGCATTGGTATAAGCCTATTCGTTGTAGCAATAGCAGCACTTAATCTTGTCTTAGATTTTGATATTATTGAGCAAGCTGATGAGCAGGGAGCTCCAAAATACATGGAGTGGTTCGGTGCTATGGCTTTGATGGCTACTTTAATTTGGTTATATATAGAAATTCTAAGACTTCTAATGAAGTTAAGAAGGTAATTAAAATTTGAATACTTTTGCAACCACCATTGCAGCCGTTATTGGAATAGTATCTGCTTTATTATTCTTCTATCTACTTAGATTCAAGGCCTCAAAGAAACAAACTGACAGAAGCAATAGACCAAAGTGGTCGAAGTACATTCCTTATAAGGATGAAGAAAAAAAAGCTAAATCTGATGATGCTGATTTTTCAGATAAATAATTTAGCTACATCGCATCTATAAAAAGCTTCTCCCATTCACTTTGTGTAGGTAACTTAGGCGTAGTAGCATTGCTTGGATCGGTCATAGAATGCTCAACAAGACCTGGAATCATTGCTTCAGTTACACCCATATCTTTTAACCCAGAAGGTAGACCTATATCTTGATTTAACTTTTCAATCTCTACAGGTAAATCAGTAGACTCAGGTTTTCCCATTGCTCTTGCAATCTTTGAGTATTTATCTCCCACATGGTCTTTATTAAATCGAAGTATAGTAGGAAGAATAACCCCATTAAGAGTTCCATGATGTAATTTTAATTCTTGATCTGCACCTAAGGCATGACTCATGGAATGAACTGCTCCAAGACCTTTAGAAAATGCCATAGCTCCTTCAGTAGAAGCCATCATCATATTCCATCTAGCGTCTTTATCATTTCCATCTTTAACTGCTTTTTTAAGATTGTCTCCCCTTATTACTCTTTCTACGCCATCTAAACCAACAGCTTCTGCAGGAGGATCAATAACAGGAGACATTATTGCTTCTATGCAATGAGTTAAAGCATCCATTCCTGATCCGGCCGTAAGTACTGGCGGTAATCCAATTGTTAATTCAGGATCACATATTGCTGCTGCAGGTCTTAAATGTTCGCTAGCTAAGATTAGTTTCCTTCCATCATTCATAATGATTACCGCTCCTGAAGAAACTTCGCTTCCAGTTCCCGAAGTAGTAGGTATAGCAATCATTGGTATTGTTTTTTGTATTTTCTCCAGGCCCCCTTCGTTAATAGAATAATCAACTACTTTTCCTTCGTGATTCGCCATTAAAGCTACAGATTTGCCTAAATCTAAACTAGACCCACCCCCAAAACCAATAACACCATCACAACCATGAGACTTGTATACCTCTAAAGCATTTTCTACAGCCTCTTCTGTTGGATTGGCAGGAGTTTGATCATAAAACGATGGAGTTATTTCATTGGATAGTTGATTTCTTAGCTGGTCAATCATTCCTATTTCTACAAGACCAGGGTCAGTACAAATTAAAGGCTTCTTTATACCTAGATTCTCTAAAACGACTGAGATTTCTTTTATCGCACCGTGATCAAAATAAGGTCTATTGCTGTAAGCTAATTGAGTCATAAGAATAAAGTCATTATATCTATCTTTTGATACTTACAAAAAATTAAAGAAAGCATATACTTCTTGATAATGAAAATTCTTGAAGACTCTAAATCTATTCGTTTAAAGATAATGGATTTCCTGTCTAGAAGAGAACATTCTTCAAAAGAGATTTTTAAAAAATTATCTCCTAGAGTTGAATCCAAAGAACTCCTTGAAGAAGAGATAGAAAAATTAAAAGCTGATGGTTTATTAAGTGATGAAAGGTTTGCTGAGAGTTATTTTCAGAGCAGAAAAAATAGAGGTTACGGACCGCTGAGAATTAGAAACGAATTAAAACAACGAGGTGTGGGAGATCAAATCTTTTATCCGTTATCAGATGAGATTGAGTGGTCAGAGTTTGCTCTAGAAGCTTTAAAAAAGAAAGTAAGCGGTAATATGCCAACTGAAACTAAAGACATCCTTAAGTTAAAAAGGTTTTTAAATTATAGAGGGTTCGATTTCCAAGATATTGATAAAGCTTTTCAAGTGATAAAAAGTGAATAAGGTCATTAAATTTTATTATTAATAAACTATACTTCTATAGTAAATAATGAGTTATCAAGTGCTAGCAAGGAAATGGAGGCCTAAAGATTTTTCTGAGGTTGTTGGACAAGAACATGTTGTTCAAGCTTTAGCTAATGCCCTTGACCAAAATAAAATTCATCAGGCTTATGTCTTAAGTGGCACTAGAGGGGTAGGGAAGACCACGATCGCAAGGATTCTATCAAAAAGCTTAAATTGTGAAGCTGGACTAGATTCCAAACCATGCCATAAATGCTCAACTTGTGAATCTATAACAGATGGAAGTTTTATGGACTTTCAAGAAATTGATGCAGCTTCAAGTAGAGGTGTGGATGACACTAAACAGTTATTAGAGACAGTCATGCATATGCCTAGCTCATCTAGGTACAAAGTATATTTACTTGATGAAGTGCACATGCTCTCAACACAAAGTTTTAATATGCTTTTAAAAACTTTAGAAGAACCTCCAGAGCATGTAATTTTTATTCTAGCCACTACCTTACCTGAAAAAATACCAGCAACAGTTCTTTCTAGGTGCTTGCAATTTAATCTTAAGAATTTAACCCCCAGTCAACTTAATGAAAGATTAAGTTTTATTCTAAAAGAGGAAAAAATTAAGTTTGAAACCCAGGCTTTAGAACAAATATGCAGGGCAGGAAGAGGCAGCTTGAGAGACTGCTTGACCATAGCAGATCAGGCTATTGCCTATTGCAATGGAAACTTAACCGATGAAGGTATAGCCCAAATGCTAGGTACACTTCCTTTTGATCATGTTAATTCGCTTTTATCTTCTATAGCTAAAAAGGATGCTGTTG
>Ga0206683_10001190_pt1 | contig 18283 bp, 29 predicted proteins | sample M280m12015metaG_FD_155483 | JGI IMG/M metagenome (GOLD analysis project Ga0206683, IMG submission 155483) | Ammonia-oxidizing marine archaeal communities from Monterey Bay, California, United States - M2 80m 12015 | ecosystem: Environmental > Aquatic > Marine > Intertidal zone | place: USA...
TCGTGTAATTACGGCACCTACCTGCCTTGTAATGCAGTTAGAGCGAAGTTTTGCCAGTTCTGCTTGTAGCATAAAATATTCATCCCAGGAAGGCCTCTTGAATTGCTCACTCATAGAAAATATCTAACTGTCTTCAATATAACACTGACATTAAAAACAATACAAGTTAAACAATTAGACAACAAATTACTATTAGAAAGCATAAAAGACTTCGTTCAGCAATTTTTCTTAATGTCTGGGGGCTTCATATCTCACAATCTGATAAAACCTGATTCCATAGAATTCAGGCAGTATCAGGTATCGCTTGCTAATGATGCAAAAAATCAAAACTCACTTGTTGTTTTACCTACAGGTCTTGGAAAGACTACTATAGCATTGCAAGTTATTGCTGATTATCTGTCACAGGCAAAAGGCGGGGTATTGTTTTTGGCTCCAACACGTGTTCTTGTAAACCAACACTACGAATTTCTTAAGGAAAATGTACTACTAGATGACATTGGAATTATCACAGGCGAAGATCTAATCACCAAAAGAAAAAAACTTTGGATAAACAGTGTAATTTGTGCAACACCAGAAATTACAAGAAATGACTTACATAGACAAATTGTTTCACCTGATCAATTCAGCCTAGTAATCTTTGATGAGGCGCATAGGGCCGTAGGTGATTATGCATATACTGCAATTGCCAGTAATTTTTCAGAAAATGTCCGCTTTTTAGGAATGACTGCAACACTTCCTAGCGAAAAGCAAAAGGCAGAAGAAATTGTAAAGTCATTACGTATACAATCAATACTACAAAAGACAGATGAAAGCCCTGACGTCAAGCCGTACATCCAAGAAACAAAGACTGAATGGATTAATGTAGACCTCCCATTAGAAATGAAGGCTATTCAAACATGTCTAAGACTAGCATTAGACGAAAGATATTCACAAATGCGAAAGAATGGTCTTCAAATATCAAAAGATAACAAATCACTTTCTGCATTACTACGTATAAGACAGTATGTTCTTACTCAAAATCGAAGATCCGCAAAGCCATTATTTACTGCAATTAGAATAACGTATGCCTTAAACATACTTGAAGCACATGGTGTTACATCATTTCTTAACTTTTGTGATAGAACACAAAAAAAGAAAGGTGTTGGTATAAAGGAGTTATTTGAAATAGACCCAAACTTTACACGTGCAGTGCAACTTGCAAAGATTGCACAATCAAAAGGAATAGAACACTCAAAGATTCCAAAACTTCAAGAAATTCTTTCAACTGTAAAAGACAAAGTGTTAATTTTTACAAGCTACCGTGATTCTGTTAAAGTGATAAATGATAAACTTCTAAGTATTGGAATAAAATCAGAATTCTTAATTGGAAAAGCAGGAGAAACTGGTCTCAAACAACAAAAGCAAATTGAAACTATACAACGATTTCGTGATGGTGAAACAAAGGTTCTAGTTGCAACCCGTGTAGGAGAGGAAGGACTTGACATTTCCGAAGTGAATTTGGTAGTTTTTTACGACAATGTTCCAAGTTCAATTAGATTTATCCAGAGAAAGGGACGAACTGGAAGAAAAATGGCAGGACGTCTTGTAGTACTAATTGCAAAAGATACAATTGATGAGGTTTATTATTGGATTGGAAAAAGAAAAATTGTAGCTGCCAAGGCAATGGGCGCAATATTATCCAAAAAACTTGAAAAGAATTCTTCAGAATCACTCGATGAATTTTTCTAAAACTATGAAAGTCGCTTGATAATATGATACCCAAACTGTGTTTTTACAGGCTCAGAAACCTGTCCAATTTCTAACTTGAATGCAACCTCTTCAAATGGCTTTACCATCATTCCTCTAGAGAAATAACCAAGACTTCCGTCTCTTTTTGCACTGCCAGAGTCTGTAGAGTTTTCTTTTGCGAGTTTGCCAAATTTTTCACCCTTTTTTATCCTTTCAAGAAGTTGCAATGCTTGACTTTGCTTTTCAACTAAAATGTGTGAGCACTTGATCTTGTTTGCCAATTTGCTACTCAAAAATTCTCTCACGTATTTGTGGAACAAGTTTGTATAACATATCACGGACCATTAGTTGATCTTGTGGTGTTGGATTTCCTTGTCCTTGCTGCATTTTCATTTGTGCAAGTGCAGCAATACCACCCATCAAAACTTGTCCCATGATTAGTCCAAAAACATATTCCTTTGGGTCTTTGATATTCAGGAGTTGATTACTTGCCTCTATCTCTTTGAAATATGCATCCTTTTGGGTAATTGCAAGTTCCACTGTATTAGTAATCATTGCTTGTAGGTCTTCTTCCCATCCCATAAACAATTACCATCTTATCGATAAATAAATGATATGCAAAAATCAGGATATGTTTTAATTAACCAATTTTTGTTTATTATCATGTTCACATACTTTACAATCAAGAGTGCAAATGAGGCATTACCAGGTGTAATAGAAAAATTCAATAATTTAAAGAAACAGAAAAGTGAAATCATAAAAGCAGAACAAGAACTTCAAATTACAATGTCATCAGGAGGTAATTTCGAAGAATACATAACAAAAAAACAAAAACTAAACTCAGAGATGACAAAGTTTTATCAATTAATCGAGGACCTTGAAGCAACTGGTGTTTCACTAAAAGGATTAGACCAAGGATTACTTGACTTTCCTTCAAAGCACTTTGATGAGGATGTTTGGCTCTGTTGGAAGGACGGTGAAACTGAAATTAAATTCTGGCATGACATGGATTCTGGATTCAATGGAAGAAAGCCAATTAGCATAAGTGATGAGTCATTGGTATAGAGCAGTTTTTTATTTTTATACTAGATATAATTATTATATGAATCGGTTTGCCAATCGTATATGATATCGTATTGGCTTCGAGCTATTCGAATTAGATTTTTGTTAGCATCAGTAATAGCAGTCTCTTTAGGTCTTTCTGTAACTTGGTGGCATTCTGGAAGTATTGATATTTTTCAAGCCATACTTACAATGATTGGTGTTGTTGTATTACATGCAAGTGTTGATCTTCTAAATGATTATTGGGACTTTAAGCGTGGAATAGATACGAAGACAAAACGTACTCCAATGAGTGGTGGCACAGGTGTTCTTCCAGAAGGCTTGCTAAAACCAAAAAGTGTTTACAATGCTGGAATTTTATTTTTAGTTATAGGCGGTCTGATAGGTGGCTACTTTGTCGTACTACATGGCATTGTAATTGGTGTGATTCTTGCATTTGCAATAGTATCAATCTATTTCTATTCTACAAAAATTGTCAACTGGGGCTTGGCTGAAGTTTTTGTTGCAGTAAAAGGAACTTTGATTGTAATGGGAACATATTACATTCAAAATTCTGAACTCACTGACGTTTCTGTTCTAAGTGGAATAGTTGTAGGTGTTTTGTCGTCTTTGGTTTTATTTGTCACGTCATTTCCAGACCATGATGCTGATAAGGAAAAAGGTAGAAGAACATTGGTAATCTTGCTTGGAAGGCAAAAGGCAGTATCAATTTTCTATATCTTCCCAATTGTTTCGTATGGAGTAATTATTGGATGTGTCATGATATCCATGATTCCAGTTTTCTGTTTAATCTCACTTGCGGCAATACCCATGGCAATAAATTCAGTAAAAAAACTAAAATCATCAATTTCAGACGAAGATAAAATCATTTCATCAATGAAATCAACGCTTATGTTTAGCAGGGTTACAGGTGTGCTGTTCATCATTGGGTTTCTGATTAAGTAGATTAGATAACGATATACATAGAAATACAGTTTAGATTGAATATTATTCATGATTAGCGGCTTTGCAACATCAGAAGGGACAAAAAACTTTACAGAAAAGCATGATTCTGTGCCAGATAAAAATTTCAATACATTTCAAGAATTGAGTCTTTCAAATATTGGAATTGGAACATATCTTGGAAATCCAGATTCTGAGACTGATACCGCTGTAAAAGAAGCAGTGAAAAAATCCATCATGTCTGGAGTAAACGTAATTGATACTGCAATTAATTATCGTGCTCAAAAAGCAGAACGCTCAGTGGGAAAGGCAATATCTGAGCTAGTAGAAGAGAATAAAATATCAAGAGATGAAGTTTTTGTTTCTACAAAAAATGGGTATGTTACAAATGATGGTGACATTCAGGAGGATTTAATGCAGTACGTAATGCGTGAGCTTGGAAAACCTGGAATTGTAAAGGAGGGTGACATTTCATCTGGCTATCATTGTATGACTATACCATATCTTGAAGATCAGCTAAATAGAAGTCTCAAGAATTTGGATTTGGAATGTATTGACTTGATGTATTTGCATAATGCAGTAGAAGGTCATCCTGAATTATCAAAGGAAGAATTTTTGGCAAATCTTACTTCTGTTATAGAGTTTTATGAAGAGAAACGAAAAGAAGGAAAAATTCGTTTCTATGGAATGGCAACATGGGAGTGTTTTCGTGCAGATGAAAGTAATGACATGTTTTTGTCATTAGAAAAAGTTATTGAGATTGCAAAAAAAATTGGTGGTGAAAACCACGGGTTTCGATTCATACAGTTACCATACAACTTTCATTTTGATCAGGCATATATCAAGAAAAATCAAACGTATGAGCAAGAGCAAATTTCAATTTTACAGTGTGCACAAAAATTAGGAGTTGGGGTATTTACCAGTGTTCCATTAATGCAAGGCAAGTTATTGGATTGGGTAAAAAACTCTCAAGCATTTTCAAATTTTACACCATCTGTAGGTGCACTACAATTTGTTAGGTCAACACCTGGAGTACTTGCCCCATTAATCGGGCAAAAAAGCGATGCACATGTAAGTGAAAATTTGGAAGTAATGAAGATTCCTCCTTTTTCTGAAAACGAATTTCACGAAACTATAAAAAAACTTATTTCATAGAATCTCACTTAGAGATAAATACGCGTAATTCAGCAATGAATTATGTCAGTTACTGATCCTGTTTGTGGTCTAGAGTTTGATGAAAGTCTGGCTATAGTACACGAGTTTAAAGATAAGAAATATTATTTCTGCTGTAACGGCTGTAGAAAGATCTTTATTAAAAAGCCACGAAAATACAAAAATTAGATAGGAAACTTTCCACATATTCTACAAAACTTTGAATTCTCACCAATCTTTGAGGTACAATCTGGACAATAGTTTCCACTTGGATCAGAGTTTTCTGGAATTTCAAAATTTTCTTTGAAGATTTCATAATAGTGAAGTGACTCCTTACTTCTAATTGTTACACCATCCCCTGTTTTTATTTTCTCAGTTTTCTTTGCAAAAAGTTCATCACTGATAATGCTTTCAAAAAGATTTGAGAGTCCAACTGTTCCTGCACCATCTTGCATTGGGGATTTTTCTCGCCAAACTATACTTTTTGGTAAGTGCTCTTCAAAAGCTTTTCTTAGTATCCATTTACCAAAAATCTTTTCATTTTTATTATTGACTTTCATAGAAAGTGGGATAGTATCTGCAAAATCTATAATACGTTTATCTAAAAATGGTGATTCAATTTCTATTCCGAATGTTTTTGCTATTTCTTGAGAAGAAAAGTGCATTACTTTTCTAATACGTTTTAGTTCTTCTTCAAGTTCCTCTGTAGTTTTTTTCAAAAGAAAGTTATATCCTGCAAAAATTTCATCTGCACCATCACCTGCTAGAACAGTTTTTACATTTTTTCTGTGTAATGCTTCTAGTGACATGTACATTACAACAGCATTTCTAATTTCAATATCATTGAAATTCTTCAATATTTTTATTGTATTTTTAATTCCATCTAGAATTTGTTCTGTGCTTACATAGCAGATCTCTAGTGGCATATCTAGATGTTTTGAGATTATCTGTGAGTATGTCAAATCTGTTCCAAGAAAATCTTTTGTGATAATTGTAAGAGAATTTGGATTTCTATTTTTGATGAAATGCCCAATTATACTACTATCTAATCCACCTGATAGCGAGATCCATCTTGATTTGCACTTGGATATCACTTCATCAAGTATCTCGTAAATTTCTATTTCGTTAGTCATACACTATGTGTTATAGAAATTTTAACTTAAATTTTGTTTTTTATGTAAATTGTTAAGGGAAGCTAATTTGCTAACAATTTAAATCCAATAACAAATATGCTGATGTAATGCTATTACCTGCAGAAATTGAATCAAAAACTCTAATCCCGGCATTACGTGCAATTTTGGCAAAAAGATTAGCTGAAAAACATGGCATCAGGGAAGATCAAATATCAAAGATGCTTGGTGTTACACAAGCTGCAATCAGTAATTATATTCGTGGAACTAGGGGTGATCCAGAATTAATAAAAAAGCTTCTTGCAGAAGACCAAGTTTTTGAAATGATTTCTGAAATCAGTACTGATCTTTCTTCTGATAAAGCATATTCACCATCAAGTCTTTCGAAGTTCATTGGACTTTGCAATTACATAAAGTCCAGTCTTCTCATATGTGATATTCACCACAACTTGGAATCAGATATAGATGAAGCGGTATGTAAGGAATGTGAAAATATGCTTCTGAAAGGACCTGGAAGTGTCTATTAATTTTTCAATAAAACAATTTTAATGTTTGATTTCATACCTTCATCCTCAGATATTTCACTATCAAGTAAAATGTGATCAATTTTTGAATTACCTTTTAACATATTTTCAGTAATTATATTTGCAATAGCAACTGCATTAGGGATAGTTGTACCAAATGCTTTTAGTACAATTTTATTATTAATCGAAAGTTTTGTTAACACATCTATAGCAGTTTGCATTATAGGCGCATCTGTGACGGTGAACTCACTATTCGAATTATCTGTTGATTGATCCGAATTTTGTATTGTCAAATTTATTATTTTCCACTTAAATAATCTTTTAAACTAGATGGACGATTGGTTCATTTTATTTAAAACTTAATAATGGAATATTTTGAAAGTCTCCATTAGGATTGACTCGTCTAATTGTAATTGGGATAACACGTTGATCTAGTTCTTCCATTGCAATATCTAATGATGTAATTGCATTTTCAGGAATATCAATGAATGGTGGTGCACCAAGTGATAGTTGTAATGCACGCGCACCCATTATTCTAGCTTTTTCAAATCTTGTTAGTGAGGGTGGCCCCATCAGAATTTTACTATCACTAACTAATTCCACTGCTTCATGTACTGTATCATTTTCAACAATTTCACGACTTCGTATTTCTTCACATTTTTGATCTAGAGCTGCTTGTTCCTTCTCAGTTAATTCCTTGTCTAGTTCTTTGATCTTTCTATAGGTATCAATAGCTTTTACTAAACTAGCGTCAGCCTTGACATCTTCATCAGATTCAACTTCAGTGGATTCTTCAGGAAGTTCATCAACTACCTCTTCAACAGCTACTTTTTCACTATCAACTAGTTCATGATTTTTAATTTTTGGCAAGTACTTAATCTGAAAAATGCCATTATATAATCCAAACATTTATCGAAATAATGAATGAAAATTCTGTTTCAAGAGAAAACCTTGTCTTACAAATTGATAGCCAGAAAATTATAAAATGTGAATTAAAACGTCATCTTTCACCAAAAACAGTTGGTAAGATAATGAGATCTCTACCAATTCAAGGCAATGCACATTTTTTAGGTAAAAGTATAGTTTATTTTGAAACATCAATTGATTCTGGAATTGAGCGCAGTAAAAAAGAGTTCAAAAAAGGAGATATAGCATTTCTTCCTATCGGAAAATTAATCTGTTTTTTTCACTCTGATGTAAAAGTTGGAAAAGAAATGACATCAATAGGTAGAATGATTGATAATGTTGATGATTTATCTACAGTAACTTCTGGTAGTGAATTAAAATTTTATTGTGATGCTGGGACATAAATGTGATGACCACTAAATCCACCAACTCTTTTTACACTTCCCTCGCTAAGTGATTTCATAAGAAATGCATTTGCGGTTGAAATTTTTACATTTGTCTGTTTTGCTAGATCATGTGCTGTTATAACTTTGGAATTTTGAATAATTTTCTCGGCCTCGGTTTGATTAATCGTGACAGATACTTCCTTTTTGTCTGAGGGACCTTTTTTATCTTTTTTATTTTTACCGTCTTTTCCTTTTTGGTTTTTCTCATTAGTTGATAGAGACTTATTTTTAGTTCCCATGTAGTTTCACATGGTGAGCCATTTATAAACGAACAAAAAATAAATTTTTTTCAACTTTATTAACACTAAAGAAAAATGTAACATATGGGAATTGTTGGTAAAGGCGCAAAATGTAACGTTAGTGGTTGTGACAATGATGCAATTCGTTCATTAAATACAGGTAAAGTTGAAGATGCAGGATTGAGTGTATCATCAGATGGAAAAAAAACTGCTTTATGTAAAACACACTATAAAGAATGGAAAAAAGAAACTAAAGGCAGTAGGGATCTAGAACGTGCACGTTTTGATCGATTCTAAATATATCTAATTTTGTTTACATGCAGTAATAGTGTAAATTTGCTCTGATATTCTATCAAGTGTTGCAGGATCATTAGTACTTTCTACTTGATTTATAATATTTGTAAGAAAGTTATTTTCAAATGAGTTTAGTGTAATTGAGCCATCAGATACTTTATTTTCGTTAATGCATCTATTTACCTCATTAATGATTTCAGCTTTTTTAGCGGAAGTATTATCAGTAATACTACCAAGTTCTGAAACTATATCAGTTTGACCAAAAATGTATGCAGATGCAGAAAATCCAATTATTGCAATTGCAGACACAATTACAATAAATGTTTTATCCATAAACTCTCCATTTTTGTACTCTTTTTATTTTTTTACAATAGAATAGTTTAAGAGTCGTATATTTATTCAAATAATATTGGCAAAAAGAAAAAATGGTAAACATGAACGTTTTGCAGATCAAAAGGCAGCACGAAGAAAGGCTAAAACAAATAAGAAATAATTAATTTAACTTTAGTATTATTAATCAAATTAGGAACGTATTCTTCTAGTTTCATCATTTTCATCTGATTTAACATAATTATCGACTACTTTTTTTACATCAGTAATTACATCACATGGGTGTGCATCTACCTCTGTACTAAACATGAGTAAACCATCTTCACCACATGCCATTGTGATACGATTAACCTTCCCATATTTTGTCATTGAATATTCTGGCGCACCAATTTCATCAGAGAATGCTTTTCGAGTCTTCCACCGCATAATAGCTTGTGTCATTGATTTACGAGTTTTTTCTTTATCAAAGTGTCGTGTTATACCATTTTGCATTTTTTCGTAAACATCCCCGCTAAAAGAATTATAGACACCAACATATCGTATTTTTTCATCCAGGTCTAACAATTCAGAACACAGCTTCCCATAGTCCATAACAGAACAAATTCTAAATTTTATGTGTTATAAGGTTTTATGTATATAACAGTCATTATATCCACCAACACAAAATACCATCATGAAAATAATTGATATTCCTGATTCTAAATGTTTTAAGTCAAATCCAGACAAAAAGTTAATTTTGTTATCAAATGGAAATACGGTTCAAAATGATTACAAAATTAAACTGCTTGAGCTTAGACTATATTCTGAAATAAATCAGCAACTTAATCCACAGTCAATTATCACTGCATATCTTGAAACTGATAAGCATTCAATAGAAGCAAAATATGAAGAAGGAGATTTGGATGATCTCGCACTAGAAAAATCAGCAGAGTTATTAACAAACCATTTAGGCTTATCTGGATTAATACTACGTTTGATTATTTCATTAGATAATACTCTAAGAATACAAAATGACTAGCAAAATATACCATATTAAATTATCAGACGACGACAAAAAACCAAAATGTGCATTATGTAATGACTTTTCAATTTTTTATTGTAACATGAACGATCTATATTATTGTGAAAATCATATTGTGGGTCATGACGAAAATGAACTTTAGGATCTAATTGATTTTTAAATAACTACTAGAATTTATAATTAATATGGATGATTCAGAGCGTAATTCATTTGTCATAAAAATTGTTAAAAAACTCCAAAGTGATAATATCTCTCCTGATGAACACGACCCAGAAATATTAGAACGATATTTTAATTTTGCATCTACAGAACTAAAAATTGAAATTTCTAGTATAAAGGAAATTGTTAATGAAGCATTTCTTTATCTTAAAATGCAACAAACTACAGATATTGATCCTGTAAAAGAAGGTGACAGATTTTCTGCAGGTTTCAGCTAATTCAAATTTGTAGCATCATAACACTTAATTCAATTAAACAAATAATCCCAAATCATGCGAATATTACAATTACATTGTGATAAGATAGAATATACACCAATTAAAAAAGAAATTTCAGTAGCTGAAGATATAGAACCTAAAACAATTCAATTGGATGAAGTAGTTGTTTGTTTTGTCGCTATTGAAAAAAATGATGACGAAAGTATAGCACAGAATGCTATTTCACAAATACAGGATTCTATGAAAAAAATAGGTTCTAAAAAATTACTTTTATATCCATATGCACATCTTAGTGCAAATCTTGCGTCACCTAGAACGGCATTATCGATTTTAACTCACATGCAAAATAATTTTGATAGTATTGAAGTCACTCATGCACCATTTGGTTGGACAAAATCATATGAGATTAAAGTTAAAGGTCATCCATTAGCTGAAAGTTCAAAAGTAATTACATCAGAATCACAAAAAGAAAAAACTTCAGATGCTCTTGAATCTGAATCTAAGATAAAATCATTCTGGCATATTATCACTCCTGATGGAAAAATGGAAGAACTTGATAAATTTGATTTTTCAAATCATAAAAAACTTGAGAAACTAGCAAAATATGAATCTGATAAAAAACGTGTAACAGATGAACCACCACCACATGTTGCATTAATGAAGAAACTAGCAATTGCTGATTATGAATCAGCCTCTGATCAAGGTAATATGCGTTATTTTCCAAATGGTCGTTTAATAAAATCGCAAATTGAACAATTTGTAACTGATAAAGTTAAAGATTATGGTGGCTATGAAGTTGAGACACCGATAATGTATGATTCACACCATCCAAGTATGGAAAGTTACTTCAATAGATTTCCAGCCAGGCAATATAGTATAGATGCAGAAGGAAAACATTTGTTTTTGAGATTTGCAGCTTGCTTTGGTCAATTTCTTATGGCACATGATTTTCAGATGTCATACAAGAATTTACCATATAGGTTGTATGAGTTAACACGTTATAGTTTCCGAAGGGAGCAATCTGGTGAATTGGTCGGTCTAAGACGTTTACGTGCATTTACGATGCCTGACTGTCATGCATTTTGTAAAGATATCCAACAGGCTATTGATGAATTTAAAATTAGATTTGATTTATCTCGTGATGTATTAAATGGTCTTGGTATAGAACCAGACGATTATGAAATGGCGATTAGATTCACTGAGGAATTTTACAACGAAAATAAAAATATGATCACTGAAATGGTGAAAAAAATTGGAAAACCAGTTCTTGTAGAAATGTGGAAGGAACGGTTTTTTTATTTCGTATTAAAATGGGAATTCAACTATATTGATAATTCTGGTAAAGCATCTGCATTATCAACTGATCAAATAGATGTAGAAAATGGTAGTAGATATGGTATAGAATTTGTTGATGAAAGTAATACACCAAAAAATCCAATCATATTACATAATTCTCCTAGTGGAGCAATTGAAAGAATAATGTATGTACTTCTAGAAAAAGCGGCAAAGGAAGCAAAAGAAGGGCGTAAGCCTCAACTTCCTGTATGGCTTGCACCAACACAGCTTAGAATCATACCAGTGAAAAATGAATTTGTGAAAGTGTGTGAAGAAATGGCTGATGGTTGGAACAAACAAGATCACATCAGGACTGATGTTGACGATAGAAATGATTCAGTTGGTAAGCGTATAAGAGATGCAGAGAAAGAGTGGATTCCTTACATAATGGTAATTGGTGAAAAAGATCTAAATCAGGTGGAACCATCTTTTACAGTTCGTGTTAGAAAAACAAATGAGGAGGAATCAATGTCAGTGTGGCAGATTAATCAAGCTATACAAAGTCAAATCAAAGGTAAGCCGTATTCATCACTTAATGCTCCCATGTTACTCTCAAAGAGGCCTGTAATTCAGGTATGAGTTTATTTCTGGGTAGTTTTTCATTTTCAAATGAGTGATATGAGTTACAAAGAACTGTATCTAACACAGTCCCCATTAATTATGAGTCCAGATGATAAATCTGACCTAGATGCAAATATTTTTGGAGTTCCCTTTGATTCCACTCATTCATACAAACCAGGATGTCGTTTTGGTCCAGATGTAATTCGTGATGCATTTAACAATATAGAAATTTTTCATCCTAATCTTCAAGTTGATTTAGAAACTGCTAACATCAAAGATCATGGCAATATACAGCATACAGTTGTTGCAACTGAAATGTTAGATATGGTAGAAAAAATAACAAATGAATTGAGAAAAGAGAATAAACCATTAGTGATACTTGGTGGAGAACATTTGCTTACATTAGGATCTTACATGAGTTTTCCTAAGAATACGGGCTACATTGTTTTTGACGCTCATTATGATTTACGTGATGAATATGCCAACACAAAATTAAGCCATGCTGCATATCTAAGACGAATTGTTGAGAAATGTGGATCAGATAATATTGTACATGTTGGTGCACGTTCATTTGTAAAAGAGGAATTAGAATTTTTAACAAAGAATAAAATTAATTCAATTTCTGATAAAGAGATTAGACTCGGTAATGCTTGTAGGCAATTAAAAGATTCCATATCTACTTTTGATGAATTGTATGTTAGTATTGATCTTGATGTGGTGGATCCAGCATTTGCGCCAGGAGTTGGAAATCCTGAGGCAGTAGGTATCACATCTAGAGAATTATATGATTTAATTGCTTCACTAGAAAATAAAAAAATTGTCGGTTCTGATATAGTTGAACTTAATCCTACATTTGACAATGGTTCAACAGCATCATTAGCTGCAAAAATGATTTCAACTATTATTGCAATGAATATTAAATGAAAGTGCTTTTTTTGAACTCAGTTACAATACAAAATGAGGTAAGATCTTGTTAAATAATTTACGTGATTCATTAAAACCATATTTGCAAAATATTGGTCGTGTATTCGCGTCCACCGGGGTTTCACCTAATGTTTGGACAGTTGTTGGGTTGGTATTGGCATTTGGTGCATCATTAATTTATGGAATAAATTTTGAATATTCATTAATTTTGGGTGGTATCATACTTTTAGTTTCAGGTTTTTTTGATATAGTAGATGGGCAAGTTGCTAGATACACAAATAAAATTTCAAAAACTGGTGGGTTTTTAGATTCTGTATTTGATAAAATCGCTGAAGTAGCAATATTTTTTGGAATTCTCATAGGCGGTTATACCGAACCATATCTTGTTTTCCTTGCAATTACACTTTCATTACTTGTGAGTTATATTCGTGCAAAAGCTGATGCAGCACAAATAAAATTACAAGGTATTGGTATTGGTGAAAGGGCTGAAAGACTTTTGGTTATAGCAATAATTGGAATTATAGGATTTATGGAAATTGCAGTAATAATTGTTATAATAATTGCTTCTATAACATTAATTCAGCGTTTGATTGTTATGTCAAAAAGTATTAAAAAACTCTAGCGAAGTTTTGTATGTTGTCTTCTTTGGTCAGCAGATCTAATTTTTAGAACTTTAAAATGAATTGCACATGATATACAATACCATTTTGTAACTCTTGGTGCTGCAATATATGCTCCCTGTGCTCTAAGTTCTTTTGCTAGTTGATGCTCAACAAGACTAAGTCTTGATGTGACTTTTTTTGCCTTGTCTTTTGGCACTGTTCCACCACAGTTAACACATTGAATTGTTCCTGATGAACCTTTACTACCTTTTCTTCTTCCTCTACTAGCTCGCTTTAATGGCATAACTCTAATCTAGATATTCTCTATATAAATGCGATAATGAAATTGAAAGAATTTAAAGAACTAATTACATTACGGGATATGAATGGACTATGTCATAGATGCTTTAGGTCTAATGTTGAAGTGTATCTTGATGCAGGGAAAATAGTTTGTAAAGAATGTCTAACTGAAATACAAAATGCTAAATCAAGATAGTTTAGTTATAAATCATGAAAATTTCGGTTATTTCACATTGTACAATTGATAGTATATTGCTTGATGGTTCACAGAGTGATGTCGCAGGAGGTCCAGCATGTTACTGTGCATTCACAAGTAAAAATTTAAAATTTGATGTTGATCTTTTTACAAAATATGGTCCTGATTTTCCATTACAACAAAAATTACTAGATCAAAAAATTTCAACATATAATCCACTTTCTGAAACAAAAACAACTCGATTTAGAATAGATATTGATGATTCTGACAGAAAGTTGTTTTTGCAAGAGAAGTGCGAAGCAATAGATTTTGTTGATGATGTCAAGACTGATGGCTTGATAATTAGCCCTGTGTTTGATGAAATTTCATCAGATGTATTTTCTAAAATTAAAGGAATATCTGATTTTATAATGCTTGATCCACAAGGTTTTCTACGAAGAAAAAACACTCAAAATGAAATTTTCTTAGAGCAAACTTCAATTGATCTATCTAGAATATCTGCAATCAAAACAAATTCAGATGAATTGAGATCACTTACAGGGCATGATGGTGATAATGGGATGCAACTATTACAAAATCAGGGAGTAGAAAATGTCATACTTACAGACAAACAAAATATCTCACTTCTTATAAAAGATAAAATTTATTCAATTAGTTTACCAAATATTCATTTACATGACACTACTGGTATTGGAGATATTTTTTGTGCAACATTTTGTTGTACAATGTTAAAAGAGAATGATTTTCTTTGGGCATTATGTTTTGCGGGAGGTGCTGCACAAGCTGCACTAGAAAGTAAAAACATTGGAATTGAAAAAATTCCCAAAAAAGGATTAATTGAAAGTAATGGTTCATACTTTTACAATATGGTCAAGTTTAGGGATATCTAAGAATCACTCTTAATATTTTCTTTTTTCATCCAGAGTGTTTTTGATTTATGATCAATTAGAGTAATTCCCATGGATGAAATTTTATCACGAATTTCATCTGCTTCATCAAATTGTTTTTTTGTTCTCATTTCATTCCTATTTTTAATTAGTTTAATGACTGATTCTTTTTCATCGTCTGTGACTTTAGTTACTCTTAAACCTAAAATGTTCAATAATCTATCTAAAACTGGCATAGTAATATCAGAGATTTGTTTTGAGATTTTTTCTTCTGACGCAAGTGCATTAAGTTCTTTTATCATATCAAAAAACACTGTTAATGCTAATGGTGTATTAAAATCATCACTCATTGCTTTATCAAATTGCTGTTCATGCGCTTCAATCATTTCTTTAACAGTTTCTACATCTCCATGCCCATCACCAAGAATTAGTTCATAATAACAAGTTTCCACTTGTCTCCATTTTACTAAATTTTCCTTTAGCAAGTACCCAGTGTAGTCAATTGGTTTTGAATAGTGTCCAGACATGCAGAAAAGTCGAATAACATTAGGTCCCCAATTATTTAGTACATGACTAACAGATTTTATATTTCCAAGTGACTTTGACATCTTTTCGCCATTTATTGTAATCATTCCTGTATGCATCCAAATTTTTGCAAATTGTTTTCCAGTAAATGATTCCGATTGTGCAATCTCGTTTTCATGATGCGGAAAAATTAAGTCTCGACCACCGCCATGTATGTCAAAATTTTCACCAAGATACTTTATACTCATTGCAGAGCATTCTATGTGCCAGCCTGGTCTTCCTGTTCCCCATGGACTATCCCAAAATGGTTTTGTCTCTGAAAACTTCCATAATGCAAAGTCTAAAGGACTATTTTTTGTTTCATCTATTCCTATTCGTGCACCACTTTCAAGATCTGCTGTTTTCTTTTTCGATAGTTTACCATAATCAGTAAATTTTACAACTTTAAAGTATACACCATTTTTTGAAACATATGCAAATTCTTTCTCAATCAAATTCTGAATAAGATTAATCATATCTGGAATATGTTCAGTCGCCTTTGGATACTGTACAGTGTTTTTGATATTTAATTGGCTAAAATCATCAAAATAATTTTTTATGAACCTGGCACTAATTACACCTGATTCAACATTTTCATCATTTGCCCTTTTAATTATTTTATCGTCTACATCAGTAAAATTTTGAATTAATTCAACATCTATTTTTTTTGATTCTAGAAATCTACATAGTGTATCAAAAATTATAATTGTTCTTGCATGACCAATATGGGAATCGTCATAAACTGTAACACCACATAGATAAATTCTTATTTTTTTATTAGAATCTAGTTCATTTTTAGTATTAGTCAGTGTATCATGAATTTTTATGCTTAGCATGATACATATGTTATAGATGCTCAGGTGTTATTCGTTTATGTTCGCTTTTTTTGTATAATTGGTAGATTTTCTGTACAGTTTCTTCTTTGATTTGAGTTTGGATAACAGTTTCATTTATTGAAATTTTCTTATCAATTAAACAGTACAATATACAGTCAATTTCTTCATATGTGACACCTATTTCTGATTCGGCTATATGATTTGGCCACAAATTGGGACTACTTTTCTTTTTAATTATATTATCTGGCACTCCCAAATATTTTGCAATTTCTCTTACTTGTATTTTATAAAGTGAAACAATTGGAAGGATATCAGCTGCGCCATCGCCAAATTTTGTAAAATAACCAATGTTGAATTCACTTTTATCACTTGAACCTAAAACTAAAAGATTTTTTGAATTTGCATAATAGTACGTAATATTTTTTCTAATTCGTGCTCTAAGATTTCCTAGAGCAAGATCTTCAGGTTCAAGTACATTATAGTATTCCTTGTGAATTGAATTAATATCAATTAATTTATAATTTATTCCAAGTTTATCTACAATCTTAATTGCATCTTCAGTTTCATCTTTTGGTGAAATTTTAGAGTCAGGCATTATCAACGCAAGTGCTTTTTCTTTAATCGCATTTGAACAGAGATATGCTATTACTCCAGAATCAATTCCACCACTTAAACCAAAAATCACACCATTTTTGTTATAGTTATTACATTTTTGAACTATTGAATTTTGAATTTTTTCCGTTATTTGTTGATAGTTATGATTTTTAATCTCATTTAAAATAGATTCATTCATAATCATGATTTAAAATAATATCATTAAAAGTATACTAAATCTTCTTAATACTTTTAGACGTCTATGTAGATACCATCATCTTTTACATCGATATCATACTTCTGTAATTTGACACCTTTCAAATAATCTAGTAGTTCGCCTGTTTTGATGTTATAATGCCAGAAATGTAGTGGACACTCTACAATATCACCTTCAATTTTACCTTCAGGTGCAATTGAACCATCCTGATGAACACATACTGAATCTAGTGCATGATAGCCATCTTGATTAAAAACAGCAATTTTTTTTCCTCCGATTTCAAATTCTTTGCTTTTTCCAATTTGTATTGTGCCTTTTTCGGCTATTTTTTTCCAAACCAACTTGATCATTTGTTTTAAGCTTCATTATTTATTATTATATTTTCTAGACTATCGTACACAGTTACTCTTTTTTTATTAATTCTAAGTATTCAAGTAGATTATGGTTGTAAATGAATTCAAACCACATCTAACACCAAAAAAGATGTTAGAATTGGGAGTGTTTGGAGGCTGGTATTTTGGGAAAAATATTGATGAATACCCAAAGAACTGGTTTAAAAAAGCAAAACTTAGTCAGAGTCAGTTTGACGCAAGATTAAATTATTTTGGTGTAAAGGCAGGACTTTCTCGGCTAGAATGGAAAGCAAAAGGATGGATATTTTCCGAAGATCCGTTAGGTTGGTTTCAGTGGTACTGTAGATATTCAATGGGACGGCGTCTTTCAAATGTTGATCAAATTCAGATTGATAGATGGAAAGCATTTGGTCCAAGACATATTGGAGGTATTAAAAAGAATTGCAAATCTGGTGATTGCTCATGTCGAATTAGACAACGACAAGCATTACTACAATGGGCATATGATCCATTTATCTAAAAAATGATTATATTGAGATTCAAAATCAATCTATTCAAATGGTTAAAAATCAAAAATTTAATCAAGTAATCTCAAATATATTTAGAGTTAGCAGTAAAATTCGATATGTATCAATTATTGATTTAAATGGAAAAATTACTGCATCTGAAATGAAATCTGACTTACAGTCACTTTTGAAAAAAT
>Ga0206683_10001194_pt1 | contig 18248 bp, 13 predicted proteins | sample M280m12015metaG_FD_155483 | JGI IMG/M metagenome (GOLD analysis project Ga0206683, IMG submission 155483) | Ammonia-oxidizing marine archaeal communities from Monterey Bay, California, United States - M2 80m 12015 | ecosystem: Environmental > Aquatic > Marine > Intertidal zone | place: USA...
TTAAGTAATACGAATCAAAGGGTACCCATACGATTACCCGTAATCGGAACGGCCCCCCATGCGATTGGACTAAAGAAACACAACCCTTTACATCTGCTTCTAGAATACCTAAACGTTCAATAATCGATGACCACATTCATAATTATGGATGATGATACTTGGTACATCACACTAACCACAGGATTTGGTGGATTTATTGGATGGCTAAATGCCAAGATCGAGGTCAACCAACTGTGCACATTGGAGGAAGATTATTGGGGCGACCCTATTGACATCTGCGAAGATGAAGTCGTACTAGCATCAGTTATCGAGATGGTGTATCCCTCAAGTATCCTGACGGGACTAGCATTAGGTCTTCTGGTAGGGATTCTCTATACACATTCAAAACGGTACCAGCGAAGGGACTTGAAGAGGGGGCTGAAATATACCCAAACAAAAAAAGGTCGCCTTCTAGGAAATCCTAAGAAATCTCCACCCTCTTCCGATTACCAATTCGACATAGAAGACGACATAGTAGAGTAGTGTTATATTCGCAATCAAAGTTTATTGCAATCATTAACTCACGAATCAATGGGTTTGTGCTCAGACCCATCCGATTGATGTTTCTGAAATATAGGGCTTTCAGTGGGCCGAAATAGACGCTACCCTTTGATTCAATTATACTAAGGCAAAGTGAACAAACGATCATCGTCGTGCCCATCCATTAGTCCAATACGAACTGCGGCATCAATCCAAGCATGGGCGTAATTGATTGCTCCAAAGGCTCTGACTAAGTCTCCTTGTTCTAGGAAATGTTTTGCATCAGCCTGGTAATCATCACACATCCTCATCATTGATGCAAGGCGGGCTGAATCTTCTTCTGTTTCAGCAATTGGTGTAGCCTTTGCTCTAGCTTCTGCAGTCAATGCAAGATACTTCTCTACCTTTTCTTTCGTAACAATCGAACCATCATCAGACATTATGCAACCCCCTTAGGTGCCCCACCTAGATGCTGAGCCGAGGCTTCACTGAGTTTGAAATAACGAGTTCTTCCCTGTTTTCGAACCGATAGTAATCCCTTCTTTCGCATTCCATTGTAAATCTGTGAGAGTCGTGAACGGCCTACTTCTAGACGCGCTTGTAATTCTTGGTCGGAAGGACTAACTTCCCGACTTGCGGATGCCTCAAGGATCATTCTTTCTGCTTCAGTCAAAGTATGCAGACATAATGGATCAAAGGGCATGTCAGGCTCCCAAGAAGGGCCAATTGAGGCAGGGAATTGAATGGTTGTTGGGATTATCTGACTTGGAGGGGGATTGACGGTTGTATCTGTCAACACTGGAGTTGGGGGAGGAGGAATTATTTCTTCCGAGGCGAGAACTGGCATAGGCGGCTCTTCATCTACTGAGTCATCGACAAACCACTCAGTTTCTATTGGTTCAGGCTCTGGATTTGATTTCGGTTCTGGTGGTGGAAAAACAGAAGGGTCAGGGAGAGTTTCCTCAAATCCTGGTTCAACTACCCAAAGTGCATTCTCTGTATGGAATACGTGTTCATCTTCGACTGGGTCCACTGAAACATCGATTCTTGCCATCGAATCTTTTTCCCCTACACTCTCTGGTTTCATTTTATCAACTGGTTCACGGATTGAACGAGGTATCAGGCTAGGATGAGGTTCGGCTTCCATAATTGGAGTCTCGTCAGGACCAGTTGGCATTCTATCTGCAGCCCTTCGATTTCGATTAACTAAACTACCAAAATTACCCCTGCCTGCTGAAGGAGGTTCGGTGCCATCCTCCATGTATAGAAAGGCATTATCTGCTTCAGTGCGCTGATACTCGTCTCCAATATTATCTTCAGGTGAAGATTGTTCCTCAATTTCTTGGATTCTTTCTTCCTCATCTTGTAACTCAATTTCTTTCGATTCTTCTTCTTTATCTTCGCCTTCCCAGATATCATCTGGGGCAGAAAAATCATCATTCCATGAAGATGGCTCGGATTCAACAATAGCTTCTGAATCTAATGTCTCTTCCTCATCCCATAAGTCATCAGGAGGATCATCTTCGAAGTCATTATCTTGATTTTCCTCTAAGGTTTCTTCCTGCATTCCAAACCAGTCATCATCGACATCAGTCTGAATTGATTCTTCTTTATCCTCACTTATATCCTCCTCAATCAGCGGTTCGGGAGATGCTGGAGGGGGAGTTGGCTTGACGCGAGGGGGTGCTCTCCAAGTCATCAGGCGATCAAGAACGCCTCCTTCTTCTGGGTCATGCCTCTCATCGACTAAATCCCTCAATAGTCTCACAACACTCCTAGGATTTCCATCAGTATTCTCATGTATAGCTTTCAAAAGACTAGGTCGAATAATCCATTTCTGGTTTGCAGAACGAGAAACTCTACGATTAGAAAGAACTTGTATTTGATCTTCTGTTAAGTTCGAGAGTATTCGGGGTTGATCAAAAATATCCAAAACATCTTGACTCAAATTACTAAGTTGGCCAGGAGTTACTGCAACAACAACTAGAGCTCGTAATCTCTGTAGAAGAGGGGAAAGACGAGATAGAGTTGGATTTAGGTCAATATGTGAGGGGTAATCGAAGACAATCAAAGGGAGGACTCCTGACTCATTGTCGAGCATCTCGACTAGTCGATCTGAAACTTGTTGAATCGATGGAGCTAATTCAAAGCCACCGAAGTGAATTGAAATTTCATGTATTAGACCATGAACAGTGTCGTCGGCTTCTGGCCAGTATTGGCCAATATATGATCTGCGAGAAGTTTGGGTGGCTAAGGTGTTGATGAATGAAGTTCGCCCAGAGCCTCTATCGCCAACAAGAAGTAACATTCTCGGATTCTGTGAGATTAGATATTCCCGCCATTGGCTGAGCAATTTATCTCGGCCAATTAGGAAATCCGAACGTGCTGACTCAATTGGCCTTAGGTCAAATGGATTTCCTCTTAATGGCGGCAGATCAAGAATCGTCACACCATCTGCTGCCATTGATTAACCAGAAGGGGGGTAGTACATAATATTCACGCATTCTCACGCATTTTTATTCGCTAATTAACGCAATATTCCCATTTTTCATAATATAGAAATCTATAACATAGCCTCTATACGCCATTTACATAGTATATTTGTTAACGCTTTACTAACGCTTCCATAATGCGTTAATGATGCGTTAATGGCAAAATTAACGCTTTTTTATAGAGTCTGGCGTAGCCTAACTTAGAGAATCAGAGCGTGTAAATGGAAGAAAAGTGAATTATTACCGGATTATCTTAGGCATAATAGCCATGGCAATTTGGGGTATCAAATAACGAAGTTCTTAGAACCTAAGGGGCTTCGCTAGGTATGGTGAAAAGATGCCTGTTGACAACAGCCGACTGAAAGGATTCTACAAGTTATCAGTTCCAGAACGCCGGGCACGGTTAGCCGAACTAGCTGGCCTGACTGACGAACATGTGCAAGCATGGGCAAATGCTGAGTTAGACGAAGGTGTTGCTGACAGGATGATTGAGAATGTAATCGGTAGGTATTCACTACCCATTGGAGTGGCCACTAACTTCGTCATTGATGATGAACATTACTTGATTCCGTTTGTTGTGGAAGAAGCAAGCGTAGTTGCGGCCGCATCAAATATGGCAAAGAGATGTCAAGCAAAAGGTGGATTCACATCTAACAATACAGATCCTGTGATGATTGGTCAGATTCAAATTGTAGGGTGTGAGAACCCTGAAGCTTCGAGAGTGGCGATTCTATCTGCAAAGGATGAACTAATTCAGGCCTGCAATGATGTCGACCCAATATTAGTCAAATTTGGAGGAGGATGTCGTGATGTCGAGGTAAGAATTATCGAAACAATGTCTGGGCCGATGGTTATTGTCCACATTCTAGTAGATTGTAGAGACGCCATGGGAGCCAATGCAGTCAACACCATGGCGGAAACAATTGCTCCACGAATAGAAGCACTATCTGCAGGGACAGTGATTCTAAGAATTATTTCCAATTTAGCAGTACACAGATTGGCGCGAGTTAGCGCAACATTCACTCCAACCGAGATGTCTACCAAGGGTGACGACTCCAAGCAGGGTTCGGAAGTAATAGACGGGGTCATTCAGGCTTACCACTTTGCTGCTGCTGACCAATTCCGTGCAACAACTCATAACAAGGGAATAATGAACGCTATTTCGCCAATAGGAATTGCTTGCGGACAGGATTGGCGAGCGATAGAGTCTGGTGCTCATTCATACTGCGCCTATGGGCAGGAATATGGGTCAATGACTCATTGGGAAAAGGACGCAGAAGGTAATTTAGTGGGATCCATAGAAATTCCAATGGCTGTTGGATTAGTCGGTGGAGCAATACGAATCCACCCCGGTGCACAAGCGAATGTCGCTCTTCTTGGAATCAATTCTGCTGATGATCTAGCGAAATGCATGGCTGCTGCAGGATTGGCTCAGAACCTAGGGGCTTTGAGAGCCCTAGCAACTGTAGGCATCCAAGCCGGCCATATGAAACTCCACCTACGCAATATGGCCGCATCTGCAGGAGCAGAAGACCATGAGATAGAGGCTGTTGCCACAATTGTACGTGAGAGCGGCGAGAGAATCACTATGGCGGCTGTAGAAGCAGCTCTAACTCAGATACGTGAAGAATAATCACTCTTCACTATGCACCGCTTCAAGCGCTAATGCTTGCTCAGATGGCTGCTCGCTAAACTCTTCGATAGTCATCTGCTCATCAGACAAAGTGGCAGCCAATTCTGCACTTGTCAAGCCCGCCTTCGAGGCTTCGGCGCGGAACCACTGCCTAACTGCTCTATATTCTACTTCAGGACATCCAAAGTACTCTGCAAACCTACGTGTGGTAGTGAGTCTGCGACTCAAACCATCTCTCCTTCTGTCAATAAAACCAAGACTTGCTAATTCTCTAACATGATCATAAGCGCGCTGACCCAGCATATCCACCAATTGTGCCTGACGCATCGGTTGATGATAAGCGATTAAGGCTGCAGCAGGAAGCAGGCGCTGAGGGACTTCTGGCCTCAGATTCTCCGGTAAATGGTCAGACAATGTAGGCCTTACTTCAAATATCCAACGACCGGAAACTTCAGTCAACTGGAGTGCTGAATCCTTCCTACGACGAATCGTGGTTTTGAGATTTTCAAGAGCCCCCGAAATTTCACTACGGGTTTTCCCAGTTTGAGTCATTAATTCATCAACAGACATCGATCTGCCTGCACTAAACAAAATGGCCTCGAGAATTGTAGAAATCTGGACCTTCTCAGACATCTTTAGCCACCTCCATCTCTGGTTTCGGGTTCAGAATTTTTGTTAATGAATCAAAATCATTATTCTCAGGATGTAGATCTCTGAGAATAATTGCTCCATTACGACCTGATTCCTGTGTCAAGTCGGCATAACCTCGGTTAGTAAGGAATAGTGCAGAGACTAGAGCTGTTACTTGAGCCTCAGCTTGAGCTTCATCTAATTCTACACCACCCTCCATCGAGCGATCACGTAAGTGTTCTGAAATGGACTTCAAATCTACTTCGGCATTACCAACTGCATGTTTTTCTCGCAGCGCTTCCCAAGTTCGACGGATATCATCTTCTAAATCTTCAACGTGAAGGCTGCCACTAAATCTAGCCCGTGCCAATTCGTTTGCTTCTCTCCTCTCTTTTGCTATTTGCTCACGAAGAATTTGCTCCTCTGAAATTTTCTTTGCAGATTGTAGCCCCATCAATAATTCGCCCAAAGTCACAGGACGGCTCTCTTGACGATGAATGCGACCCTCGAACATTGAAGGCAGAACTCCATCAGCCGCCCCAGTAAGGACCCCTACTGAGAAGTTGTAGTCATCATCTGTGAAATCGGACTCCCAGCCAGCAGTATCGAAGTCAAAGAAGTCCTCAGACTCATCCTCCCAAGCCATTTCCTGGCGTTCAATCAATGTAGATGCCTGTCCTCTAAGAATCTGCCAAGCCATCCGAATTAGTCGGCCACAAGTAGGGAGATCGATATTTTCTTCATTCCTAATTTTCTCCTCGAACATCTCGAGAAAACTAGTCAAATCAACGTCCCAAGGGTCAAGATCCTTTGAACGGAATAACTGGAAGACTAAAGCAACTGAGCGGTCAAATGGGTCAATTAAAAACTGGTGTTCAGCCTCTTCTAAGCTAGCAAGTTCTACCAATCGATCAAGATATTTACTGGTCTCGAGATCAGATTCATTCTGTAAGAGTCTAGTTACGATGTCGTCCTTCATCGCTGCTGCATCGAAGACCGCCAATGTCACTCCTCCAATTCCTCATCTAGAACCGTAATTACTGGATTATTCGTTTCCTCAATTTCAATAGTATCTTCTTCAACAGGAGGTGTCGCAGCCTCCTTCTCTGAAATATCTTCAGTCCACTCTTCTGTGCGTTCTTTCAAGGATGAAATTGATTCATCTTCAACAACTGCCTCTGCCTCAACAAATTCAGCAGATTCGCCCTCATCATCACTAACGCCAGCTCTCTCAGCCAATCCACCAAGACTCTGGGGCTTACCCATTGGTTCAGGGACTCTTGGCATATTCTCAGGTTTAGGTAAATCCGTCATGCTTTCTTTCTCAATCTTGGCTTTCTCTTGGGCTGCCTTTTCGGCTTCAAATTCCTCTCCCAGTTCAAGAGCAGCAGCACGATCAAAGTCAGCAATCCTACGGCTACAACCATCTCCTGCATGAGTAATCCCAATGTGATGATCTGCTAATGTCAAACTGACCTTTCGCAGTGTCACCATAATAAATTGAGCCTGACGACTCCTTAGTCTACACAATGTTGCAATTCTTTCAGCATTGAATGGGTCTAGGTTTTGGTCAACTTCATCGAAGTAGTAGAATGGACTTGGTTCGTAATCTTGGATTGCAAAGATGAATGCTAGAGCAGCCATTGATTTCTCACCACCTGAAAGGAAACTTCGGCGAGTTCGCTTACTCTTCCCTGGAGGTATACATGCCATTTCCAAACCACCTTCAAAGGGATTCTTTGGATTCTCAAGAAGAAGTTGACCTTCTCCTCCTGGTTGAAGCATCTCATAGGCTCTCTTGAAGTTAATATTGACATGACTGAAGACTGCGAGAATACGTGTTTTTCTCTCTTCTTCCAAATTCTCGGCGAGAGATACTAACATTGCATGCCTATCTTTGCATAGCTTGCCGTCGGCGACTAGTGCTGCGATTCTCTCAACGGTTCTATCATAGTCATCAATCGCCAACATATTGACGTCGCCGAGTTGGCTGAGACGGCGGTCAAGGCCCTGCACCCTTTTCTCCGCCTCAGCCACTGTTGGCAATTGAATTTCAGAAGTCGGTATTGTAATTCCTAGCTCATTGAGCTCGTCTTCTAAGACGCCGACTGTCGCCTCCTTTTGTCGAATCTGTTCCACGAGCCCTTCGAGTCTCGATTTTATCGATTCTCGATTCGACTCCTGCTGTTCTACGTGTGATCTCAAACTGGCACGTTCATCGATAAGTTGTTCTCGACGGGAGTTAAGTTGCTGTAATTCCTCATTAAACTGAGATTCTTGACCTTTTAGTTCAACCAATTCTTCTTCGGCCTTAGAAATTACAGACTCAAGTTTCTCAATCGATTCTTTCGCTTTGGAAATTATGTCATTCTGCCGCTCAAGAGAACGTGAGAGATTAGTGGTCCTTTCCAACATAACATTGAGTCTTTCCTCACCTGAGGTTATCTCAACTTCAGCCCTGAGTTTGGTTCTCTCAGCTTCAGTTCGAGTGTCTTGAGCAGATCGAAGTAATTGAGAGAGATGATCTGGTGTTTGATTTTGAAGCGCCTCTGCAGCAGCATTACGTGCTGCGAGAGCGTCTTCGTATAATTCAACAGCATTTGCTGCTGCTGTAACTGCCATCTTGCTAGCTGAATCTGCTTTCTCAAACTCAGTTCTGGCAGAAATTACTTTCTTGCCAATATCATCTACCTGTTTCTGAGCCAACCGTACGTCAGCCTTCCATTCATGAATCTTAACTGAATGGTCACTTCCATCGAGACCATGAATACTGTTTCGTAAATTATTCTGATTTTCTCTAAGTTCATCGAGAGCCGCTTTTACAGTTGAATAATACAAATTAGCCCGAGAAAGAGCCGCCTCTAACTTTTCCATTTTAGCTCCCGAAGAACCGGCTCCGCCGAATTGTGGCCGATTACCTTTGGAAGTGGCACCTCCAGTCATTGCCCCAGTAGCCTCTACAATTGAGCCATCTAGAGTGACCATTCGTACGCCGCCCATATTTCTTCTAGCGACATCCATGGCCTGTACAATCAGAGTGTTTCGACAAGCAAAACGAACCGCTGTTTCTATCTCATCATCATAATCGAGTAAATCATGTGCAAAACCGACAACGCCAGGATTACGAGCAACCATCAGTGCTCTGCCTTGAGCACGAGAAGCACTGATCTTGTTAAGAGGAAGGAATGTGGCTCTTCCACCACCATTTGTTTTGAGCCACTTAATACAATTTGCAGCAACCTCGTCATCATTAACAACGATACTATTCATCCCACCGCCAAGCGCATAAGCTAATGCAGATTCATGAGCGCTATCCTTTGGAGATGTTAATTCACCTAGAGAACCAAGGATTCCTCTAATTTCACCACTTTCTCTTAATTTAGCAAGAGATCTCAATGTTACTGCCGAGCCAGGGCGAGATGAACGAGCCTCCTGTTGAGCCCTTGCTCTTTCAAGAGCCATGGTGGCTTCACGCACTTGAGCATCGGCTCTATCTCTGTCTTCACGTAGAGCTTTTTCCTGCTTCTGTAACTTCGTGAGTTGACTAGCTAATTCACCACGGTCTTGTTTTGGTGCTTCGCCGCGAAGGTCTTCACCTGTTAATTCCAGGTCGTCCCTCTCAAGTGTTGCATTTTCATATTCCTCTTCAAGTTCTGCTAATCTATCTGAGGCTAGTCGGGCTGCCTGTTCAGCTCTATCAGAGTTGAGCCGAACCTCAGCCTTTGCCGAATGAGCTTTGTTGACCTCTTCTGTTGCTTTACCCAATGCTCGGTTCAAATCACGAGCGTGTTTGTCGCCAGATTCAATGGCATTGCGCGCCTCGTTCTCATCTGCTTCGGCCTTATCGAGATTAGCGTTAGCAGCCTCAACAGCTGCCTTGGCATTATCAATCGCCAACTGAATTCTTTCGGCTTCTTCATTGGCACGATTCAGGTCTTCTTGGAGTTCTTCGTGCTCAATAGTAGCATCATCACTGGCCCTATCTTGATCACCAATTCGATCTCGACTGGTCTCAATTTCAATCTCTAATGCCCTGATTTGATCTAGAACTGCTTTTGACTCACCTGTAGACATACCGTCTAATTCAACTCGAATTGCGACCAATTCTTCCTCCATCTTCAAAAGACGTTGATTTGCTTCGCGAGTACTTTCCCTTAACTTCGCATCTCTCTCTTGATACTTCGTATGGTCTTCATTGAGCATCTGAATTTCATCAATACGGTTCCTATATCGCGATTGCCCTAGAGTGACTTTCGCCTCATCCAATTCATCTTTTAGTGCTTTGAATTTCAGTGCTTGTTCTCGCTCTTTCTCTAATTTCTTCAAACGAGTCTTTTGCTCGCTCTCAAATAATTCGATAGTTTCTATATCGTGCTCAACTCTCTTACGCTGATTATTTGCACTATTGATTTCTTTATCATAGGCAGTAACACCAGCCACTTCTTCGAGTACTCCGCGGCGACGGTGAGGAGTCATAGTTGCGAGATTGGTGACATCTCCTTGCAGGACAATGTTGTATCCATCTCCATGTAGTCCTGCTTCAGCTAGAGTCCTGCGCATTTCAGTTGCAGTAACTGGTCGGTCTCCAATTTTGTAAGATGAGACTGGCTGATTCTTGCGACTCAATCTGACAGATCTTGTGAAATGCGCCTCGTCTTCGTCAATACGTAAACGACGGCGGCCATCAATATCGGGAGTATTGGCAAAAACTAGAGTCACAGACATGTGTCGTGCTGGCTTTCCACTCTTACCGCCATTGAATATCAAATCTGCAACATTGTCGGCTCGCATGACCTTAGTCGAACGCGTCCCAAGGACGAATTGAATTGCATCTCCTGAATTCGATTTACCAGAGCCGTTTGGACCAGTTATTGCGGTAAAACCTTCATCAAATGGAACGGTGATTTCTCCACCAAACGATTTGAAATTTTCAAGTTCAATCCTCAGTAAGTGCATCCCATCACCTTATTGACGTAAGAAAAAGCGCCAACGTCAGACCTGCCCTCGACCCCTATCAGACTATGAAGGTTGAGGCTGCGTACGGTTTTAGAGAAGGATTGCAGACACTTACTTTCATCGCCGAATAGGATGAACTCTTATGGGGCAATCTTGAATGATATATCCCCCTGAGGAATATCATGGTAGCGGGGTTGTCTGAGCGCAATCTACCTCCCGCTGATGTTGCAGTTATTGGATCAGGCATTGCAGGACTCTTTCTCGCCCTAAGATGCTTTCGTCAAGGCCTTACTGTAGTTGTAGTAACAAAGAAAGAATTGTCCACCTCTTCAACTAATTGGGCACAGGGCGGAATTGCCGGAGTACTAGATGTCAATGACGAGTCGGCTCTGGAAGCGCATGTGAAGGACACTTTGTCCTCAGGAGCGGGGCTGTGTGACGAGGAAGTGGTTCGTTCGGTTGTATATGAGGCTGCAGATCGAATCAAAGATTTAGTTGAGCATGGAGTTGAGTTCGACCTTAGTGCTAATGGGTTGTATGACCTTGCCCGAGAAGGCGGTCATTCTGACAAACGCATATTACACACTAAAGATAGAACTGGGGCCGAAATAGAGAGAGCATTAACAGAAGAAATTGCCGAAGAATATAATTCAGGATTACGGATTCTTGAGAATTGGATGGTACTTGACCTAATTCGACGTGATTTCACAGACCCCGACAAAGGCGTTGCTGGACTATGGTGCATGGCGCCGGATGGAGTCGTATACACGCTTGCGGCTAGAACTGTAGTTTTGGCCTCAGGAGGAGCCGGGATGTTACATTTAGCAACCACTAATCCTCCAGTTTCAACGGGTGATGGAGTCGCCATGGCACACCGAGTTGGAGCAGATATCGAGGATATGGAATTCATTCAATTCCACCCCACGGCACTCGCAGTTGATTCTGAACAACCATTCCTAATTACCGAAGCAGTGCGAGGTCATGGAGCGATTCTCATGACTCGAAGCGAATACGATGAATGGCGAATAAATCCCACTCCACTTTCAGAAGCATCATATATGTCAAAATACTCATCTAAAGGTAGCCTAGATACTCGTGATATAGTTGCTAGAGCTACTGATAGAGAAATGAAGGAGAGTGGAGATTCTCATGTCCTTCTCGTCACCGAGCACCTCGACTCTAGAGAATTGAAAGATGATTTCCCCACCATAGCTGCGCGTGTAGAGAATATGGGAATCAGATTTGGGGATGATCCAATTCCGGTTCGCCCCGCCGCTCATTACCTAGTAGGAGGAGTCTCTGTCGACCATTGTGGTAGAGCATTAAGAAATGGAAAACCCATGCCTGGATTATATGCGATTGGAGAAGTGGCAAGAACTGGTCTACACGGAGCTAATCGTCTAGCCTCAAACTCACTTCTAGAGGCTGTCGTGTACTCAGAGCGAGCCGCAGAAGATATCAGCTCTAGAGCAACTAATGGAAAATTGCTAGAGATAATAGAAAATCTGACCCTGTGGCGTGATGATGATCTCGACGAATTTTCTTCACACCCAATGTTAGGTACAGATTTGAGGGCCTTGCGTAGTACAATGACAAATGATGTTGGACTGGTGAAAAGTGATTCTCGGCTGAGTCGTGCTCGTCAAAGAATATCTGAAATACGCGGTGAGATTGTACCATTATGGCATTCTACCAAACCAACTCAGAGCATGGTCGAATTTCGTAATCTCATAATTTGTGCTGAACTAGTCACCGAAGCAAGTATCGCAAGACGAGAAAACGTAGGTTTACACTGGAATATTGACCTGGAATAATCAAGCGAATTCACTAGATTTTTCTATCCCTTTAACCATAGCGTGTAATGCTTGGTTTGCAGGAGTAGGGATTCCAAGAATTTCCCCCCTCTCAACAACGGCCCCACATAGCGAATCTATCTCTGTCAATCGTCCTGCCATTACATCTTGTAGCATAGAACAGCGATTTTCAGAAGTTGCTTCTACCACTTTACGCAGATGATCTTCAAGTTCCACTTCTCCCAAATTAACCCCAAGTCCTCGAGCAACAGATACTGCCTCACTCATAGCAGCAAGAGATTGGTCCCATAATTCAGGCACCTCCAAAATCGCTCCATTCCGAACACCAGCTATGGCACAGACAGGATTTATCGCCACATTCAGGAGTAATTTTCGCCACACAATCTGCTGAACATCTTCTGACCAGATTGGTTCTAACTGAGCATCACTCAGTGCTGCAAATAGTTCAGACGCAATACCGGATGCAGGACCTCCATCGAGACCACCCATCCGGATAGCACCTCTGCCAACCCAGTATACAGAACCGTCACCATCTCTCCAAGCCCCATGAGTAATTGAGCCCCCTAAAACTCGGTCACGACCAATGCGATTAGCAAGAATTTCAGAGTTGCCCAAACCATTCTGCAAACTAATTGCAAGACCATCTGAAGTCAGCATCTCTTCTGCTAACTGAGCTAGTACAGGAGTTGATGCTGCCTTACCACAGATTAGAGCAACATCACAACTAGACTGAATTGATTCGGATAACGGAGTTTCACTATCTACGATGATAAAACGTTCTGATGGTATCATCTCTATTGAGCCCTCAGGAGTGTGAAGAATCAATCCGATGTCACTAAGATTTTTTGCGGTTTGACCTCGAGCGACTGCGAGTAAATCGATTTGACTATCTGAGAGTGCTCCGAGGACAACGCCTCCAATTGAACCAACTCCAAGAACTGCTATTCTCATCATTACACCTCAATAAACGAGCGAGCGGCAAGATTGAGGGTGATTCCATCATCACCTGTAGTCACCCAGTAAACCAGCGAAGCTTCAGGGTCACCATTACTTGTGATATTAACTTGGACTGAAGACATTGCACTTACTTCCGAAGGAACCGAAACGTCCCAATAATCAGAACCGGCAGCGTCGCCAGTCCAGTCTAAAGAAATCGACATTGAGTAGTTCTCTCTGTTGGAAATGATGAATTCTTCACCATAGTTAGGTAAGACGTCTGGCCCTTCAACCATCGAATACCAAGATAGCATATTTGTATCATCACATATTGCTAACCATCCAGGACCATTCATCTGTAGAGTGCCAACTCCAAGAGAGTTCTCTGGAATAATAATCGAAGATTGATCTGAGAGTTCTATTTCCCATTCTCCTGTAGAATTAACTCCAGCTATTACATTTGTAGATGGGCAGAATGCAGAGCCTGATTCACCGCGTGTGATTGAGAATTCATATGGCCGATTTGAAGATAGGAACTGCCATTCTCCATCAGAGAATGCAAGTCTAATCTGAGATTCTTCGATTGGCATTACTAGAATATCATTTGATCCATTTGACCTTGAAATTGTTATTTCCGGACCCATGGAGAAATATGAGTCAGGTGAGCGTTCCTGCGAAAACATAGCACCTTCATGACCCCGCATACATAGATCATGAAGACCCTCTTCTAGTGACGTCTCATTCTCAAATGACCAGAACTGATTACTATTTGTCAAATTGACATAGTCTCCTTCAGCTACCAAAATCTCAACACAAATTCTTGGTGTTTCTGTATCTTCAACCATCACCCAAAGGGGATCAATGGACGTGGTCACTCCCGTTGGTTGGAATACAATTGAATGTTCATCAACATGCCCATCTACATCGATAAGAATGACTAGTCTGAATGCTTGCGGACTAGCATCAACAGTTCTAGAAAGGTTGAATGAAACTTCTTCATGAGAGGCTTGAGAGACATCGTCAAATCTACACACTGCCCTTTCATCAAGACATTCAGATTCTATTTGCCAATTCCCTAATGGATCACCTTCAACGCGCATCTGTAGCCAACCTGAAACCGAAGCGATGCCTGATGGCTCAAGTATCAACTCAAACTCAACCTGCCCGTCCTCGAAGAAGACTAACTCCTCCCAATCGTCTGTTGAAAGTCCGCCATCCCAGTCGGGCATCTCAAAAGTAGGATTCATCCCTGGAAATCCAAGAAGCAGAATAAAGACCAGTATTGCGCTAAATTTCAGACGATCATCATCTGAAATTCCTTTTGCCACATCTACAACTAGTGGAGAAGGGGTATTCTCAGGACTGAAACGCCTCATAGCTGCTATTGCGCCAATAAGAAGCCAAGGCCAGTATTCTGTATTGACAAAAATTAGTACCACAGCAGCAAGAGTTGCTATGAATACAGGAGTTTGTTGCTCTGGGTTTGACATTTCTCTTGGACCAATTATCGAGTATAGTAGGCGGTCCCCTGGTAAACCGGGAATTGGAAGAAGTAGCGTCCATCCAACAAGTGAAAGACCAATTCCCGCCAAAGCAGAAAGATGAGGCCACTGAAGGCGTATCGTCAAATCTTCGCCAATCCAATCAAGCGATAGTATTGAGATAAGAGGATTATTCTGAAAAGCGATAGGAACCTCATTTAGAACCGGCGGCTCAGAGGATGTCAAACTCAGTCCGATTAGAGTTAGAATAGTTCCAGACAAGAATAGCGTCAATGGTGCAACAAATTCAATCATACCTAGGGATTTTCGATCAGGAATTGGTGTCAAGTCTGCTCTACGTTGACTCAATAATCCTGCAATCCCGAACGGCCAAATTGGAGACACTATCGGAAATGCAATGGGAACAATATGACCGATTTCTATTCCAAAGTGAGCTGCAGTACGCTTCCTGATGTCGCTAGCCAAAAACAGCACAAACATGATTGGCAAGGAGAATTGGGTTATCGAATTCAGCAAAATATCTTGATCAAAACTTGCCGAATCGGGATTGAATCGTAATTGCCAGGTAGAACCTACCAGCGTCAGGAATCCTGCCATCATTGACCATACAGCAAAATTTTGCCAATTCGGAATCATTGGTTCTGAAATGGGATAAGGAGCAACAGAGAGAATATTTGGTTTACCTTCATCTAACATTGCAAGCCACCCTAACTCTTCTAGATGAGAGTTAATTTCGACTAGAGCATCACTATCGGATGTATTTCCTCTTGCCTGAGCCTGCCAAGCAATACCTGCCGCTACTTCTTCACCCAATACGAAGTGCCTCTCAAGGACATATTGAAGCAACTCTTGCTGATTCCATGCATGATGGTCTAGAACTAAGGGCTCATGCTCTGACATGTATTCAACCACCTCCGGTGGTTGCGAACTTGGACACTCACCTATCAATCCGCGCTAGGCATAGACTGAGAATAATCACTTGTTCTTGAATCGCTTCAGGCGGAAGGTTTCTTCTCTTTCCATTTCCTCTAAACGAAGTTGAATAAAGGTCTGTGCTTCTTTCATCTCAGGTATTACCTTGAACTCTAGAGCGTTGACTCGGCGCTTAGTAGCCTCAATTTCTTCCAAAAGGCGCTTGAGAGTTGCTTCCATTTCAGCAGCCTTGACTATGTTTGCGATTAGATCGGAATAGGCATCAGCAGCCTCATCGATGTATGGAGAACCACCAATCAGGCCAGTTCCTCGGTTCTCGATTGTTGAAGTCAAATTCTCTCCAACTACCTTTGGTACTACTACGCCCATAATGTTTCGAGGAGACACTTCGACAAGAGGGGATGCTGAGTTTGCAATTGCTGCACTCTTGACCACTAGGCCTCCTTCGAGAGCACTGGCAAGGCTGATTGTCTCAACGGCCTTACGGTAGGTGGCTACAAGTTCTTCACGAGCAGTAATCATCTCTGAAAGCAAAGTACGGAATTCATGGAAAAGTCCGTCCCGCTTCATCTTCAGCAGATTGTATCCACTAGATGTTTGCTTGATTCGACGCTTGAGGTTAATCAGCTCAGAGCGGGTCGGTTTTATGTCGAGTGCCATACTGTTTCACCTCCTTCATCAAATCACAAATTGGAGTTTTCACTCTTTCTTCTCGGTTGGGTGATACTTGTCAATCCACTTTTGGTCTAGACGAACTAGATACTTTGTATCGATGTTCGACAATAATTCCCAAGCATAGTCAAGAGTCCCTTCGCCGATTGAACGATCTTCATCGCGTCCCTGTCGTAGGAATTGATTCTCAAAAATATCAGAGAACTTCAGCAATTGAAGGTCACGCTCATTTAGCGCATCTTCTCCGACAATTGCAACCAAACCACGTAGTTCACGACCCTGTGCATATGCTGCATAAAGTTGGTCGGATACAGACTTGTGATCCTCTCTAGTCTTATCAGGTCCAATACCTGCGTTCATCAGTCGACTGAGCGAAGGTAGAACGTTGATTGGAGGATAGATACCCTTCTGGTGCAATTCACGGGAAATCACAATTTGACCTTCTGTGATATACCCTGAAAGATCAGGGATTGGATGGGTGATATCGTCACCGGGCATAGTCAAAATCGGGAATTGAGTGATTGAACCCTTCTTGCCCTTAACAAGACCTGCACGCTCATAGAGCATAGCCAAGTCAGTGTACATGTAACCTGGATAACCACGTCGGCCAGGAACCTCTTCACGGGCTGCACCGATTTGACGCAATGATTCACAATAATTTGTCATGTCAGTGTAAATGACGAGCACGTGATAATCGTGCTCGAATGCAAGGTATTCTGCTGCAGTCAGAGCAAGACGAGGAGTAATCAAACGCTCGACTGCTGGGTCGTCAGCTAAGTTAACGAAAAGACAAGCGTTCTCTAGTGCACCAGTTCGCTCCAAATCGTGAACGAAGAAGTTGTACTCTTCTGCTGTGATTCCCATTGCACAGAAAACTACGACGAAATCATCATCGCTACCAACAAGCTTTGCTTGTCGAGCAATCTGAAGTGCGATATCGTTGTGTGGAAGACCTGCTGCACTAAAGATAGGCAACTTCTGTCCACGAACTAGAGAAGTACAAGCATCAATCGCTGAAATTCCAGTTTGGATGAACGCTTCTGGACTCTCACGCGAGTACGGATTGATTGCAGCACCGATAATGTCTGCCATCTCGTCGGCGACGATTTCTGGACCACCATCACGAGGGCGGCCTGCACCATCGAGAATTCTACCGATTAAATCAGTTGAAACTGGTAACTTGAAAACATCGCCCATGAACTTGACACCGGTTTGTCGATCGACGGATGCAGTTCCTTCGAAAACCTGAACGATGACTTGATCATCTGAAGTATCGAGAACTTGACCATTTTTCATGGTGCCATCAGATAGGCGCAATTGTACGATTTCGCCAAATGCCACTGGTTCAGTTTTATTCAGGAACACAAGAGGCCCCTTCACGTCAGTAATTGTGCGGTATTCTTTGCCACTCATTCAGTTCGCCTCCATTGTTGCAGAAATCTGCTTATTCATATCATCGAGAAGCCCTTCGATTTTCTCAGCATATCCTTCTGCGAATCGTCCGCGCATCAAATCTGAGCGCGCTGGAACATTGACAACATCTTCTAGCATCGCACCACCAGCAAGGGCTTTCTTCGATTCTTCTTGGAAGGAAAGAATCGCCTTTGCCATTGTGTATTGTAGATTCAAATCACTGTAAGTATCGACATCGTGGAATGCATTCTGTTGTAGGAAGAATTCACGAATCATACGAGCAACTTCGAGAGTCAACTGCTGGTCAACAGGAAGTGCATCAGAGCCGACCAATTGAACGATTTCTTGCAGCTCAGACTCAACCTGAAGTAAAGCACTAATCTCGGTACGAACTTCTGGGAAGTCATTCGATATATTATCGCGGTACCACTGATTTAGTGAAGGCGGGTATAGAGAATATGAGTTCAACCAGTTAATTGCAGGGAAGTGACGTTGTCGTGCAAGACCTGCGTCTAATCCCCAGAATACCTTAACGATACGAAGTGTACCTTGGCTGACCGGTTCAGAAATATCTCCACCAGGTGGAGAAACCGCTCCAATAACCGAAATTGAACCATCATCGCCACTCAATGTTTCGACACGCCCTGCGCGCTCGTAAAATTCAGCCAGACGGCTTGAGAGGTAAGCAGGGTATCCTTCCTCACCAGGCATTTCTTCAAGACGTGAAGAAATTTCACGCATTGCTTCA
>Ga0206683_10001197_pt1 | contig 18232 bp, 15 predicted proteins | sample M280m12015metaG_FD_155483 | JGI IMG/M metagenome (GOLD analysis project Ga0206683, IMG submission 155483) | Ammonia-oxidizing marine archaeal communities from Monterey Bay, California, United States - M2 80m 12015 | ecosystem: Environmental > Aquatic > Marine > Intertidal zone | place: USA...
TCTAATGTCTTTAAATGAAATAGCCTATATTATTAAGAATGCAGATTTTTGTGTTTGTTCAGATACAGGTTTAGCTCATCTATCTGCTTTAACTGGAACACCCTCTATAACTCTTTATGGTCCCACACAAACATCTCTGATAGGTACAACTGGAATCAACCAAAAGCACCTAATTGGTAATAACGAAGATATAAACCAAATAACGGTTTCAGATGTTATAAATGAAATGGGTAAAAAATACCTTTCTTAGGGTACTAAAATTCTTCTCTCGCTTTGCCGAGGCTTCATTAAACAGCTAGTCACAAGACTTAAATTCACCAAATGTACTTATCTTCTTTTAAAAACTTTAAAACTTCTTGATACTTAGAGCTCATTTGAAGAATGGCCTCTATTTGTTTAATCCTTACTTCCCAAGTTGCTCTCATGTGTTTCTCAAGATTTTTTGAAGGGAAATATTTTTTAATCCTCCTGTCTTGACCAAATTTTACATAGAAGAAATGTTTTTCAACAAGCACTTTTATGTATCTTTCAATAGATTTGTCACTCAAGGTAGTTTGACTTTTTAGGTCAGAAGAAACGAAATATCCTTTTTTTCTAAATGAGATTTCAGCGATTACAAATAAAACTGTGTACCTTTGATCAAATAGATATATCTCGGGTATGCCTAATTTCTTAACGTTTTCATCAAGCAATATACGAGCTTCTGCAACGGTTTTAATATTTTGCAAATATTCATCATATATTGTCTTCATATATTATCGACACAGGTAGAGGTAAAAATTTAACCGAAATTATACACTTTTATTTACCCTGTAAAGATAATAATGATTCTTATTTACTCCTACATTCTCAATTGAATTTTTTACTTTTTATTTTGATAAAATTAACTTTAAGAGGTAAATATGGAAAATATTGAATTAAATTCATCTAAAGCAACAGATATCCTAAATACGATTATGGAATATGAGTTGGCTGGTGTTGTTAGATATACGCACTATTCTTTAATGGTTGCTGGTCCCCATCGACTTCCTATTGTCCAGTTTTTAAAGGATCAAGCCAATGAGTCGCTTCTTCATGCTCAACAAGCAGGAGAACTATTAACAGGACTTGATGGCCATCCAAGTCAAAAAATAGCGGAGATTATCGAGACAAACAACCATTCAATTAAAGACATTCTTCAAGAGAGTTTAGCGCACGAAATGCATGCCTTAAGCCTGTACAAAGATCTATTAAAAGAAGTTGAAGGCTCATCAATTTACTTAGAAGAATACGCCAGAGGTTTAATCGGCCAAGAAGAACAGCATCAGTTAGAACTGAAGAAAATGCTTAAAGACTTTAGTTGATTGGTGCATTCATTGATACATTGGCTTTTCTGAATCTAAGCCTTATGGACTCAAAGATAGAAATGGATTAACGCTCACACTCTTTGGTTATGCCATAGGTGGACACAATATCCTTGAGTTACGAGATAAGGCTCGTGAGTTAAGCGAAGTAATGGGATATGTGGATCTTGAGATTGGCCAGGCTCTAGGGATCCTAAAGCAAAGTAACTTAATACCTACGAAGCATTAACCTACATTTAATTTGTTTCAATGAGTTCTCCGTCGATATATCTTTCAGTTTTAATTATATCCCCTTCATTATCAAAATATGTCCAAATTCCATCTCTTTCATTATTTTTGAAATTTGTTTCTGTTTCTAAATTCCCTTCAGGATTGTAGTAATTCCAAACACCTTCATAACTACCTTTAACTAGTTGTCCTTCGTAACGTAAGATTCCGTTGTCATAGTATCCAATACATGGCCCAGTCCAAAGGGGTTTAAAGCGTTCGATAAGCTTAATATCTCTTGTACAAGGATCTAAGCTTTCATAAAAAAAGTGTTCAAATATTATTCCTATAAAGGCAGGAACGTAAAAAAGCCCCGCTATAATGGCTAAACCAATAATTATTCTTCGTAAGTATTTCAACACAAATTTATCATAGCTTGTGCCGTTAGCGACAGTAAAGAAAAAGCCGACTGTCTAAAAAAGTCACATTGACGATGTTCTTATACAATAATACTATTGTTAATGAGAATATTCTCAATACATAATTTAATTAATATTAGGAGGAAATTATGACTGAAATGGATTTATGGAATTATGCACAGACAGCTAATAGCACTGGTGCACTTTATGGAATAGGTCTGGCTATATTTATTGGCCTAGGGTTTTGGATATCTGGGGCTATGTATAACAGTACAGATAAAAACATCATAGGTAAAATTACAGCAAGTGTTTTTGTTCTTACAGTTGCTACTTTCTATTTATTTAATAACGCTCTAGTTGAATGGAATATCAATCAAGTTGCTGCGGGTTTAGCTTTTCTTAAAGAAACTACTGAAGGGATATCTCCAGGAGGCCAAGTAATAATTGATGCAAATGATCCAGGTGCGCCTTTCTCATTGATGCCTAATGCAGTTGCTGGATTGTTCATAGCTTCAGTTTTGGTAATGCAGTTATCTGGAATTTGGATGACTAAGAAAAGTTAACTTTTCTTGCAAAAAAAGGGGGCATTAGCCTCCTTTTTTTATATACAATTCATCTATTAATCGTAGCTTGTGCCGTTACCGACAGTAAAGAAAAACTCGACTGTCTAAAAAAAGAAAGCGACTCGAAATCACCCTCTGTATGTTTCAGTAGAAAGAACCTAGAATTTTCTAATTCGGGTCAAATTCGGGTCAAAACACAAAAAAAGGGTTCATTTAGAACCCTCGTATTAAGCTGAAAGTGGCGGATAGTGAGGGATTCGAACCCCCGAAGGGTTTGACCCCTTGCCGGTTTTCAAGACCGGTGCATTCAACCAGACTCTGCCAACTATCCTTTGTTAAGTCCTAATTTCGAGCATTGTACTATAAAGACTTATTAATTATAAAATTGATTATTTTCCAGAAAAATTAGGTTCTCTTCTCTCTAAAGAAGAGGCTATACCTTCTTTGAAATCTTCAGTCTTCTGTAATCTAATTTGTTCTGATAACTCCCAAGCTACGACTTTTTCTACTTGATCTGCAAGATCTCCTTTTACGGTAGATCTAATTGATTCAACTGCCATAGGTGCAGAGCTTGCGATTTCAGATGCAAACTTTATTGATTCATCCAATAAAGTCTCCTTAGAAGTAATCTTATCTACCAGCCCCATCTCTAAAGCCTCTTCTCCTTTAACTCTCCTAGCTGTATAGAGCATATCAGCTGAATGTTGTATACCTACTACTCTTGGTAGAGTTACAGAACTACCGAAACCTTGATGAAATCCAAGCTTAGCAAAATTCGCACTGAATTTAGCCTCAGGGCAAGCGATTCTAAAATCGGCAGATAAAGCAAGTCCTAACCCTCCCCCTACGGCAGCACCTTGAACAACCGCTATTACAGGTTTATTGGTCCTAAACAATCTAATTGCTTGATCATACAGTTTTGAATAAGGGTGAGATTTATCATGCATGTCTTTATCTTCTCCAAAATTAGCGCCGGCACAAAAATTCTTACCTTCAGAGCATAATAAAATTACCCTGCACTCATCAATGCTGTCTAATTCTTCATATGCATCTGCTATTTGTTGGATTAAAAATGAATCAAAGAAGTTATTTGGGGGTCTTTGAATCGTTATTTTTGCTATGTAATCCTTAACTTCGATGGAAACATCATCATACTCTTTCATTATTAACTCCCTACGCTTGAAAAGAATGACAATAAATCAGCTTTACTGCCATTCACTTTTATAGAACCTGTGACCAAAGAAATCGGCAAACTTTTTAAACCTGTAAGCACAGCCTTCATATCCTCTTCTGTGGCCATGACCTGTACACTGGAACCTACCACTTCAAAGGGTTGTATTTCTAGAACTCCTTTTCGTAGGAATAATGAAAATTTCTTTCCCGAATCAGTGAAGTTAAATAGAAGATGTATATTTTTTTCAATTGATTTTTCAGGCACGACACTTACTTTTAAACTTTCTAGCATAGCTTCAATGGGGTACTTTTTTACTACTTCTAAAGTAGGAGCTAATAAGTCATTAGGTTGATAATTATCATCTAGTAAAGCTGCGCTACTTAAATAGTAGTACCTAGAATTTGGGTTACTTTCTCTCTCCCCTAAAACTTTTAAGCAAGACATTCTCAAAACAGTGCTTTCTTTGTTCTTTGGTTTACTTAAAAGTAAATAATCCGTAAGTTGCAAGGCCCATTGGTATTCCTCATTCTTAAAAGATTCCTCCGCTAAACTGAATAAGCTATCCCATCCCCCTGCAAGATTAATAAGGTTATTCGCTTCTTCTATACGCGGTAAAGGTTTTAAAGTAGAAGGATTACCATCAAACCAGCCTAAATAACCTGAAAAAACATTTCTTGCAGACCACTCTGGGGAACCGTAAAACTCTTTTAAAAATGGAGAATCTCCTAAGTGCTTAGGCAAAGAAATAGTTTCAGCTATCTCATCGGGACCCATTCCTTTATTCATCATCCTGATAGTTTGGTCATGAATATATTGAATACCATCTCTATAGGTAGTTAATTTATGATAGATTTCTTCCTTTCCTGAAATAGGTCTTGTGTGACTAGGAATAAGGTGTTCAGGTTCAAGGTATCTCATCATGTCTAAACTATTTACCCAACCTGCTAAATCTCTATAGGGCGTTCCTCTAATCGTATAAAGATTAGGAAAAGTCTTATAGAAGTTATCTCCAGGAAATAAAGCTTTTTTATCTGGGAGCCAAACAAACAACTGATCGTTTGTTTCTCCAGGAGCATGGTATAAAACTATCTTTACACCTGAAACTTCAAATTCTAATTTATCTTCAAAAACTTTTGTCGGGTAAAGTAAACCAGGCGTTCTTCCATCTTTTCCGATCTCCAAGAACGGTCCAATGCCATTATTTTCTACATGTTCATTAGGTAGGACATTTCCAAACATCTTGCCAGACCTTGAAGATATTATTGGTCTTAATATGCCAATAACTCTTGAAATGTATTTTTCGGTAGATGAATGAGCGTATATTTCAGGGTCTGATTCTTCAGCAAAAACTGAAGCTCCATAAACATGATCAGCATGATTGTGGGTGTAAATAATTGCAGAAACAGGATTAGGATTAATGGATTGAAAAATTTCTTTAACTTCTCGTGCTGTTTCTATGGTGCCAGTGGTGTCTATAATTATATTTGAATCTTCACCTTCAACCATCATTGCGTTTGCCAAAGCAAAGCCAATTGCCATATGCACACCTTCAGTAACTTCTATGACTTCTTTGTTGAATTCGGCAGTATGTTCTTTTAAATCTTCTGGGGTAGAAGGAAGAGAAGCTTCTATTTCTATTTCTTCGCTGCAACTAATTAATAATGACAAGAATAGTAAATAGAGATAATTTTTCATTACTTAAATTATATCAAGTTTGCAACGCTTTCATCCATCTTCTAGATTTATAACGAATAGCCAATAACACTCCTTTAATAAAATAATCAGCTATTAAGGTTGCGTAAATCCATTCAATAGACAAACCTAGATTGTAAAATAGGAAGGCTAAAGGAACTCTGATCAAAACTAGACCTATGAGAGTAATTATCAACGGAGATTTTGTATCCCCCGCTCCCCTTACAGCACCTCCAATAGAAAATTCTATTGCCATAAAAGGTTGCATAATTCCAAGTATCCAAACAAAAACAACTGCTTTATTTACAACGTCCACATCGTTAATAAAGAAAGTTGCTAATTCTCTAGAAAACAAAGCCAGTATTAAACCTAAACTTCCCATAGAAAGTATAGTCATTGTTGCCGCTCTAAAACCAGAGTCGTAAGCTTTATCTGGGTTCGAAGCTCCTAAATATTGACCTGTTAGAGTTGCGCCTGCTATAGCAAAACCATTACCTACGGTAAAAGACAGCATTAACACGTTAACACCTATGTTGTAAGCGGCTACTGCGTCCGTTCCGTATAAGGCCACTATCCAGAAAAAAGAAAGCATTCCGAATTGAAATATGAATGACTCCATGCCGGCAGGATAACTAATTGTAATTAGTTGTTTTAATCTATCAGAAGTCATAGATCCAGCTTTGCCGATACCCACAGCTAATTTCTTCCCAAACCATAAGGCTAAAACTAACAAGGAATTAAAGGTAAATGCCAATCCTCCTGCTAATGCAGCTCCGACAACACCCATTTCTGGTAAGCCAAACCTTCCTTCTACAAGCCCTATTAAGAGAAAAATATTAATTACGTTAGTTATAAATCCAATATATAAAGGTGTCCTAGCATCGCCTGCAGCCCTTTGTGCTGTTCCTAAAACCATAGAGATAGCGAAAACAGGTGTAAATGAAACTAATATTGTTGTGTATGTTACAGAAAGTTCCTGAGAGGTTTCGTTTAGTCCAAATAGACCTATGATTGAATCAGCACCTATCCACAGCATAATGGCAGTTACGAAAGAGATCGCTAGACATAATCCTAAAGAAGCTCTTGTCACTTGAGCGGCTTCTACAGGATTGCCTGAACCTACTGCTCTTGCTACCAAAGCGGTTGTTCCAGCCATAATAGCCATTAATAAAGCCTGAAAAACCCAAAATATCCTCTGTCCGGTTCCTACCGCAGCAACAGCTTCTGCTCCTAAGGAACCGACTGCTTTGATAGCCACAAGCCCTACAGAAGCAAAAAGTAAATTACTAAGAATAGACGGCCATGCCAAACCCCATACACTGAGAGATTCAGGATGAGTTATTTCGGCAGACTCTTCTATGGTCTGATTTTTATCTACTTCCGTGGACATAAGAAAGGCTGTTATAGTATCACATTACTTATTTCATCTTATGGCTAAGCTCTACTTCAATTACTCTTCTATGAATGCAGGAAAATCAACAATGCTTTTACAGGCAAATCATAATTATCAAGAAAGAGGAATGAGCACAATTATCTACACGTCCAGTGTAGATGATCGTTACGGAAAAAAAGAAATAGTATCAAGGATAGGTCTTAAAGCAGAATCAAATATCTTTTCAGATAGTACAAATATTTATGAGGAAATCATAAACTTTAATAAAAGTAATAGAGTTGACTGTGTTTTGATAGACGAGGCTCAGTTCCTCAATAAAAATCAAGTGGCTCAACTAGGTCAAATAGTTGATACCTTAGACATACCTGTCCTTACGTTCGGAATAAGAACAGATTTTAAAGGGAATTTATTTGAAGGTAGTGAATATTTATTAGCTTGGGCAGATAATTTAAAAGAAATTAAGACAGTTTGCCATTGTGGCAGGAAGGCCACTATGGTTTTAAGGTTAGATAAGAATGGAAATGTTATTGACGAAGGTGATCAAATAGAAGTGGGTGGAAATGAGAAATACGTATCCATATGTAGGAAACATTTCTATGAAAAAAATATAGGTAAATCTATATAATGCCTACAATAAATCCTGTCATACACGAAGCCAAAAGAGCAGCCCAAAGAGCTTTACCGGTGACTGATATTAGGTCATCCCTTCTTTCGGGAACCATTGCACTCATTCCACTTAAAAGAATTCCGACACTGCTAAAGTTAGCAAAACCGCAAAGAGCGTATAGCATAATGAGTCTACTTTTTTCTGATAAATTGTAAGTTTCAGAATCAGACAGGTATAAATAAGCTACGAATTCGTTAAGAGCTGTCTTAACGCCTAATAATTGACCTGCCATTAAAGATTCTTCCCAAGGGATTCCCATAAACCAAGCCAAAGGAGCAAAAATAAATCCCAATATCCTTTCAATTGTTATGGCTGAACCGTTAACTTCAGGGAATATCCCTAAAATAGAATTCACTAAAAATACCAGTGCCATAACAACAATTAACATTGCGATAACGCTTAAAAATATTTCTAGACCATTTTTAGTTCCTTGAGTTAAAGCATCCACTGTACTTGTGTACATTTTCGAAGAGTCTCCTTCTGGAAAGTCTGTTTTAACTTCGCTCGGAATCATCATATTTGCAAACATAATCCCAGCGGGTACAGATATCAAAGATGCTGTGAGGAAATGACCTATCAACCCAGGTCCATATATAGGAGTTAACATGGTCGTATAGATAACCATGACTGAACCAGCGATGGTTGACATACCTACAGTCATTAATATCAAGAGTTCATGCCTTGTCATTGAAGACAAATATGGTCTTACCAATAGAGGGGCTTCAACTTGGCCCAGGAATACATTTGCTGTTGCGCCTAAACCTATTGGACCGCCTACATTAAGTGGTTTCTTAAACAACACTGAGAGTGCATTAACAATGATAGGAATTACTCTCCAATGCCATAGTAATGCTGAAATCGCAGACATTAAGATAATTAAAGTAAGGCCGCCAAATGCAAATATAAAAGTCCCTCCTGGATTAGTAATATCAAAAGGAGCGTTCGGTGCTCCATCAGCTAAATAACCAAAAACAAAACCTGTTCCATAGTCATTTGCTGCCTTCAATACCATTACTCCGTCTGACAGGTATTCAAAAAAAGAACCTACTAAATCCACTTTTAACAATAAAAGAGCTAATATCAATTGAATTAAAACTCCACTAACAACATATTTAAGCTTGATGGCTTTTATGTTCTCACTAAACATTGCTCCTAAAAAGAGAAGAGCAAAGAAACCTATCGTTGGCTGTAGATAATCCATCATTGAATAAGCTTAATCTCTTTCAGTCTCTGTTGTAAATATTTCTCAGCCAATATATTTTGTGGGTATAGATTGGGATTATTTTTATTATAACAATTAGTTAATGTTTCAATAAGCCAATCAGGATTTGGATGAACGAAAAAAGGTATCGAATACCTAGATGAACTATATTCAGATTCTGTTGCTCTTACTCTATGAGTTGTAGAAACTAAATAATTGTTTGTGAGTCTTTGCATCATATCGCCAATATTGCAGACGATAACATCACTTTCAACCTTAACATCTATCCATTCATTTGATTTTGTTAATATCTCTAATCCTTTCTGATGACCTCCGACTAAAAGAGTAATTAAATTAATGTCTTCATGAGCTCCAGCTCTTTCTCCTAAGTCCCCATCAACAACAGGAGGATAATGTATAGGCCTCATAATACTGTTTCCTTCATTCACAGCCGAAGAAAAGAAATCTTTTTCGAGTTTTAAAAAGTGCCCAATAGAATCTAGTATTTCTTTACCAAGAGCATCAAATTGATTAAACAATTCTGTAGTCTTTTCTTCAAAGGATGGTATCTCTGACACCCTAAAATTTTCATGCATCCATTCTCTATAAGGATGATTTCTTGGTATCTCTCTACCTACATGCCAAAATTCTTTAAGATCAGCAAGACTGCCTCCTTTAGGGGTCTCAATCTTAAATGGAGTATATCCTCTAGCACCACCTATATCTGGTTTATGATATTGCAATTTTGTTTCCTTAGAAAGACTAAAAAAAGTTTGAAAGATTAGTAGCACTTCTTCAACTAGTACAGTATCTATTCCATGATCTTTAATTCCACAAAAGCCAAATTCACTAAAATTTCTTTCTAGCTCTTTAGAGAACCCAGGAAGATCAGATTGTTTGTCATTTAATGATAATATTGAGAATGGATTAGACAAATTTACCTCAAAAATAATTTAGTATTTAATAACTTTAAGTTAAATTATAAACCATATGACTAAACTTTACGGATTTGGTAACGCTCTTATTGATATTGAGATATCAATAAAAGAAGAAGACCTAAAATCTATCGATATACCCAAAGGATCTATGAAAGATATTTCTCATGAAGAAATGACCAACCTTTTATCTGGCTTTAGTTCTAGTATAAATAGTAGATTACCTGGAGGATCTATAGCTAACGCGCTTTATGCAGCAAATCAATTTGGCGCAATTATTCATTTTAGTTGTTCGGTTGGGAATGATGATTATGGAGAATACTTTGTAGATAGCTTTATGGATAATGAGAATCTCATAACTTATAAGATGTCTGATAAACCTACAGGAATTTGTTTAATCTTTGTAACTCCCGATGGAGAAAGAACCATGGCATCAAATTTAGGAGCTAATGAAGACCTAAGCCCCGAAGCGTTGAATATTGAAAAAGTTGAATCGTCAGATTTTCTTATATTTGATAACTTCTCCCTAACAACAACTTTAGCCAATAGCACTGTTGTCTCTGCCCTTAATAACAAAAATAAATCTACAAAAATATGTTTTGGATTATCTGATGTTAATTTAATAGATAGAAATATTGAGCGTTTAGAATGGCTCTCTCAAAATAAAATTGAATACGTTTTTGGTAACGAAAAAGAAGTGGAACGCTTAAAAGAAGTTTTAGAATTTTATGCAGAAAATTTTGTTAAAACATTAGACAGTCGAGGTGCGATGCATAATGATCACATGATGCCTGCACCGAAGTTAGCTAGTGTAGCTAATACTAATGGTGCTGGAGATGCCTTAATGGGAGCTTTCTTAGCTTTAAAAGAAAAAGAAGGAGTAGAGAAGGCTTTGATGAAGGCAGTAGCTTACGCAACCAGAGTATGCAGTGTTAATGGCCCGAGGCTTACATAAAAAAAGCGCCACTCAATGGCGGCGCTTTTTCTAAGTAGTAGAATTAGAACTCGTATTTAAATCCAAGATTCCACTGATAAGATGATTGACCATCTTTATTGTAAACAAACAATGAATCATCAGGATCAACACCTACGATGTTGTATCTACCTTGTGAATCGTAAGGATTATCTTCATCAAGAATAATCTGCTTACTTCTATTGCCGTATTGTTTCATAATTCCTTTATCATCATCTATTAGATTAAGAAGATTAGTAATGTCTAGGTAAAGGATAACTTTTCCAATTCCTGTATCAATATCTTGAGTAATTCTCAAATCTAAAGTAGAAGTCCAAGGACTATTAAAAGCGTTTCTAGGGGCTATTTGACCTCTAAAAGATGCTAGTCCAGTACTGTTAACATGCGCCATAACGGCACTCGCTACAGCAGCACTTGAAAAGACTACATTAGGGTCATCAGCTCCAGAAGGGATATAAGCAGCATCGTATCCACCATCACCTTTGCTGTTTGCAAATGCATCATCGTATCCATCAAAGGTAACACTGTAAGGCTCTCCTGATTTTCTTACATAAACAAGCGAGAATCTTGTGTCATTTTGACCGAATAACTGGGTTGTGTAGTCTAAACTTGAAATGAACTTGTGTTCCGCCATGAAGTTAGATCTTGCAGCATCGATATTTTCACCATCCGCTCTTACCGACCTAGAATATGAACTTTCACTTTGTGCGCTGGTTAACTCAAAGATATCTGTGGCTCTCATCTTTGTGTAACCTGCATACCATTTAACTTCTCCAAATTCCTTGAAAGTAGAAATAGTCCATGCTTCAGTGGTTCCTTTATCGGTATTAGTTAGGTTGTAATCTCCTCTACCACCATATACACCTCTTCCGTCTGCTAGTGTAGTTTTCTTGTAATAACCTAAGTCTCTAAAGAACACAGCTTGTTTAACCTGATCAAGGTTGTATTCCAAAGTTACGTCCCATCCTCCCTGTGTAATCATATCTAAAGCTAAACTCGTTCTCCAGGAAGAAGGTGCTTCGAAATTAGGATCAGTACTTTGCGCAACTCCGTAAGGATTGTCTCCTGCAGGAACAACATATTTAGAAGGTGCTGTTAACCAGAAAGCAGTTGGGTCGCTTCCAACAGGCATATAACCAGGGAAGTTACTTGCGGTCTCATCAAAAGAGAACCAGCCTCTATAGTCTGCAGTTGCACCTGTTCTTGAGTAACCATTTCCATACCATACTCGAGGGATTCTGCCCATGAATAGACCTCTTCCACCTCTTACTGTGGCTGCAACGACTTTATCACTATCTCCAAACAACGATTCTGATACATCCATGTTAAATGAGAATCTTGGTTGTAAGACATCAAAATCAAACTTAGAAGCATTAGAGAATCCATAGTGCTCAACAAAATTTACATTAGTTGCAGGAGCAATTGGAGTTAATACAGAGTCATATCTTATTCCGTATTGAACAGTTAGATCGCTGTTAACGAACCATCTATCTTGAATATACATAGAAGTTTTTTCTACTTCAAAATCTGCCGCAACACTTTGGACATTGGTATGACCAGCATAAGGTTCATGTATCCTTAAACGACTCCACTTACCTATTTTATAGTCATCAAAACTGTTAAAACGCACTTCGGCGTTGTACCTAGCAATAAATAAGTTTACTACATCAGAATCATCTCTTTCATACCCAAAGGTATAAACGTGATCATCCATAGCGTAATCAGCTTTGAACGTTAAGAATTCACTCTCTACGTTAATTAAATTAGCTCCTCTATATCTGTCACCTCCAAGGAATACAGTATCACTATCGCCACTAACGGCATCTTTTACTCTAATAGCCATTTCTGGGAAGAAATCATCTCCATAAGAAGCATCATCTTCTTCCATTTCATATGAAGTGTATTTAAATTTAGTTGATAATCTGTCTGACCAATCACTGTATAAAGTAAAAGAAGCTCTATCGATTTCAGGTGGCTTGTAATACCAGTTATTACTAAATACCACTCTAGACCAATTATTGTATCTCTGAGGAGTTAAATCTTCAGAGTGAGAAACATTCAGAGTTGCCCTATGGTCATCATTCAGAACAGCATCTAATTTAACGGTCCATTCTTCGTGAGTCTCAGGAAAAGTAACTAAGTTCACATAACCAGGATCATACCCGCCGTAATTTGCTATTGTGAACTGACGAATTTCTTCAGCTAACGCTGTTGTTACAACACTTGCAGGGTTTTGTGCTCCACTATCTTTCGTTCCGTAAAGACCAGGGAGAGATTTTTCGTTTTCTTCATATCCAACAAAAAAGAAAAGTTTATCTTTAATGATAGGACCTGAAGCTGTGAAAGCTTTAACCTCGTCTTCAAATACAGGGAAATCTTGCCCTTGGTAATCTCCAACATTTCCTTCATCTCTATTTTGATAGAAAGCCGAGGCATGAAATTCATTAGAACCTGATTTAGTAACAACAGCAATAGAACCACCTGTTGTGTTACCTCTTGATACATCAAAAGGCGTGATATCTATAGAAATTTGATCTACAAAATCCATACTGACAGGATTCTTCATGGTACCGAAACCATTATCATTTAGTCCAAATGGGTCATTGAAACTTACACCATCAATTGTGAAATCATTGAATTTAGTGTTTGCTCCCATTACGCTAATTTCGGCATCCCTACCTACTCCACCATTAACAGATACTCTGGGGTCCATTTTTGCAAAATCAGCAACTGATCTATTGATGGTAGGAACGGCGTCCATATCCGCTCTGGTCATAAGAGTACTGGTTCCCATTTTAAATGCAGAAGCTGCTTTTCCAGTTACTACTATTTCATCAGCAGCTGAACTACTTCTCAAGTTAACGCTAAAGTTTAAAGGATCACCTAATGACAGATAAAGGCCGCTAATCGACTCAGAATCATATCCTGGAGCTGAGACTTTAACGTCATAAGGACCTCCAATTGGTAAAAAAGATAAAGAAAAACTTCCTGAATTTCCAGCTACAGTAGTCTTAGTGATACCTGTCGGTGTGTGTTCTGCAACAATTGTTGCGCCCCCAACATTAACACTTCCTCTCATGCCTGATGTTGTATCAACATCTGCATAAAAAGGTAGACTAAAAAGAGCTATTGAAAATAAGAAAATTATGTGTTTTTTGATTGATTTCATTATTTAACCCCAAAAAAATTATTTAGACACATGGTTGGCAATATTCTATCACCATATAAGACTAATAATACAAAAAGTTGTGTTAAAAATAAGTGACAATTGAGTCACAAAGAAAACAAGAAATTAAGAAGAGATTTTATCTGATCCAAAGTAGTCTCTAAGGGCCTCTGGGATAGTTATAGAGCCATCTTTTTGTTGGAAATTTTCCATAATAGCTAAAACAGTTCTACTAAGAGCAAGACCTGAGCCATTTAGTGTATTTAGAAGTTCTGTTTTATTAGAAGAAGGATTCTTCCACCTTGCCTTCATTCTTCTTGCTTGGAAATCACGAAAATTAGAACATGAAGAAATTTCTCTATATTTATCTTGAGAAGGAATCCAGACTTCAATGTCATAGGTTTTAGCTGCAGAAAATCCAATATCTCCTGAGCACAAAGTTACAACCCTATAAGGAAGTTCTAATCTTTTTAATATTTCTTCTGCGTGTCCTGTTAATTCTTCTAATGCATTATCAGAATCTTTATCTTCTACCGCTTGAACTAATTCAACTTTCTCAAACTGATGCAGTCTCATTACTCCTTTTGTATCGAGACCATAGCTACCTGCTTCACTCCTAAAACAAGGCGTGTGGCAAACAAACTTTGCTGGCAAAACCTTAGAATCAAGAATCTCGTCTCTAAATAAATTTGTAACCGGAACTTCAGCCGTAGAGGTTAGGTAGAAGTTCTCTTTGCCCTCAAGCTTAAAGAGGTCTTCTTCGAATTTAGGCAATTGTCCAGTTCCAAATAAAGATTCTGAATTGACTATGTAAGGAACATATACCTCTTCATAATTATGTTCTTTGGTGTGAATATCAATCATAAAATTAATAAGAGACCTTTGAAGTCTTGCTAAATCTCCATTAAGCACTGCAAACCTTGCTCCAGTTATTTTTACTCCAGATTCCATATCTATAACGCCTAGATTAGAACCAAGCTCTAAATGATCTTTGGGGGTGAAATTAAAATTCCTTATGTCACCTGAGGTTCTCAATTCTAAATTATCTTCTTCATCCTTACCTTCAGGCACATCATCATCAATTAAATTTGGAATAGAAATTATAAATTTATCTATGTCATCTAATATAGAAGTTAGATCTTTAGATTGCGATTTAATTGCAGAAGTAATTTCGCCTGCCTTCTTTTCTAATTTAGATGAATCACTGCCCTCTTTTTTATGAATTCCAATTTCTTTAGAAATTTCATTGAGTTCAGCTTGTAAATTTTCCGTATCAGATTGTAGGGATTTCCTAGAAGTTTCTAAATTAGTCCATTCATCTAAATCCAGTTTAAACCCTCTTTTTTTAAGGTTGTCAGCTACAGACTTAGGATCTTTTTTTAATCTTTTTAAATCCAACATAAAGTGTAAGTTTAAATAATTTTAATGATTAACGACATCTATTCCTTCAGGAATTTTAAGAATAAAAGCATTGTCTAAGATTTTATCCCAGTTAACGAAGAAAAATTCTAAGATTACTTTCTGTTCAAAAGTGTCGAAGTAGATTAATGAGTTAAGTTCGTTATTGATTAATTCAACAGAAGCAAGTTTTAAGAAGCTTCCTTCAGATTTAGGCTCTAAAACGCAAGTTACTATTTCTTGATCAGTTAAACATTCTTTTACTGAGAAAATATCTTCTAGCTCTTCCCTATTAGAGCTAAATATACCTATAGGGCTCTCAGAAAAGGTAGCGTCTATTTCGGAAATATCTAATTGCTCCATTTCTCTATCTAACCTATAAAGCTGATGTCCGTTAGAAGTAATTATTTCATTTAAGGGTTCTAGATAAATAACTTTAAACATTCCTCTTCTATTGGCTTTTATCTCTCCTTTAATTTTTCTTTCTTGCTCATCTTTAAAAGTAGTTTGTACAAAATCAGCAGAGAAGTAATTTTTCTTACTTAAAAATTCTAAGAAATTAGATTCATTAACATTTTCTGCATTAACAGAATTAAAAAAAAGAAATGTAAAAAAGAAAAACAATAATTTTTTCATGTCTTAGTTAAATTTTATCTCTTTTCCTTCCATGTATTTAGGAATTTCTACGCCCAATAAACTTAGTATTGTGGGGGCTACATCGACTTGCTTAACCTTACTAATCTTCATTGGTTTTATTTTATTTCCGTACGCTAAAAAAACCCCTTCCATGTCTTTATTGGTTTTTGGATTGTAACCATGCATGCCAATGGGAGGGTTATTATTTTTACGTGAAACTAACATGTTTGGACTCTCTGTAAAAATAACTATATCTCCTGTCCGTGTTGGGTGAATTAAATTAAAAGACTCATCTATTTCATTTTTTCTTTTAACTGTTAAAAACTTATTTTGCTTTAAAACTTTTTCCGCTTTCGGGATATCATCTTGATTATCTAAAAAAATATGACCTATAGCTGGACCTAAAGAAACTTTAGATTTTATTTTTCCTTTTTTTAATAACTCATTAATATTTATTAAGTTAGATATATCGGTCATTCCATGATCACTTACCACAATCAATGTTAGCCTTTTCCACAAGCCTTTCTCTTCTATCTTATTAATTAAATCTAATAAATGTTTGTCCTGTTCTATAAACTTTTGTGAAACTTTGTTATCGCTCATTCCATACTTATGTGCAGAAGAATCTATGCCATGCCACCAAGACATGATTAATCTAGGTCGTTGATTTTCAGGTAAAGATAACCATTTTAGAATTTGCTGAATTTTAGTTTCTTCAGAAACGCTATTACTAAAAGGGAATTTACTGTAAGAGATCTCAATGCCATTCCAAGCTGTTTCAGATCCAACCCAAAAATAGGTTGCTGTTTTAATACCCCTTTCTTCTAAATAAGCCCAGATAGGTTTGGATTCAATCCAATTAGCTTCGGGACTATAGCTATAAGAACCTTTGTTTGTATCATAAAAAGAGTTATGCATAATTCCATGAGTATTTGGGTACACGCCAGTCGCCATAGATACATGGGTAGGAAAAGTGGTCGATTGGTAAACAGGTATCAATGATTTTGCCTTAACTCCTTTTGAGGATATAAGATTAAAACCGCCTGCCGCAGACTTATCAGGGTAATCATGCCTTAAACCATCCATTGAAATAACAAGAACTATATTATCTTCAGAGAAGATAAAGCATGAAAATAACAGTAATGAAAGAAGAAAGGATTTCAAATTAGTCCTCAGGTGGTGGCGGTATTAAAACTTCCCTATTACCATTTGTGGCCATAGGACTTACAACACCTACTTCCTCCATAGTCTCTATTATCCTGGCAGCTCTGTTATACCCTACCCTCAACCTTCTTTGTACTGCGGAGATTGAAGCTCTTCTGGATTGAGCAACAAATGCAACTGCTTCGTCATACAATTCATCCTTTTCTCCATCCTCGTCTTCATCAGTGGCTATTCCGGGCATTCCAACTACAACACTTTCTTGAGTGACTTCTTCTAAATAATCTGCCTTACCTCTTTGACGCCAATCATCTGCAACTCTTTGAACTTCATCATCTCCGACGAAAGCTCCATGAACCCTTTGAGGTATTGAAGTACCAGGAGACAAATACAACATATCTCCATTACCTAATAATTGCTCTGCTCCTCCTTGATCTAAAATAACCCTTGAATCCATTTTGGAAGCGACTTGAAACGCAACCCTAGATGAAATGTTAGCTTTAATTAGTCCAGTAATTACGTCAACAGAAGGTCTCTGTGTAGCTAGAAGCATATGTATTCCAGCAGCTCTAGCCTTTTGAGCAATTCTCGCAATTAATTGTTCTGCAGTTTTACCGACAACCATCATTAAATCCGCTAATTCATCAACCGCTAAAACAATTAATGGAAGCTCTTCTAAATCAGGAGCTTCTTCACCTTCTTCAGCTTCATTTATTTTCCAAGTAGGATCTTTAACAGGTGACCCTGAAGAATTAGCATCCGATATTTTTTTGTTATATCCATTTAAATTTCTGACTCCAAGATGGGCCATTAATTTATACCTTCTCTCCATTTCATTTACACACCATCTCAACCCACTAGAAGCTTCCTTCATGTCGGTAATAACTGGTGCTAACAAGTGAGGTATGTCTTCGTAAACAGATAACTCAAGCATCTTAGGGTCAATTAAGATTAGCCTAACTTGTTCTGGGCTAGCTTTATATAAGATGCTTATAAGCATTGAATTAATAGCTACTGATTTTCCTGAACCAGTGGTGCCAGCGACTAGTAAATGAGGCATGGAAGATAGGTCAGCCACAACCGCTTCTCCGCTTATATCTTTTCCTAAGGCAACTGTTATAGGGCTTTTTGATTCGTCGTAAACTTTGCTTGATAAAACTTCACTCAATAAAACTGGCTGCCTATCTTCTCTGGGCACCTCTATTCCTATAGTGTCTCTTCCTTCTATAACTTCTACTATTCTTACGCTTGTCTTAGCTAAAGAGCGAGCAAGGTCTTTGCTTATATTTGATATTTGATTTACT
>Ga0206683_10001200_pt1 | contig 18175 bp, 23 predicted proteins | sample M280m12015metaG_FD_155483 | JGI IMG/M metagenome (GOLD analysis project Ga0206683, IMG submission 155483) | Ammonia-oxidizing marine archaeal communities from Monterey Bay, California, United States - M2 80m 12015 | ecosystem: Environmental > Aquatic > Marine > Intertidal zone | place: USA...
TAAAATATTCTGCTAGTTCTTGTATGATACCTTTATCTTCGCAATCAACGTATATGAATGCGTTGTCTTTTACCTTTACAGTTATCAATTCCATATCTATTTAAACACTTGCAACATTGTTTATCATCTTGTATTAATCTTTTATATAAAGTTTGCTTATCTTTATATTTATTTTCACTTATATTACGACATATGCATGCGATCATTTGCTTCCTTTGCTAATTTATGTGCATATTCTAATGCAGTCATTCCATCTGGGTAGATTACATCTAAAGGTTTTGATTTAAGTAATGCTTCTGTTTCTTTTATAAGCTTTTCAAATTTTTGTTTTTCAGCACAAGGTGTTCTTAATCCATTGTTTATATTAATGTAATTCGTAAGTAAGAGCTCTAATGTTTTTCTGCTAAACACCAGCCTCGAAACTCCGCCATTTAATTATGTTACCAATATTTTGGTGTCGCCATCTTATAGTATTCATAATTTCCTCCAGTGTTTCGATAAGAACCTTATCATATTCTAATGCTGCTTGAGCCTTTTGGATATCAGTATCTGAGTCATAATAATAATTCATATCACCTTTCAATGGCTTATTTAATCCACCAAATGGGTCATATTCCCAACCTTTCATATCCATTTCACCTTGACTCAGCTTACCATTATAATATAACCATTTATCTTTCAATAATGTTTTATAATCTAAATCTTTTTTCTTTCTACGCATACGAGTAATTGTAAGTAATTCAAGATACTTACTGTGTAAACGTGCTGTTTTGATAGTGGTATCATCCAACTTCAAATCATCTATTATGGAATCTTCCTTCCACATTTTTAGTACTTCTTCAATATTCATAATATCTAGTTATATCTATAATAGTTATATTATATCATATAATATAGTAAAAGTAAACAGCTTAAATGAATTGGTAATAGGAATAATCGAATGTAACAACCGCAGTAAGATATTCTACATCAGTTGTTGTGATATCAAATGGTAGAGATGAAATACTTGTCGGGTAAGCATCTACAAATTTGATTTGTTTTGTGACGTTATTAGCTGAGTTCATAACAGTAAGTGTCATATCTCTATAATGGTCTGAACTTGTTGTCGTTGAATGATTTGCTTCTACATTTGCTTTCATCCAATCAAAAATTTCTTTATAATTTAAAAGATCTTCATCAATAAGATATGATATTTCAAATGAACCAAATGCTAGTTTATCTCCAGCCCTTCCAACATCAATTGATTTATAATTTAATATAGCACCTTCAGTAGTTACATCTGGTAAGACCATTGTTTGAATAGTAAATTCTGCACCAGAATAGGCTTGGCTATCTAATGTTAAAACAAACGACGATGGATTTAAAAAGTTTGGCATATAGTTATTTATACGAAAAAAAACGGGGCTTTCGCCCCGTTTAGATGTATATTTAGAAAATTACAGATTCATAATCTGACGTTTTCTGTAGTATACGTTAGCTCCAACACCCGCTGTAACAAATGGGTTGTCAGCAAGACCATAACGAGTCTTAAATCCAATTTTTGGTTGGAAGTCATTTTCGCCAATAGTCTTCATCATGCTTAATGGAACATATGGGCAGTAGAACATACCAGCGTCATAAGGATTAGAACCCTTATAACCAACTGTAAAGTAGTCTACGCCTGCATATGGATCGATATACACTTTCATACCGCCAGTCATAGTACCTGCAAGTAATGAACCTGTAGCATCTGAATCAAAGCTATTAGGACCACTTAGGCCTAAACCAGTATCCATCATGCCAGCTGCATTTAATGCTGCTGCAACACCATGAGATACGATAGCCCAGTTACCTTTACCACGACGAGTTGACGTAGCAATGATATTAGCTTCTTTTTCCATAGCAAAAACCATACCTTTGATTCTTTCAATTAACCAACGACCGCCACCATTATCAGCCGTAGCTGTAATGTCTAATTGACCGTCTGCTGCAACTGTTGAAGTTACAGACTTAAGGTTAATATTACGGATGATTTCACGATTCATTTCAGCCAAAATTTCAGTTGAAAGGATGTTCGCAAGTTCAGTTTCCGCAGAAAGACCATGTACTGCTTTAAGGTCTTGAGCTAATTCAATTGTGTATTGAGCTTTAAGAGCACGAGACTTTGCAGTCACAGTAGTCTTATCAATTGAGAAAGCCATTTCGCCGAAAGCATTACCAGTGTTACCCAATGCTTCAGCAGTTGCTGTAGTCATTGCAGAACCTGGAGTATAGTCATCAACTGTATCGTCATCGTCTACTGGAGCAGCTGCGCCGCCTACAGTAGCTGTATCACCAGCAAATGGGTTATTTGTATCAAGTTCTGATGCATTTGCTGTACCCGAGAATCCAGTATCTGCTTCGTCGAATAACGCTTCAGTACCGCCTTGTGTGCTATACTTGCTCTTCATTGCAAAGATTAGACCAGTAGGACCAGTCATTGGCTGTACGCCAACTAAATCGAATGCAAGAAGTGCTGGAGTAGCACGTCTAACTAATGAAATGAGGACAGGGTCCCAACCATCGACATTTGAACCTGCCGGTGCGTGGGAAGCGTTGGCCGCTACCTCGTTTATTTGTGCACTTTCTTGTGCTTGTGCCTTTTCCATGTTTTCAAGAACAACAGCAGTAACTGCACGCTTGTGCGCGTCTTTTATCTGACCACCGTTAGCTTCTGAATCAAGGACAGGAGCCCATTTTTCCTGTAGCATTTGTTGATTAATTTCCATTTTTATATTCTCCTATAAATGGGATTAAGTTCGCGCCATTGCGTCCAAGTATTTCTGCATTTGAGCAGAAACAGCTGGTTTTTCTTCTTGTGAATCCTCAGTAATGCCATCAACTTCTGATGTCTCTACCGCGGCATCTTTATTAAGGTAAGATTCCTTAATTGTAGCTACTTTAGCAGCAAAAGCTTCGTTATCATCAGCTTCAATAGCTTCTGACAATTCAGTTACTTTTGCAGTTTCAGTTGCAGTTAACCCTTCACATGCTTCACTAACTATTTCCTTTCTTTCGAAAGATTTTACTTTTTCTGACAATTCAATAGCTTTTTCAGTAGCATCATTTAATTGAGCTTTAGCATCTTTAGCTTCTTCAGATAGGGAATCTAAAATATCTCCCGCATCGTCAGGAACATTGATGTGATGCTCTTTAAATAGTGTACCTAGTGAAGAAATAAATGATTCTGTGATTTCAGACTTAAGAGAATGCTCAATTGCAACCTCATTGTCTTTCATCCAGTTTTCAACTACATATGTTAAGTAGCCGTCAACCTTATCAACCAAATCTTCTTTAATAGCCTCAACTTCACCTGCTAGATCAGAAGCATATTGCTCTTCTAATTTTGCAGTTTCAGCATTAACTTTAGAAGCTAGTGCAGTTTCAAAAATAGTGGCAGCCTTTTCTTTAAAGCCTTCAGATAATGTATCTTCGTCTTTAATTAAAGCTTCTACGTCTTCCTTAAATTTTCCTTTTTTCTCAGGAATGCCTTCGACTTCATTACCATCATCCGCTTTTTTCTTTTTCTTTGTATTACCCGGAGTAGCTTTGTTATCTTTAGCTGATGTTTTACCACCTTTAAGGTCGCCTTCGCCATCTACTGTTTCGTCAACACTGTCTTCTTCTTCGTCCTCTTCTACGTCAGCTTTCTTAGCTTCTGCTTTCGCTTTAGCCTTTTCTGCTGCTTCAAAGATTTCGTCAAGATCTTCTTTAGACATTTCTGTCAAAGAAGCTTTAATTGCTGATGCTGTACGAGCTGCTGTTAGAGGTGCCTCTGGAATATCATATTCCTCAGCTTCTACTTGCGTATCCTCAACAATAACCTCGTCTACAGTTTCCTCAACAACTTCGTCTTTTTTTACTTCAGACATTGTTTTCTCCTTTAGAGATTATAGTTTAGAGAGGAAATGCTCGAAGCCTGCTGATTGTTGCTCTTCCGAGAAACACTCTTTAGACTCTTTCACTTCTGTCTCACCTTCTTCAATTGTTTGGGTGAAATGACCATGCCCGTCCGATTCCCAACTAACACCTTCCATAATGCCATTAACAAATGCATTAGGTGCAGATGGGTCTTGAACGATATCAATAGTGTTAAGCATGAAGTCATCCCTAACATAATTGGCACCATCTTTCATTTCCAAACTTCCCATACCACGACTTGACACTCCTAGTTGGACACCACCTTCGACAAGACCCTTTACGATCTTACCCATAGGGGTATCTAATATAAGTGCTTTTCCCATCACATTATTACCGTCCCACTTGAGTTCGGTAATTCTGTGAGAAACTTTATCCAAATTAATGGATGGACCCTCGGGGTGATTCAATTCTCCCACCGCTCGGCCTGTAATTACTTGTTCGTTGACAAATTTATCAACAGCTTGAGTAAGAACTTCTCTGGTATAAACTCTACCATTTTTATTCTTATTCTCAGCTTGCATAAAGATACCTTCTAATACGGTATTCTTTTTACCATTTTTTCCTTCTTGGATTGAATATCCAAGTTGGGTGTTTGTATATTCCGCAATTAGTTTCATTTAAGCTCCCATTAAATTTATGAAATCTTTTAAGGCTATTTCTGCAGCTTTTAAAGATTTATGACTATCCATCTTTATACCGTCAATATACAAATTAAATTTATCTGTAATGACTGCTGATGTCTTCTTCTTTCTTCCAAGTTTATTATATTCCTTGGCTACTTTCTCACCTTTAGGGAGCTTTAATTTAGCTTCTAATACTGCATTAAATGAATCTTTAAACGTTTTCATCTGTTGTTACCTCTCCTTCCGGTGTCTCCACCGCAGGTTCCTCTGCAACTGGAGCGTCATTTGATGCTCCATACATCGTTGAAGCAACTTCTTGTTTATGATTATCCAACGCATCAAGGAGTTTATCATGCATAATGCTATTAAAAGCATTATTACTCTTCATTGCGTCGCCCTTTTTTATATTATCAATTAAATTTCTTGTACTCATAGTCTCTCTTTATCTTATTTATAAAATTATTTATTTCCAGTATACTTTTTGTATTACGTTAGGTATACAATAAGTTTATATAGCTGAATTAGCTACATCGACGTTAATATCATCTGGTTTTAATGGATCTTTCTTATTATCCTTCTCAATTTGTTTGATATCATCATCATTTAACTTCAGAATATTACGGCGTATCCAGTCTTTAGACCAGAACATACCAATATATTCGTCCATCATCTGTACCATTTCTATTCTTTCTTTAAGAATTTCTCCATCCTTAAGTTCAGCATAATAATTATCTCTACTGTATTCGATGGTTATACCATCTTTCATGCTAGCCCATTCTTCAATTTTAATAATATTTTTTAATACTAATTGTCTCTTTAATGCTTCATAAAACATATTGGAGAATTTAACACGAATTCTGTTTATAAATTTTTGGAATTTAAGTTCGTCACGAGTAATTTCAGATGAACGTCCAATTGAGAACGCATCTGCTTCTGTTAATCTTGACATTGGTATGTTTAAAGCCTTATATAACTTCTGTTGGAAATACTGTATATCTTCAATTTCTCCTAGGTTTTGTCCACCAGGTAGTGTTGAAATTTCAGTACCTCTTCCACCTTCTCTACGAGGTAACCAAAAATCTTCCATAACATTTCTGTGTATTTTTTCATCTTTAATATTTCCTGTAGTTGGATCGTATACAATCTTATTACGATACCTATTCATTGTATTGTTAAGGTATTCCTCAGCTTTACCTTTAGGGAGATTACCTACATCAATATAAAATATACGTCTCTCTGGCGCTCTTGATATACGATAAATAACAAGGGAATCTTCCATCATACTTAATTGATTTAATGGCTTAAGTGCTTTTTGCAAATAACCTATAACTTTATCTCTTGTTTCATTTAATAAACCAGAGTTAACTTGAATAATAGCATCAGTAGCAATTTTTAATCCTTCTTGAGAATTAAATAATACATCATCTTGGTATAAGTAATATTCTGCACCGTCTTTAATTAATTCAGCACCAGTCTTAGGGTCTTTAACCTTTTCTGTCTCTTTAATCTTACGAATTTTAGTTGGGTCAACTGGTCTTAATTCTTTTATACCATCACTAGGATTATTTTGGTCAATAATAACATGAAAGAATAACCTACCATCAACATACCAACGTTTAAATATATCATATGCGTTATTACGGAAGTTAGTTAAGGCAAGAATTTTTTCAAATTCCATATGAATTAAGTCTTTAACTTTATTTGATTGTTCTAGTTTATCAAGGTCTAATTTAAGAATTTTTCCTGACTCTACTGTGATAGCTTCATTACATATATCTTCAACTGCCAAATCTACCTCAGGGTACTGAGATATCGTGCGGTATTTCATTATTAATTCTTTATCGTTTTGAAACTTATCACCCTGTAGGTCCATGTACTGTCCAAAATACCCACCTGTAGGGGAAATTTCAAACGCACCATCCTCGTTATCTGGGGTAAACGATACTGGTTTGATATTTTCTGGTTGCTTTTTAGTTAATTGCCAACCAAATAGTGATCTGTTTTGTTCTGCCATTTAAATATTCCTTTACACTCTTTTCTAAATATATTTATAACACTTAGAAAAGAGTGCCCGAAGGCACTCCTTATGTTATATCGATGATTTACGTTGTCTTGTTAGATTCCCAATACTGAACTTGAAGTTCAACTTCAAACTCTTCAATCGTATCACCTGTCTCATAGCTTAATTCAATTGCTCCTAAGCTAGTAGGCCAAGTTCCTCTCATGTTATAAGTTTTCTTCACTGTACCATCTTTGTCCAATTGCTCAACGATCATATCAGCCATGTAATCACTAGGTTTAGTTTTACCTGTGTTTTGCTTATGCTGATTAATACCATTCATCCATTGTTCAAAAGAATTACGTACATTAAAGTCAGTATCGTTAATAACGGTAACACCCCAAGGGTCAAACGTTCTATCCCCTGCAATTTTAAGTTGACGCCCTCTGAATGGAACTTCAATTGGTGCAACTGTACTTGCCGGCATTGAACTTGCTTTACACATGTATGATGCTAAAGATACATCCGCAGTAACATATGATGGAAAAGCCATCGTTACTTTGAATAAATTAGGTCTAGCACCGCCGCCAACTAGTTTGGCCTTCATATCATCTACGCCTAATATTGCCATCTTTAATTACCTCCCGCGATTTCACTAAACTCAACACCAGTACGAGTTGCAATGAAGTTAAGTGTAATGTAGTTAATAGATCTTGCAGGTTTAACATAAATATCAGCAACAAACTTGTTAGTGTCAATAATGTTACCAGTATTATTAGTACCATCACAAACAACCTTAAAGTCCGTAATACCTCTACGACCCTGAACATCTCTCAAGAAAGGCTCAACCATATTTCTAAATTGTGCCCTCGTAAATTCATCATTAAATTCGAATAATGATGCTTTAGATGCTGTACTAATAGCCTTCTCCAATACAATAAACAATCTACGAACATTCAATCTATCGAACGATGATGGTTTTGATTGTAAAGTTTTATCACCAAATAGAACCGTACCAGAACCTGGGAATGTAACAATTGGGTTTACACCTGTCTTGTATAATTCATCCCTTTCGGCTTGATTAGGATTCCATGCTAGTTTAGTAACATTTCGAACATTACCACGAGTAAATCCAGCCGGTGAGAACCAAGGGTCTTGGGTTAAATCAGCGTTAGCTGTTAATCCTGCCATGGAACCTGCCGCGCAAATCCAACGATATACATCATTGTATTTGTCATACACATATAAAGAACTTGAATCTGCAAAACCATAAGATGTATTTCCACATCCTGTTCTCCATGTAGCTACTGTTGTAGCTGGTGCTGCTGCATTTGCTGTAGCTGCTCTCTCTGGTGAGACAAAGCCTACTGCATCTTTTCTTGCTGCCGCTAAGTCAACAATATGCTTACTTAACGTAATGTTCTCCCCTGCACTCAATCCTGAGTATGCCTGGAAGACCAAGCTTACATCTACTGTTTCCGCATCAGCAAATTTAGTATACATAGCAGTATTTTCACCTAGTGTTAATGCATTATCATCTACACCACCAGTTGTCCGAGCAAAAAATACATTTACTTGTGTAAATGCTTTTCCTGCTGCAGAATCGCCAGCATCTGATAATGCTGCTGCATGATTACCTATACGGATCCATTCAGAGTTTGCGTTGACATAATCTTTATAGTATAAAGAAGTGCCATCACTAGATTTTACATCACTTGCTTGACTTAAGTAACTATGTACTTCAAGTACTTCGCCAGCTGTGCCTGTTATAGCACCTGTATAATCTCTGACTACTAGGTGTATTTCATCATTTGAACCACCTACTGCTGCGGCTCCGGCAGAAGTGCCAGGAGCACTTTCTGTCCATGATTTCCAATTTGCAGAACCACTCCACGAACTGGCCAATGTTGCGACTTCCACTGTTAATGCATTACCCAATACACCAGGATGACGGGCCATAACCCAATCAGCTGCTGCAGGTGTTAATGTACTAAAATGGTCATCATTTTTTGCTAGAATACCAGTACCAGATAATGTTGCATTTCTGGCAGAGGTTCCAACAGCTCTGACAACTTTAAGATGGTTGCCATAACTTAAAAATTGGGCGGCCGACAGAACGCTTTCAAACGTTTCTGAATTGGGCTTCCCAAATTTATCTACTAATTCCGTTTCCGACGTTACAGTAGTTATCTCTTCACAAGGACCCCACTGGAATGCTCCAGCCATAGCTCCTATAGTTGACGATGTAGACGGAACGACATTAGTTAGATCGATTTCTTTTACCTGTACACCAGGCGATACTAGAAATGCCATTTATTTCTCCCTTGTCATGTTGTTATAAGTATTCATAATACGGTTTGTTCTCAATATACTTATTTATAAAAATCATCCTCTCCAAACTTTCCACTCCTTTCCAAAAGGATGTAGCTTCTGATCTGCTGGCATATTACCAATCGGGATGACTTCATCTTGTAATTGTTTAACTTTTTCCTTATATAACATATGTTTTAGCTTAACATCAGTTGATTCTTTAAAGAATACTGTGGATGAGAACCAACCAAATAAAACTAAATTCATCATTAAATCATCATTAGAGTTAAAATCTGATTCATATGATGCACCTTTTGCAATAAATGTACTCATTTCTCGTATAGTATCTTCATCATGTATTATTAATTTCTTTTGTTCCATTATATCTTTTATATTAGAACAACCAATCCTTTTAACCTTTCGAGTCATTGTTATACCAATTGCATTAGCTTTAATCATACTTTCTACAAATACATTCTCATATTCTAAATCATAATATAAACCATTACATACTACCTGACCAGCATCATTTGATTCCACTACAACGTATGCCATATTATAATATGTAGCATATTTATATATTACATCAGGGAATAACAAAGGACTCATTGTATTATCTCTAAATACACATACCTGTTCAAATGGATTAACTGTCACATCTATAACAGTAAATGTGGAATAATCTTGGCCTCTTCCCTTTGATACATCCACTGTCATTATATAATTATGGTCTTCAAGTGGTCTTTTGTAAATATTTAAATTATCCCAATAAGCAATAGGTTCACTTGCCCTTAAAGCTAATAAACAATCTGCAGATAGTAATGTATTACCTGTACCATGAAATGAATTTCCAAATTCTTGGTCAAATTGCAATGGGGAAGTGTTTTGAATGGTTGTTTCTTTCCATGCCTCATCTCTTCCTGGTACACTCCACCAATCTACTCTATATGGCTTAAATTCATTTGTATTTTGAATAGCACCTTCATATAGTTTATGGAACATATTACCTATACCATTGGCAGTAGACGTAATAATAACCTTAGATGTTTTACCTCCTGAGATTACAGGATATGTTGAAGTATAAAATTCTGTTGCTTGGTCTACGAATGCAAACTCATCAAGGTATACGAGATTAAGTGACATACCACGAATAGAGCTTGAGGATGTAGCTGATGCTATAAGTCTTGAATTATTTGAGAATGATATAGATTTTTTATTAAGAGATGTACATCCAGGTTGAAGAAAGAATGGAAGACTTTCTAACATAAGAGTAATCCTACCCAACATTTCCCTAGCAATTGTTTCTTTATTAGCGAGGATACCTAATACTTGTTCACCTTTAAATATAGCAAACCATAAAAGATATGCACAAACGGCAATTGATTTACCACTTTGTCTACATGCGAGAACAATATTAAATCTATTATCTTCAAAATGATTAAACATTTCTGCTTGATATGGATATAAATCAAATTGTACTAATCCTTTATCAAGATTAATAATTTTACAATATGTTGTTGCAAAATATACAGGGTCTTTTAAACACTTTTCGTATTCAACTAATTCCTCTTTAGTCCACGGATGTTCAACGTCTGCTCCACGAACATTAGGATTTCCTAAATAATAATTTTCTCTATCACTCATTTGGTAATTCTACAGTCGCGTCTATTATTTTTTCATCACGTAACATCTTCTGTAGTTCGGCTGTCGATCCTATAAATACGTTGTTGGTATCACCTTTATGGGTTAATGCAGGTGTTGATTCTTTATCTTGATCCTTTTTTCTTTTATGAAGTTTAAGAATCTTCTCCCCGATTTCTGCATTATTTTTAATTAGCTGGCCAAGCACTTCAAAAGCTCTTGGATGTTCTGACTCGCGAGCAAGTTCTAACATTAAATCTATTGCTTCATCACCTTGTCCAGCTAAGTTATATAAATTTTGACGGACTTGGTCGTAGTCCGCCTCAACCTTACTTTTCGTGCCAGTCAATGTGTGCTTCTGGATTTTCGTCTCCATGTTCATGGTCATCTTCGTGTTCTTGTGGGTTCTCATAATCTGTATTCCATAATTCCATTACACCATACTTTGTACGGCTTTCATCTTTGTTACCACCTTCATATGGTATAGCAAAATTTTCTTCAATAAGAGTTTGGTTAGCATCTTTACCATTTATCTCAATCGTACCAAGTACTCTTCCAAATTTACCCTTCTCCATATCTTCTGTAACTAAAGTAAATTCACCATCAGTTTCTGCCAATAGCTCAATTAATCTATGTTTAGCAGCAAGTCCCCAAGATTTCTCTTGTAAGTTTCTTGTTCTGCTTTCAGGTGTATCTATACCCATTAATCTAATTCTATCTCTCATGAATACAGAAAAACCTAATTCTATATCTGCGTCAATGGTATCTCCATCAACCACCCTTACTAAGCGTGCGTTAAATCTAAACATTTAATTCTCCTCTAATCTTCTACGTCAAAAAAGTTAATCGTTTCAGTGTATGGTTCTTTAAAACCACCAGCACCGTCAGATGTTGTTGTACCTACTATCTTTTGTTGCTCAAATTTATGAGTAGTAGGATCAACATTCTCTGAATAATCAACTTCTGTTTGGAGAATTTGTTTGCTCTTACCTATACCTCTATAATAACGAATACGAGTTGAGAAACCTAAAGTATAAACAATAGCTCTCCTCGTAACTAAATCACCCTCATAATCATCATTAGTATCGACACTCTCCAATATAATTGGAGTGTCAGTTGTGATATCCATTGTAGGGATATCTTTTATTGTTACTGTATATTCCGGTTGAAACATTGGTAAAATCTGTTCTAATAGTTGTAATGCTTCGTCTTGGCTCTTAGCCATGATATTTAACTCAAATCCAATCTTATATACTGCAGGAGCACCTAATTTATTTAGTTGTAATGTGTCCCCTGTTATAACCTTTGTATAATTCTTATGTTTTGATACTCTCGCATTTGAATCATATTCAAATGAGTTAATCTCAAATGACATCCTTGGAAGCTTAAGAGCTATATTAGGACCAGTTGTTTGTTCATTTAAACGTGCAAGAACCTTAGTTCGTGGTGCATAACCTAAAGGAACTTTAATCTTTTGTAGTATCTTACCACTAGAATCTTTTTTAACGACTTCCATATCATTAAATATAGAACCAAATACAGATACCATACGCCTAGTACTTTCATTGTAATAATGATTTTCAAACATTATGGGTCTCCAAATGGATTACTTTCAGTGAAATCTATAACAGAATCACCAGCGACTTCGAATTCATCATTATCAGCAAATGGGTCTTCGTTATAGAATGTTTTCTCATCGCCACTTTGGTCATCTGTAATATTTTGTGATGTTCCAGATTCTGTACCAACTAATCTTTGATTAGCATCTGCATCAACAAAGAATGACTTAAATGTACCATCACCATTTGTACTTTGATGTGGACTAATGATTGTTACTCTATTAACGCCATTACCTTCCCAATTAGAAACATAACCTTCAACATTAATTGGGTCACCACTACCATCATTTGACCCAGTCCATTGTGTTACTAATTCACCAACAGTATATGCAACTGCACCATTAACAATATAACTATATGATGTAGCATTCTTCCATTCTATTTGGTCTATCTCATCCCAACCAGTGTCAAAATGCTGGTCATTGTATTCAAATAACTCAGCTGTTAGTGTATAACTTGGGAGGTCTGCTAATTGATAGAATGGTGATTTAGGTTCTACATATTTAATCTCAAATAATCTTTGAGTCATTGTCATATATATTAAATCACCTTCGGCTGGTTTACCTTTAGGTGTATATCCAATACCTGTAGCATCAAGGTTAACACCTACTGTTTGCTCCCAACGGCGTTTAGTTACTACAAAATCTGCTTGGTCTCTAATCTCTAAACCAAATTTACCTAATAGATTACCATCACCTTCAAATCCTTCAGCATTCTCTAAATACATTTCTACAGGGAAAGCCATAGTATATTGATTCCACTCTTCATTTAATAATTCATCCTCAGATACTCTCTGACGTGGAAGATATACTACATCTTGTCCAAATATTTTAATGGACTCAGTAACAAGGTCTTCATACAAATCTTGTTCGGATTTTACTGCGCCGCTAAAATATACACTAGTTGCCATTCATTACCCCATTAAAAAGTTGTCTGGCATTGCCCAGCTCAATCTACATTCTTCTTCTAATTCCCTAATTTCTTCAATGGCATCTTCAAACATTTGTCTGCCATTCATTGTTATACCACCTGGGAGTTGGAAGCCGTCAAACTTCATCATGTTTGCACCCCATTGCCTTTTAATCAATGCTGTAAGGTATTTCTTTAAATATAAATCATTATACACATCTGTATAAGTATCTGGTGCTAAAATAGTATTAACTTCTAATACAATATAATCTCCTGCTTCTAAATCGCCAAAGCCTTCATCCATATGAACTCTATTCATATGTCTACTAAATCTTATATGCTCAACATTATTTAAGCTAAACTCAATTAAAGATAAGTTTTGAAGTCTTTGTTCGTATGTTTGAATTTGTGCTGCAGCACCTTGAATCATGAATACATCGTTTAATCTCATATGATAACCCATATCAAATAATGAATCACCTGATGATTGACCACCTCTTAACATTCTCATTACTGATGTAATATTATCACTAACCGTAATATAACTATTAGTTATATCAGTTGCAGTAAGTTGATGTTTTAAATAATCGCGAACAACTGCATCAGAATGAAATTCTTGATAGAATTGTAATGCATCATCTGTACGATCTTCAATTTGGTCTTCGTCTACGTTAATTTCAATAACTGGAGCACCTAAAGCTCTTAAGCAATGGTCTTGTAATGTAGATCTTGTAGTTGGTTTAGCCATATCATTTCCTCTTTATATAGTACTTATTTATATAAAAGTGGATTTCTTTTAATGTATTTGGAAGAATTTATCAATTCTAGTTTGAGTTGCGATGTCAGTATCAACAATTTTTGTTATATTACCATCTTCTTGTTCCCAGACAACTACCTCTCCAGTTTTATCAAAACCAACCCAAACTATTGGGCCTTCCGAATTATCATCATCATATAATTGAAGTTTAATTGTCTTTGTTTTTAATTCATCTCTAATATCTTTTTTATTTAAAGCAGCATGGAATGTACCTTTACCTTGTTGAATTAAATCTTTAAATGCTTCTGTAACAGTTTCACCCTCAAATATCATATCAAAAACTTGATATAATGCATTACCACCATTTATAAGAATAAATTCACCCCAACCTAAATCATCATCAGGATTCCACCAATTATATTCTTTATAAAAGAATGAACCAACATATCCTTTTAAATAATTAAAATATCTTTCATCATCAAGCTGTGTTGAACTGCTACCCCTTCCATACATTGGTTCATATATTCTCTTTATAGCAAAATATATTGAATTTTTTTGTTTTGCAGATAAAGTTTCTAATATATTTTTTACTCCAATACCACCAGATGCCATATGATGATTATTTTTATATATTTCTTTTGCAGCTGCTACATCTCCTTTAGCTAACTGTACAAAGTTATAATCTTTAGAATTCTTACCATGAAGGTGAACAAATGCTAAAGCTACTACCTGGTCATATGTTAATGCATCTAAATCATTTTTATGGTCATATCCACCACCAATTGTTACACCTAAAATTTCTTCAGGTTGAGTTTTATTCTTCAAATCCCAAAGCCAATCAGGCAAATGCATTTTAGTACCACCTATTAATTTGTCACTATTAATATATCCACGTGGTTGCCAATCTCTTCTACTTAAAATAGAACGAGAATTAAATTTTCTAATATGATAACTATATCGCTCTACAGCCGTTGCAACACTCGCCTCAGTAAATTGTACATAACCATAAGCAGTATTGCCTTCAATTCCTGGTGATGCATCTTTTTTCCAATCAGATTCTACTCCTACTAATTCATCCATTAACCATTTTACATTACCTGCAAATGCATCAAAATCAAATGCAGCTATTGCAGCTTCATCTAATCCATGAGTGAATTTAACACCTCTTTGGTATCTTAATATTTCATCATACACTATCATAGTAGCTTCAGTCAAATATGACCCTTGCTGTTCTTTTAAATTATTTTTAGTATAGTACGCACTAGTACTATCACTAGATGGTATTGCTAGTTTATTTATTGTATTTAGTTGGGGTATTGTTTGCAGAGCCATAATTAAAACTCCTGGCCTATGATTTCTTCCTAGTAGGCGTATTCCTTCGTTGATTAACATCTTTGGCATCGATACCCATCTTAGCGGCATCGCCATATTTTTTCATAGTCTTTATTAAATAAGCTTGTTTCCTAGCACGTCTTTGAGCAGGACTTACTTCATCAATTGATTCTTGACCAGCCCAATGAAATGTCTTTGGATTAATATTTAATACCTTCATATGCTTCGTAATGATTTTACGAGCATCCCCTTTAGGGTTTTTCTTACCAGCATCACCAAGATCGTCATACAATGAATCATCACCAATAAAGGGTTCTATTGAATCAATAGCATCTCCACCATTTTTACCTAGCGTAATTGGTTTACTCATTAGTTTTTTAAACTTCATTGCAACTTTCTTATCACTAGGAAGATGCCATGTACCTTCATTGTATTGGTCTACAAATTCTTTAAAATGTATCATTTTAATAGTTAGCGTGTTTTACAACCTTAAATTTATCTTTCTTTTTCTTACCAGCATTAGGTGCCATATCAACACCACCACTTGCAACAGCGTTTGCTGCAGTCTCTGGTAGTTCAAAGTTTTTCTGAATCTTCTTCATAGTTTCATCCATTTCTTCTCTTGAAGCTTCAGCATAATCTATTTTAGGATATCTTTTAGCAAATTCCTCTGCTTTACGTTTAGCTTCTTGCTTAAGTCTGTATTTTTCACTACGTAGTTTAGCTTCTCTATAACCTCTTGTACGTCTATCTACAATGACTCTACCTTTTTGCTTTTGGCCTTCAGCTCTACGAGTTGCAGCCTTAAATCCAAGTAAACGACCATCAACATCAACAGCTTCTACAAGGGAAGGCCACATATCTTCAATATCTCTATCATCTACACCACCATACATTGGCCCTTGTAAGAATTTTATAATGTCAGCTTTTTTACCAGAAATCTCTGCTCCTGAATGATATTTACCTACATCTTTTTTAATAGTGACTTTAAACTTTGACTTTGCTTGCTTAATCCATTTCTTTTCATCACCAACATTATCCCAATCAACATCAGTACCAACTGAATCGTTACCTTTACCAGGTTTTAACCTTTCAGTTATTTCATTTGATTCGTTATGTTGTCTAAGGACGTCCATTACATATGAATTATCTTTAATACCTTGGCCTGCCCAAATTTTCATCTTCTCGATTTCTTTTATAGCTCTTTCCATATCACCAGAATGCTTCCTAGCAATCTTATGAATTTGGTTTTTATGCGCAGATGATAATCTTGGTTCTTTACCACGCTCAGCTAAAGTATCTTTTTCAGTAACTTCCTGAGCTTGACTAAAATCCTTGCTTTCTGATGTGATTATTTCCTTTGCTTTCTTTGCAAGTGGAACTTCATCAGGGTTAAGAGTTGAATCCGGGTCTAAATTATCTGGGTCATCATATGTTTCTAAAACTTCTGGGAATAAATCTTCAATATCCTGGTCATCCATATAATAATCATCACTTGCTAACCATTTTAAAATATCAGCTTTATTACCACTAACATCTGCTTGGCCTGCTCTACCATGTTTAACGGTGATTTTATATTTCTTCTTCATATCTTTAGCATATGCTTTATCACCACCATTATCCATATAATTATCAGGAGTTGTAATATCTACATCAATTTTGACTTTACCTTTACCAGCTCTAAGCTTACTTGCTTCTTTAACTGATTCAGCTGGTTCATTATCACCATCCCAACCTTTATCGATAGCATCAAAGAATTCTTTTTTCTTTTTACCTTCTAATTCTGATGGAGAGTCTACGCCGAATTTTTTAAGCATAGTATTGAAGAATTTTTGATAGGCTTCCTTCCCGCCTGATGCTTCTCTAATTTGTTTTAAGGTTTTCATTTTTCTCGATCCTTTTCGTTAATTAATGACTCCATCATTACTTGGAGTTTTGTTAGTTCTATCATAATTTCTTGATATCTCTGTGAGCTTTGCATTCGATATTCTGTATTTACTTTAACATCATTCATAATGTTAACTTGAGTATTCTCTACTTTCGATGCCCACCATACTGCAGCCATCGATTGTGCAAATACTGCCATCATTAATGCTATACCACCATTCCTAATCCAATTAGGAATCCTTACACTCCGCTCTCGCCAAGATTGTAATTCTGTTTCTTGCCTTTGCAATGCATTATGCATTCTTTCTAATCTCGATTCAATCTCGAGAAGTTTTGTATCTGTGTCCATTTTATCCCGAAATTAAGTATCTATGAATGTATTTATACATCTACCAATTTTCAATATGTTTAATATATTCGGTCATTGCATGGTCAGAAAAGTTATCAACTTTGAATGATTTTAGTCCACCCCACATACCTTTCATACGATCTGAGAACTTAGTCCACATACCCATCTTTTTCTCATGAACTGTTCCATCATAACCAATATACATTAATGTACCATCATGTCTATAATTCATAAGCCTTAATGGTACTCTTGTTACTATATCATTATTATTTTGCCATCTATAATGACATATCTTTAATGATTTAACATATGTTGGCCATCCAACTCGTGGTGAACCGTATGTAAATAAGCATTCAACTTCTGGAAAATCATAGTTAAGAGCACATCGACTAGCCATAATAGTAGCCATTGCAGCACCTAAACTATGTCCACAGAACCATAAAGCTTTCTTTACATTGATTATATCTGGAGATATAGTGGGCCAAAGATCATCTACTTCAGCCTTAAAACCTCTATGAACTCTACTTACTGTTTCTGATTTGACTGGAAATGCTTTTAAATCACTCGCTAAATCATTAAATTCTGTAGGTTCTGTGCCTCTACAAGCAACTATAACATCTGTCTTTGACTCAAACCTATATGCTTGAGCTCCACCTATATCATAAAATTTTGTTTTAGTAAAACCATGTTCCTTCGCAATTTGTCTAACAACCTTTTCATCATTGTATGCATCTCTTGCGAGTTCAGCAAAGAGTAAACTTCGCTCCTTTAAACTCATTTCATTAATTGACATTACATTGCTCCCCAATC
>Ga0206683_10001209_pt1 | contig 18099 bp, 11 predicted proteins | sample M280m12015metaG_FD_155483 | JGI IMG/M metagenome (GOLD analysis project Ga0206683, IMG submission 155483) | Ammonia-oxidizing marine archaeal communities from Monterey Bay, California, United States - M2 80m 12015 | ecosystem: Environmental > Aquatic > Marine > Intertidal zone | place: USA...
AATTATAAAACACCAACCTATGGCCATATCCCAATTATAATCAATGCTCAAGGGCAAAAGCTAAGTAAACAGCATTTTGCAGCTCCTATCGACACAGAACATGGACCGAAGCTGATTCACCAGGCTATGAAATTTCTTGGACTTTCCCCGCCAGCAACAATTCAACAGACAACCGTAAAAGAACAATTGGCGTGGGGAATTGCAGTATGGGATATACAGGTTGTACCCAAGTTAGCTAATATCCCCGAGAGTTCGCTAAAAGCGGAGTAATTCAGTGTACATTCCTCGCTCTATCTTAATGCTATTGGTAATCATTTATTTGTTGTTCCTGGTAAGTATTGACTGGATCAACCAACCTAATGGAACTTGGTATCGCCCATTTATAATAGGTTTGATGATTATCATAGTGTCAAGCTGGGCTCATAGAGAGCAGGATTCTGATGAATTATGAGTTAACTACCCTTTTTCTGCTGGGGAGCTGCTATTTAGTCTTACTTTTTGGAGTCGCCTTCATCACTGATAAAGGCTGGATACCTCAGCGCCTAGTTCGACACCCTATAATTTATGTGCTGTCACTGGGAGTGTTTGCTAGCATTTGGGCATACTACACCTCTGTTGGTAATGCGCTGCGTGATGGATATGGATATCTAGCCCATTCAATCGGCATATCACTCGCTTTTCTATTATCTCCGTTACTCTTAAAGCCAATCTTGGAGCTTACCAGAACTTACCAGCTAAGCTCACTTGCAGACCTCATGGCATTTCGGTATCGATCACCATGGGCTGGCACCATAACAACCATCGTGATTTTAATTGGAGTTATTCCTTTAATCGCACTGCAGATTAGAGCCGTTGAGGACACCGCCGACATTATTTCAGCGGAACCCACTCAAGGCGCCATAGCGATTGGCTTCTGTATTCTAATAACATTGTTTGCCATTTTATTTGGCACATCGAGACGAGCAGGAAGAACTCGTCACGACGGATTGGTCATGGCAATTGCGTTCGAATCTCTCGTAAAACTGGTCGCTTTTTTAATTGTAGGAGCTTTTGCAATATTTGGTGCTTTTGGAAGCTTGGGGGAGCTTAATGAATGGCTAAACCAGCAACCTGAATTATTAGAAAGTCTGAAAGACACAGATTATCTTAGCTCATTTCATGTCATAGCATTACTATTTTTTACCGCTTCTATCGCTATGCCACATATGTTTTATGCGACCTTTAATGAATCTAATGGGCAACGCTCTCTATCCTATGCAAGCTGGGGATTGCCTCTCTATTTTCTAATCCTTAGCCTGCCAATCTTGCCCATACTTTGGGCTGGCCTGCAATCGGAAACTCCAGTTCAAGTGGAATATCTGCCGGTAGCAATCGGTGCAGCCTATGGTAGTCCAATTATAACTCTTATTGGTTACCTTGGCGGTTTAAGTGCTGCAAGCGGATTAATTATTGTGATTACTCTGGCACTATCAAACATGTGTCTAAATCATATTATTCTTCCAATCTATCAGCCCAGCGCAAAGCAAGATATTTATCGCTGGTTACTCTGGTACCGTCGACTGCTGATAACTGCATTAATCTGGGCAGGCTTTCTTTTTTATTATTTGGAAAAACCAACCATTAGTATTCAAGTGATTGGAACAGTTGCTTTTTCCGCTTCACTACAATTCCTACCGGGAATTGTTGCTATTCTCTACTGGCCTCAGGGCAATAAGAAGGGATTCCTTGCAGGGTTAGGTGCGGCATTTCTTGTTTGGTTTGTATTCTTAATGCTCCCATTGTTTTTCGAAATGACAGCAACTTCTCTTTCATTAGTGTCATTGAATTGGCAAGAAATTTCTTCAATATCACTAATTGGTAATACTTTCCTATTTGTCATTATCTCCCTACTCACTAAGACAAGTGACGAAGAGAGAAGCTCTGCAGATATTTGTGCATTAGATACCATTCAAAGACGCAAACGCAGTGGACTAGTTGCGAAGTCAGCTGGAGAATTCATAAGAAGCTTAAGCAAGCCCCTTGGGAATAAAACCGCCACCCGAGAAGTGAACCAGGCACTGCAAGATTTAAATTTGAGCAGCGATGATAGAAGGCCATATTCAATGCGCTTGTTGAGGGCAAGAACGGAAGCCAATCTTTCGGGATTATTGGGGCCTTCGATCGCGAGAGAATTAATCGACAACCATATTCCCTACAGTATTATTTCTGAACACGGTAGTTCTGATTTGAATGTCATAGAAAATAGAATAGAGTCTTATCGATCAAATTTATCAGGTATGGCTGCAGATCTTGATAGTTTGCGTCGCTATCATCGACAAATATTATTAGACCTGCCCCTTGGCGTATGCTCTCTCTCTTATGACAACGAAATAATAATGTGGAATCATGCATTAGAAGAGTTCACTAAGATCGACTCGAACAACGTAGTTGGTTCCCAGCTTGCTGATATTGAAGACCCATGGTCTTCTTTATTAAATTATTTTTTGAAAGAAGATGCTAATCATTCGTTTAAACATAATTTTCAGTTAAATGGAGTAAAAAAATCGGTCAATTTACACAAAGCGCTTATTGAAGAGTCAAACAAAGATAGTACTAACCATGAAGGCGTGATAATTCTAATTGAAGATATTACTGAAACAGAGTTACTAGCAGCAAGCCTATCCCATAGCGAACGTCTCGCTTCAATCGGCCGCTTAGCAGCAGGCGTAGCTCATGAGATTGGCAACCCAATCACTGGAATCGCCTGCCTGGCCCAAACTATTCGGGATGAGTATGACGGTGAGGAATTAAATAATTTGGCAGAGCAAATAATTGAACAAACTAATCGAACTTCTAAAATTGTATATTCACTTGTTAACTTTGCCCACGCAGGAACCAACAAAGTGCATTCTAAAAATGAAGTCGTTTTAATAGAGAAATGCATGCAAGAAGCTAGCATTCTGATTTCATTGGACAAAAAAAATAAGAATCTAAAATATGAGATTAGCTGTGATCCTAAAGCAGCAATCCTAGGGGATTCTCAACGACTACTGCAGGTATTAGTAAATTTAATTAATAATGCAAGAGATGCAAGCCAACAAAACAATAAGATATCTTTGGTCGGCAGCATTGACGGGGACTATGTCAAAATTGAGGTAACTGACCAAGGAATGGGCATACAACCCCTGATACGGGATCGGATTTTCGACCCATTTTTTACTACTAAGGAGGCTGGAAAGGGCACTGGGCTTGGCTTATCGCTAGTTTTTAGTATTGTAGAGGATTTAAGTGGGGATATTGATATAATCAGCCCCATTGATACGGACAAAGGTACAGGAACACAAGTTGTAATTCGCTTTCCTCGGCTCGAAGAAAACGATGCAGTGAGTAGGGATCAGCTAGCACTGGATGACAAATTACAGCAACCTGTTTGATAAGATTTATGATATCAACAAACCAAGTTTTAGTAGTAGAAGACGAAGAAGTAATTCGCACTTCATTAAGACGTCTTTTAGAGCGACATGACTATGAAGTTTCTGAAGCAGGTACTGTCAAGGAATCGATGGAAAAATATGACATTGATAATTTCGATGTCATTATAAGTGACCTAAGGCTTCCCGGCGCACCAGGCACTGACCTTATAAAAGCAACCAAAACTCCAGTCCTTATTATGACAAGCTATTCCAGCATCCGGTCAGCCATCGATTCGATGAAAATGGGAGCCGTAGATTATATCGCCAAACCTTTTGAGCACAATGAAATAATAGAAACTGTTGCGAAAATTATTCGTGAGCGCGGCAGAGACGGCAAGCCTGCATCAAATGATAATGAACACGAACCTCCAGTCCACGGAATGATTGGCAGTTGCCCACAAATGATGGAACTATTTCGTAGAACAAGAAAAGTGGCGCAAACTAATTCAACGGTCTTAATAAATGGTGAATCTGGCACTGGCAAAGAACTGGTTGCTCGAGCCATTCATAACCTGAGTTCTAGAGAAAGCCAGGAAATGATATCTGTGAATTGTGCAGCTATTCCTGAAAATCTAATCGAATCAGAATTATTCGGTCATGAAAAAGGAGCTTTTACTGGGGCAACCGCTACAAGAACAGGATTGGTTGAAGCCGCAAATAGCAGCACTTTGTTTTTGGATGAAATCGGAGAACTCCCTCTTGAAGCCCAGGCAAGACTGCTTCGAGTACTGCAAGAAAACGAAATAAGAAAGGTTGGCTCTGTGCAGTCAAGAAAAGTAGACGTACGATTGGTCGCCGCGACACATCGCGATTTGAAGCAACTCGTAATTGATGGATATTTTCGGGAAGATTTGTATTACCGTATCAATGTCATGACGCTTATAATTCCTCCTCTGCGAGATAGAGGCAACGATATACTAGAACTAGCCGACACCATTTTGCAACGAACCTGTACTAGACTAAAAACAACAATGCGAAGTTTTTCAGATGGAGCAAGTCGAGCTATTGCTAAGTACACTTGGCCAGGTAATGTACGAGAATTGGAAAATGCGATTGAGCGAGCGGTTGTCTTGGCCGAAGGGGACAAAATTGGAGAAGAATTACTTGCTATCGAAGATGAGATCGCTGAAGCAGAGCTAGACTCAAAACAGCAAGCTACGCCCATCCTAGCAGAGCCCATAGAAGAACTGTCCTTGGAGGACTATTTTCAGCGATTTGTGGTCGAACATCAGGGCTCAATGAACGAAACCCAATTAGCCAAAAAGCTTGGCATCTCTCGCAAATGTCTTTGGGAGCGCAGGCAGCGATTTGGAATTCCCAGAAAGAAGAAGCTAGCTGTTTAAAGCTGCTTTCATTCCTCTAATGTACGCCTAAAGCAGTTTCCTTAAAGTCATTGGATTGGCTAAAACGTCAAGTTCTCGTAGAGCACTAGCTAAATAGCATTTTTGTTACCGCTACCCTTTTACTCAAATTTCAGTGACGATTGGTAACAATATCCCTAAAAGAAGAATCAAATACTGATCGTTAAAATAGTAACTTATTGATAATTAAGGATATTAATAAACTGGCACAGTAAATGCGTTAATTAATAAAGATAATAACAATAAATAATAATAATAAACCCCAATAAAAACAAAAATAGCATTACTGAGTTAAATAACTAAGGTTAGTGCATTAAATAATAAAAAGGCTGGGTTTGTGGCCCATGAGTAACGAATTGTTATCTCGCCACAAAATTACCGCCTCTTGCTTATGTGGCGCTATGCTTGGCTCCCAAGTAATAAAAATAATAATTAGTAAACCAATAGCAATAATAATAATAACTATTACTTCAGAATGGGGATGATTTCATCCCCATTTTTGTTTACTTCAGACTTATTCGCCTGCTTATCCCTATACAAACCAAGATTCTCCTTTGAGATAGCGTTCTATTTTCCAGCTACCGTTGTATCATCATAACTCGTCTTTTGTTTATCTCCTGGCAGATCATTAAAGTCCTATGAATCCAGACACCATATTCTCGTTGTATTAATGAATCCTGAAATCGAATTAGTTGGATTAGAAAAAGCTACGGTTATTGAACGTGATAATCATTCAATTTCCCGTAAACAAATTTCTCCTAATGCACTGAAAGTACTGTATCGATTATCTAGTGCTGGTTTTCATGCTTACATTGTTGGAGGTGGCGTCAGAGACCTCTTGTTAGGCACAAAACCCAAAGATTTTGATGTTGCGACTGATGCTTCCCCGGAAGAACTACGGAAATTATTCAAGAATGCTCGAATAATAGGTCGCCGCTTTAAAATAGTTCATATTAGATTTGGGCGTGAAATAATTGAAGTCACTACCTTTAGAGCCAATCACGACCCCAAGAATCAAATAGGTGACGATATATCTAGGCGTCAAATCAAGGGTTTGGATTCAGCTCATTCAAAAGCAGGTATGATTCTTAGAGATAATGTCTATGGAAACATTGATGAAGACGCTTTTAGGCGCGACTTCACGGTAAATGCGCTTTATTACACAACCCGAAATTTTCTCTTATTAGATTTTTGTGGTGGTCTTGATGACTTGCAAAACAAAGAGATTCGAATGATCGGCGATCCTACCGCGCGCTATAAAGAAGACCCAGTGCGCATGTTAAGAGCGATTCGCTTTTCTGCAAAATTGGGTTTTGAGATTGAGAAGAATACCAAGAAGCCTATCGATGACCTTTCCTATTTGCTCGACTCTATTTCTTCCGCTCGCTTATTCGATGAGACCCTAAAACTCATGACTGGCGGATTTGCTCAACGAACTTTTGAATTACTAAGTCAGTATCAATTAGGCAGCTATTTGTTTGCGCCCACTATCGATGCAATAGAACAGGGTGATAGCGTGTCTGCAAAACTTGTGGACTTGGCCCTGAGCAATACTGATTCGCGGATAGCCGCGGAAAAATCTGTGACTCCAGCATTCCTCTTTTCCGCCCTTCTCTGGCCAGTTTTGAAGCTCAAGCTAGCCCAATCTAAGAATCTTGACCTAGCACCCCAGCAAGCATTCGAGCAGGCTGCACAATCCACCCTAATGGAGCAACTCGACTATACCGCTATTCCAAAACGATTTACTGTCGCATGTCGCGAAATCTGGGATCTTCAAGGCCGATTACAACGCCGGAATAAGCGTAGCATTGAGAGTGCATTCAAGCACCCCCGCTTCCGGGCAGCCTATGATTTTTTATTACTTAGGGAGCAAGCTGGAGAAGAACTTGACGGCCTGGGGCAATGGTGGACGGATTTTCAAAACGGTGATCAGAAGAAAAAAACAGAATTGAGCGGGGCGGTACCAAGAGTAAAAAATCTACGCCGTCGACGCAGTAAACGCAAACGAACAGGTGATTCCGAGTGACGCAAAGATTCGACCTGTCGAGAAATATTCCGCGCTATATTGCGATCGAAGGACCAATAGGAGTTGGCAAAACTAGCCTTACAAAGCGATTAGCCGAATCTTTTAATTACGAGTTACTTTTAGAAAGAAGTGAGGAGAATCCTTTTCTCGATCGGTTTTACGAAAACTCTCGTCAGCATGCATTATCAACGCAATTGTTTTTCCTATTTCAACGGGCCCAGCAAATTCAGGAGCTGCGCCAAGAAGATTTATTTGAACCAGTAAGAGTTGCTGACTTCTTGATCGATAAAGATCACTTATTCGCGCTACAAAATTTAGATGCGGATGAGTATGAATTATATTTAAAGGTTTACAAACATCTTATTATTGAAGCACCCACACCGGACCTAGTCATCTATTTACAAGCACCTACCAACATATTGCTAGACCGAATTCAAAAAAGGGGAGTAAAGGCTGAACAATTCATAGAGCTAGGGTATTTAGAAAACTTAAACCTTGCTTATACTGAATTTTTTCATTACTACCACAAATCTCCGTTACTGATTGTAAATAGCGCCGAGATCGATTTAGTGAGCAATGACGGTGATTATCAGCAATTAGTGGACTACATCCTGTCTCACCCTACAGGGACTAATTATTTTAATCCCGGGCCTTCTTTGCTATAGATCCAATAATTTTGAGCGCTATACAGTCGCTTTTCACCACATATCTTTCCATAAATATTTCTATTAGACTTCGCAACCCATGAGCGCACGTAAGAAATCAACAAATGTCTCCTTAACTACTCTGCAACAAATAAAGCAGCAGGGAGAAAAATTTGCCTGTTTAACAGCCTACGATGCCTGTTTCGCATCCATTTTGAGTGAAGCTGGCGTAGAAGTACTTTTAGTTGGAGATTCCCTTGGCATGGTTCTACAAGGTCACGACAGTACTTTGCCTGTAACAATGGAAGATATGATTTATCACACACAATGTGTCAAACGAGGAAACAAGGGCGCACTAGTCATGTCAGACCTGCCTTTCATGAGCTATTCATCTGAAACTCAAACCCTGGAAAACGCAGCTGCCCTGATGCGTGCGGGCGCTCATATGGTAAAACTCGAAGGTGGCGCGTGGATAGCCAATACGACTAAATTACTTGCTGAGCGAGGAATCCCCATATGCGCGCATATGGGTCTTACACCTCAGAGCGTTAATCGAATAGGAGGGTTTCACGTCCAAGGACGTGATACGGATCAGGCACAATTAATTATCGAGGAAGCTCAGTTATTGCAGGACGCAGGCGCAAATATATTATTACTGGAATGTGTTCCAAAATCGTTAGCTAAAACTATAACGGACATTCTGGAAATTCCGGTAATCGGAATCGGTGCTGGGCCGGAAACTACAGGCCAGATTATGGTTCTTCATGATGTGCTTGGTGTGTCACCTATTACCCCAAAATTTGTAAAAAATTTTTTGATCGAATCAAGTAACGGCATACCTGGCGCTATTGAAGCATACGTTAAGGCAGTAAAAACCAAAGTATTTCCAGCCCAAGAGCATAGCTTCAACTAAATAATCGTTGAGCCCCTATCCTGTGAAAGTTTTCAACTCTATTGCTGAACTGCATCTGGAATTAGAAAGTATCCGGCTTGCCAAAAAATCTATTGGTCTCGTTCCAACAATGGGTAATCTTCATGCAGGCCATTTAGCACTACTCAAAGAAGCCTTATCTGAAAATGATTGCGTGATCAGTACTATCTTTGTCAACCCTCTTCAATTTGGGCCCAACGAAGATTTAAAAAACTATCCCAGAACAATTGAAGAAGATAAATTAAAGCTAAAAAAAGCAAAGTGTGAATACTTGTTTGCGCCGAGCGTAAAAGAAATTTATGGCCAAAACATAAATTATCAAACTGTAATTCATGTTCCTGACTTGTCAGATAATTATTGTGGGCGGAGCCGACCTAGTCATTTTGATGGTGTTGCAACCATAGTATGCAAGCTTCTTAATATTGTTAGACCAGATACGGCATTCTTTGGCCTAAAAGATTACCAACAATTCCTCATTATTAAGAAACTGGTCAGCGATCTCGCTCTTAATGTTGATATTAGAGGAGTGGAGATCGTAAGAGATAGTAATGGACTTGCTTTAAGCTCTCGGAATAATTATTTATCAAATGACGATATAGTTAAGGCTTCAAATATCTATCGTTGCTTGCAGGAGACTGCTGGAAAAATAAGGGACAAAAATCGAGATTTCAGAAAGATCGAAATTTGGGCTAAAGCGCAGCTAAGCAACGCGGGTTTGAGACCTGACTACTTTGCAATCTGTGAGTCACACTCCCTCTTGCCTGCCAATGAAGATGATACTCAATTAGTAGTACTTGCCGCTGCATATGTCGGTTCTACGCGACTAATTGATAATCTTCGCGTAAGCACAGATCAATAAATCTGCTGATTCCTAGTAATTGAGTAGCTTCTGTCTTTAAGGCATACTTCTGAGTCGCTCTGTATTGCTGCACAGTATTAATTGAAAATTGTGCTAAGAGTTTTTACAGTAATACGATCCTCGTTAGAAAGACTATTAGGAACACCCAATGTCCGAAACCAAAATCTATCCAGTTAGCGATGATACCAAGAATCGTAGCCACCTTAATCCAGAGCGTTACGAAGAGTTATATCAGCAATCTATTAACGCTCCTGAAGAGTTTTGGGCTGAGCAAGCTGGTGAATTACTGCACTGGCATGAACCATGGAAAACTGTCATGCACAGCGAGTTCAAAAAAGCTGAAGCAAGTTGGTTCACTGGTGGCAAACTAAATGTTGCTTATAACTGTATCGATAGGCATTTGGAAAAACGCGCAGAACAAACGGCCATTATATGGGAGGGAGATGAGCCCTCCGATGACAAAAAAATAACTTATCGGCAACTACATAATCACGTTTGTAGATTGTCAAATGCACTAAAAGCACGGGGGGTCAGCAAAGGGGATAGAGTTTGCATTTACATGCCGATGATCCCAGAAGCCGCCTATGCCATGCTCGCTTGCACTCGTATTGGCGCAATACATTCTGTTGTTTTCGGCGGCTTCTCACCAGAATCATTAAAAGACCGAATTTTAGATTCTGATTGCCAAACTGTCATCACTGCAGATGAAGGTGTAAGAGGTGGACGAACAATTCCTCTAAAAGCTAATGTAGATGCAGCTCTCGAGGAATGTCCAAATGTGCACAGCGTATTTGTTGTACGCAGAACTAGAGCTGACGTTGGCTGGAATGAGACTCGAGATGTTTGTTATTACAAAGCCACTGAGGCTGCTAGTTTTGAATGCGAACCAGAACTAATGGATGCTGAAGATCCTCTCTTTATTCTCTATACGTCCGGGTCCACAGGTAAACCCAAAGGTGTCCTACACACCACTGCTGGTTATTTACTCGGCGCGAGCATTACGCACAAGTATGTATTCGATTATCACGAAGGTGATATTTACTGGTGCACCGCAGATGTCGGATGGGTGACTGGTCATTCTTATATAGTCTATGGCCCACTGACCAATGGCGCCATAACACTTATGTTTGAGGGCGTACCCACTTACCCAGATGCATCTAGATTCTGGCAAGTCATCGACAAACATCAGGTCAATATTTTTTATACGGCTCCTACAGCCATTCGTGCGCTAATGTCAGCTGGCGACGGTCCTGTAAAAAGCACTTCACGTAGCTCGCTTAGGTTATTGGGATCTGTTGGTGAACCTATTAACCCCGAAGCTTGGGAATGGTACTACCATGTTGTTGGTGATTCTCGCTCCCCTATAGTAGATACATGGTGGCAAACAGAGACTGGCTCTATCATGATCACCCCTATTCCTGGTGTTACTGACTTAAAACCAGGCTCAGCCACCAAACCTTTTTTTGGCGTCAAGCCAGCATTGATGGACGCAGACGGGAATGAAATTGAAGGAGCCGCGACAGGTAATTTAGTCATCACCCAAAGCTGGCCCAGTCAGATTCGATCCGTTTATGGCGATCACCAACGCTGCATAGACACCTATTTTAAAACTTATCCAGGATACTATTTTACTGGTGATAGCTCTCGTCGCGATGGCGATGGTTTTTACTGGGTAACGGGGCGGGTCGACGATGTTATCAATGTATCGGGGCATCGTTTAGGCACTGCTGAAATTGAAAGCGCCTTGGTTCTCCATAGCAAGGTTGCTGAAGCCGCAGTAGTCGGTTACCCCCATGACATCAAGGGTCAGGCGATTTATGCTTACGTTACGCTTATGACCGGGATAGAAGTAACTGAAGAATTAAACATAGAATTAGTAAAGTTTGTGAGCAAAGAAATTGGCGCGTTTGCCAAACCTGAAATTATTCAATTCGCGCCAGGCCTACCGAAAACCCGCTCCGGCAAAATTATGCGACGTATTCTGCGGAAAATTGCCGCCAATGAACTAGAAAACCTAGGTGACATTACTACATTAGCTGACCCAGTAGTTGTCGATCAGTTAATCGACAACAGAGCTAACAAATAAGCATTTTTCTATTTTAGCCATATAAGCGTCATCTCTAGTTATATGACTATAATTAACTAGTGTCGTGGCTATCTTTACCGCCTAAAATAATAAGTACTTCAATTAGCTCTAGAAATTATCTTTACATATTTCTTCACCATGAATACAACCAATAAATACATTTTCAATGCTAGACGATCTATAGCTGTAAAGGTATTAATGGTCGGAATTGGTCTATTCCCTTTAACTTTGCAAGGATTAACCACCTTACTGATCACTGCATTCTGCCTAAGCATTTTTGGCTACGGGGCAATGGACCTTGTTGTATTCTCATTAGCCATATGTGCATTAACAATTCTAGTTTTTTGTTTATTTTGTTCCATAATCAGTGGTGTTTTCGTCCAACGCAAAATTCAGCGAATAATTAGCAAATCAAAAAGTCCTGCGGAAACCATTAAAGTAGAAGCTGGATATCCGAATGAGACTGGCTTTACATTACCAGCTCTAAATCTACTGCCACTGGTCAAACTAAGTTGGACAGTGATTTTTCCAGACTTTATCAAAACAAGAACACGTTTAGATTCCAGCAATCAGATACTCGAAGAAATTATTCCCAATAAGCGCTTTTATACCGATCATGTCATTCGTCAGTTTACTGTGTCAGATGTCTTAGGGTTTTGTCGCTACTCCTGGTTACAAAAACAAGAAGTTTGCTCTATGGCTCTCCCTAGAACAAATACCGTTAAATCTTTACCCCTACTACGCTCCTTAACTGCCGAAGATGGGATTCCCAACCCTTCCGGAGACCCAGAAGGTGACCGAATGGAAATTCGACCTTATGCTCCAGGGGATTCTGTACGTAATATAATGTGGAAAGTTTATGCGCGAAACCGACAGCTTAATGTCCGCTTAGCTGAGAAAAGTGTATTCCACAGCAAGAGAACAGTTGCTTATTTGCTTAGCAGCAAAAACGATGAAGCTGCCGCTGCAGTAGCTCGAATGGCGTTAGAAACTGGAGCTCTTGGAGAAAATTGGTCATTTGCGGCCGACGGGACAGAAAAATCTTGCGAAAATTTAGCTAGCGCATTAGAAGCAGTTGCTCGCTCAAGGGCCCTAGCGGCTCCCTATAGTTATGGATTGGACAGATTTCTTAATCATGCAGTAGAACAATCTGGAGCTCATTGTATCGTTTTTGCCGCGGCAGAAACTGTGGCATGGCTTCCACTGTTGAAGAGAACAATTGGTCGCTTCTCAGGTCAGTTCTCTCTCGTGCTAGCAACAGATGGATTTCTTGAAGTAGAAAATGTCATTTTCTGGCGAAAATTACTGTTTCAAAAATCAACTGAGGCCCTGAAAACAGGGAGTTCTAGGGATGAGTTGCTCAAATTATTGACCGAGCTTGGACAACTAGTAGAATCCACCTTGGTTGTGGATAGGAAAACAGGCCTGAGTTTTGATAAGAGTCTTAGAAAGGTATAACGCCTTCATTTTGGGCAGAATTAAATTAGAATTGAGTAAATGACCATTCAAGCAAACCACTCTTCCCAACATTTTCTCCAAACGAGTTTGCGAGCTGCGATTATCGCCAGCAGCTTTTGGGTCCTGAGCTTACCAATGACAGTGGTTAGCGGCTCTATAGCCGCTTTTGCTGGGTGTTTAATTGCTTGCTACTTTATAGATCTCCGTTTATATAAGCACCCCCTCAGCAGTCTAAGAACTTCGACAGTCATTATTTTAGGCTTTTTGTGCTGGTTGCTTACTCTACTATTCGCCGAGTTAGTTGTAAGTACGGAATTTATAGCAAACACCTCTTCGCCCTTAATCGCATTCAATCTAAGCGAATCCGCAAAATGGTTAGGAATTTCTGCATCTATGACATTGAGTTTACGAACTTTAGCTCATCGCACTAGTTACGGAGCGGTTGTTGAAATTTTGTTCGTTGCAACTGCGTTTGTCATTACCCTCGCTGCTCATCGCAACGGCATGATTCATCGGCCCTTTTTTATTGGCGATTTTGCTCTGACTAGAGGAATTGATCCTTCAGCCATTTTAATGGCTTTCGGCTGCGGAGCAGTGCTATCTCTCTCCGCCCTACTGATGACGGAAAACAATCAGAAACGATTACCCTATCACTTTGCTGTATTAGGACTGCTCTGTTTCTCACTCATAGTTTATGTCCGTTTATTCGGCATCCCAACTCCACAAACCACCGATGACCTTGGATTAACAGGGCAAGAGCAAAACGGATCCAATTCTCAAAGAGACAATCCATTTCGTGATGGTGAAAACGAAAATAATGACAAAGAAGCACCCGTAGCTATTGTTGTTTTTAGAGATGACTATGAACCTCTAAACGGTTCTTATTATTTTAGAGAATCTGCTTATTCCGAATTCAATGGAGTAATGTTGGACTTCACGACACAAGACGAAATGGACCGTGATTTAATTGAACACTTCACCAATAGTCGAGAAGAATCCGAGCAACTTCCTGGCGCAGAGGAAGAACGCAAAGCCGTGCGTACTAGTATTGGGATGCTAGTACCCCATCGAAATCCTTTCGGGCTGGAGAGTCCGATTGCCTATGAAAACACCGCAAATCCAAACAATTTGCGCTTTAAACGCACTTACGATACCTACTCTCTAGCACCGGAATATGATTTCGAATATCTCATCGGGCAAGAAACAGGCAGGGAAGATTGGTCAGATGAAATTTGGCAGGAATATTTAACTCTCCCCGATGACGCGCGTTACAAAACTTTAGCAGAAGAGCTGATAACTAATCTACGCCCTGAGTATACTAACGACCCTTTTGCAAAAGCATGGGCAATCAAGACTTATCTTGATGAAAATGGAATTTATAGTCTCAAAAACGAGCACGCCTACGAAGGTGACCCGGCTGGATCTTTTCTATTTGGCGATCTAACTGGTTACTGTATGCATTTCTCTTTCGCAGCTACTTACTTATTTCGCAGCATTGGCATACCTGCCCGTGTAGGAATTGGCTACTCGGTGCCAGCCTCTAACCGAGCAGGTGGCTCTGCTCTTTTAATCCAAGCTATTCATGGCCATGCTTGGCCCGAAGTTTATTTCAAAGATATTGGATGGGTAATTATCGACCCTGCTCCCCAACAGACCTTGGTAGACATGACAACTGATCCTCAAGATAGCTTGCAGCAATTACTCGGAGACATGTTGAGAGATGATGCATCCTTTGAAGATTTCCTCGGCTCGCAACAATCTTCATTCGTTCAGTTGCAAACAATTTTATCTGTTCTGTACACACTAACTGCACTCGTTTTGATTACAGCGTATTTGATTAAACTATATAGACTCTGGATACCTTCTTTTGCCTCCAACGAAAATCAGTATCGCCTTTGTTATCGCGCGGTGCTTGACCGGTTGTCTGCTGTTGGCTTGTCTAGAGATTTCGGTGAAAGCCGAGAAGGTTTTGCTGATCGTGCAAGCACTACTGCCCCGTCAATTAGGCCTATAACCGATACACATCTCGCTATCGCTCTTGGTAGCACCAACCATGAAGCACAAGACCAGCAAGAATGGACACTGCTGGGCCAAAGTGTTCGAAAGGAAATTAATTCGAATATTGTGGCTTGGCGCAAAATATCAGCAGTTCTAAATCCTTTCTCGTGGCTTCTTACAAAATAAGAACCTTACTATCTTAAAGTCTCTATCGGAGTAATCAATGAACTCAGACAACGTTGCCGAAGCGCAAGAACTGACAACTGCCATGTCTGAAAACCCCAGTGCCGCGCTCGCAGAAGCTGTTGATGTACTTAACACCTTAAAATCAACTGTCCGACAGCAAGTGTTAGGGCGTGATGATGTTATTGAGTTGGTAATCATCGCTCTGATAGCTGATGGTCATGTTCTACTAGAGGATTTCCCTGGATCCGGAAAAACCACACTCGCGAAAGCGTTAGGTGAAGCCATTATAATTGGTAGCAGTATTAATGAGTCTATTGTTCCATTCAGGCGCATACAATTTACCCCTGATTTACTTCCCTCTGATGTAACGGGCGTGCCTGTATTTGATAGCAATAGCAATGCCTTTCATTTTCGTCACGGCCCGCTATTTGCTCATATTGTTCTAGCAGATGAAATCAATCGAACGTCACCAAAAGTGCAATCTGCTATGTTAGAAGCAATGGGTGAAAAACAAGTTACCACCGACAATGTAACTTATGCACTTGATGACTTGTTTTTCGTCATCGCAACACAGAATCCACTAGACCTCGTCGGTACCTACCCTCTTCCTACGCCGCAGCTTGATCGATTTTTGTTCAAGATCACTATGGAACACATTGATCGTGAAGCAGAATTGGACGTATTAGAAACCTACAAGAATCGCAGAGATCTCAGCGGGCAGTTAAATACTGTCACAAGGGATCAAGTGCTGCACGCTCGACAAACTATTGATACAGAAGTAAACATAAATCCTGCGATAAAAACCGCCCTCGTAGATATATCCAGAAATTTGCGTGAAGATGACAGAGTATTGCAGGGCAACTCTACTCGTTCCATGGTGCTACTTTTGCCGGCTCTACAAGTGTCTGCAGCACTGCGTGATCGAGACTATGTGTCTGCAGAGGACATTGAAATATTGATCCCAAGAGTCTTAGGTCATCGTATCGAACTTGCACCAGGAGTTTCTGACTTGCAAAAAGTTCTCCTCGATAATATGAGACAGCCCATGGAGCAATTAGCAAAGAGCACTTTCAGCTAATGTTTTGTATTGGAGCACCATTCAGACGAATGAAGTTATTTCAAATTTTTTGTCTCTCATTTTTTCCACTGCTTTTTCCCTTTTTATACGCGCCAAATATTTTTGCTCAAGATGATCTTCTGCTTGACCTGGAAGCAATTGAAATTCCAGAAGCGAGACTGCCTCTTTGCTTTGGATTTAGCGATATAGAAATTCGAAATGCATTAGCAATCTGCGATGCACTTGAATTGGATGAGAATGTGAAAGCCAGGGAGCTTAGTGAACAATGGATTCGAGCTGAACCAGAGTCACCTGCAGCACAGTTTGCTTTGGCCGAAGTCCTATTCAATGTGGAAGGAAATTTACCGAGGGCTCTGTTTCATCTAAACAGAGCCGAAGAATTTACCAATTACAATTCACTAGAAGAGGCTTACAACTCAGGTAACGTTCAATGGCACTACTTAACTCTTAGCCAATTATCCTATATCCATCAGTTAATGGGTAATCAGCTACAATCACTTGAATATTTGGATAAAATCTCCAAAGTATACGGTCAAGATATGGAATCTTTTCGTGGCTGGCCACTAATTAAACTAAAACTATATGATGCCGCTCGAGAGTCAGCCAACCTAGTCTTAGAAAATAGTGCCAATGATCGTGAGCGTGCTAGAGCTTGGAATACGCTCTGTGCTGCAGAACTGGCTAGTCTCGCCCCAATTGAATCGATGTCCGCCTGCGACCGGGCAATTGATGAAGATGAAGACATCACTAATACTGCCAATGATTATGACACTGTCTATCTAACCAACGCGTCGGAAGTAGCTTTAAGCCTTTTACAAATGGAGCAGGCTGAAGAATACATAGATCGTGCGACTCGTTATTTAAATCCCCAAAGTGTTGCAGATCCCTGGATCTACAAATTATTTTTAACACTAAATCAAGGACGTTTTGATGATGCACGATCGGCGCTTGATCGCATGCTTATTTGGAGAGAGCAACAAGAGCCAGTCGTAAGTGTAATGAATCGAGCTGAACATTTTTTAGTAAGTGCTAGTTTTCTTATGGTTGCTGGTTATGCTGAAGATGCAGCAAATTTGACGCAAACAGCTTTGAACCAACCTGACAGAAATGGCTCTTACAGTGCTGATGATGCACAAAAGGATTCTTTTGCAGCCCTGCTAAACATGATGGCAAACAGGACTGAATACCAGGTTCAGCTCGAATCCTTATCAACGCTGGACTTTGCCGACTCGATCGTTGCGCGAATTAAAGCCAATATTCTGCGCTTGCGCGCCTGGCGCGCGGAACGCCGAGCTGCATCATTGTTTGCAAATTTTGAAGTATTGCAGAATCGGTTGCGGCCTTATGCCCCTCTTGATGTACACATTCCAGAATGGGTTGAACCTGAGATTATTCAACTAATTGGTTCAGGAGTAATGAAAAATATTCTTGATCAAGCATTAGCAAATGGTGCTTTTCAACTTAATGAAGGCTATTACTATTCTTATTTGGCTGAAATAGCTGCAATAGAAAACAATACAGAACTTGTTATAGAAGCTGGTCGCCAGGCCTTAACACAGTTACCTCAACAAGAAGTCCTATTGAGAGCCCGAGTTGCCGCCAGATTGGCAGACGCAAGTTGGCGAAATAGTAGTTATTCTGATGCGTTAGCCTTCTATGAAATGGCCTACCAGCAAGACCCCAGTATTTTTCGAAGATTGGCATTAGAAATACCAGTTTCAATCATTGGAGATAATTCGCAATTTGCAAACCAAGCAGCTGATTTGCTCTCTCGGTCCCCTCGATTTAACGAAAATAGCAATGGTATTCCACTTGAAATTGCATCCAACCCCGACCTCTCAATTTGCCTGAAATCGAGAACAGGTAGCGTGTTATCGTGTTACACTAGGGCCGTAGCCGAAAATCAAAGTAGCAAACGGAATGCTCAAGAGTTAATTCGATTGTTTCACTCCAATGCGTTCGGACTAGGATTCGATATTAGTATAGCCCAACGCTCTATTCTGCTCGGTTCAAGCGTAAT
>Ga0206683_10001210_pt1 | contig 18095 bp, 21 predicted proteins | sample M280m12015metaG_FD_155483 | JGI IMG/M metagenome (GOLD analysis project Ga0206683, IMG submission 155483) | Ammonia-oxidizing marine archaeal communities from Monterey Bay, California, United States - M2 80m 12015 | ecosystem: Environmental > Aquatic > Marine > Intertidal zone | place: USA...
AAGGTTAAAGATGACTCTACTGTATGAAGACGGGCGACAAGGGGAAATCAATTTAATTGCTTCACAAGATAATATAATTCATTTAGGCACTGTTGATTTTGAAAATTTAACAGTTAATTTAAAACCTAAAACAGTTGTAGCCGGTGAAAAAGCTCCTTCATTAGGTGAGACAACATCACCTTTTGGTGATTTATATCTTCAAGGTAATACTCTTACAATATCTACTAAATCAATTGGAATAACGGAACAAGCTGGTGCGGAATATTTAAATTTTGGATCTAATGTTGTGATAGGATCAACTGTAGTTTCTGGAACTAGATTGCTGGCCTTTCAAGATCAATTAAATACAACTGAGTTAACCGATGTTTCCATAATCGGAGTCGAAGATGGAAATATTATCAAATGGAATGAGGATACATCTAAGTGGCAGCATGAGACTTTTACACTTGATCCAGCCGTCTTAGATATATCTCAAAAAAATATTGCGGAATTAAATGATGTTGCACCCGGTACCTATACAGAAGGTATGATGTGGCAATATAGTCGAACAGCTAACGCTTGGGCAGGTATTAATCCGAGTGATTTTGATTTAGATTATCCCAAAGCTAAAACGTTTTCAGTTAATTCTGGAACGTCTGCCGAGCACCCAACAGGCACAGTAAGGTATTCTGCTTCGCGAACAATTCAGATTTCAGCCGGGCAGGTTGTAGTAGATACCTTTGATATAAATATATATAGAACTGCTAAGTACATTGTAACCTGTGAAGATTATACTACAGACAACAAAGCTTATTGGATGGGTCAAGCAATGTTGGTTCATGACGGAACAAATGCAGACATGACAGTTTATGGCGAAGTGGAAATAGGTACAATTTCAATGATGCCCATAATTGAGTCAGATATAACAGGCTCTAATGTTCGATTAAAAGTTACTACTTCTTCTGATCAACAAGTAGTTACTGTTCATCGAACAGTGTTTGATAATTATCTATAGAACATCAGAGGAATTTAATTAATGTCCAATCATGCAACCGTATCATTAGGTATAATTGATTTAGAAAATTTAACGGTCAACTTAAAACCTAAAGCTCCGGAACCCGGTAATAATCCTGTCGGATTGGGTACCCCAGACGCTCCGTTTGGAGATTTATTTCTTCAAGGTAATACTCTTACATTATCTACCAAATCAATTGGAATAACAGAACGAGATGGTGTTGAATATTTAGATTTTGGTGCTAATGTTATGATAGGGTCTACCACTATCACCGGAACTAGATTATTAGCTTTTGGAGATCAATTAAAAATATCCTCATTAACTGATGTTAGTATCGAGGGAATCGCAAACGGGGATATCCTAAACTGGGATAAAGATACTTCAACGTGGGTTGCTGGTTCTATCTTAACTCCGACCAATTTAGACATTTCTCAAAAAAATATTGGGGAATTAGAAGACGTTGCTGCATCAGTATATGCTGATGGCATGATGTGGCAATATAATGAATCATTGAGTTCATGGAAAGCTGTTAATACAAATCTTCTTGAATTTGAAGACTTTCAGGTTAAGGGTACTTTTACAGTTAATTCTGATATGATGTTTTCTACTTCACGAACACTTGCCGTCACTGCAGGAGAAGTTGTTGCAGATACTTTTAATATAAATACATTCAGGTCCGCTAAGTACATTGTAACCTGTGAAGATTATACTTTAGGCACGACGGCATATTGGACCGGCGAGATAGCATTAGTTCATGATGGAACAGATACAGAACATGTAATTTATGGGGACGTAGAATTAGGGGCGATTTCAATTGAACCCGAAATCGCGGCAGATATATTAGCGACGGATGTTAGATTAAAAGTTACTACTTCTTCTGATCAACAAGTAATTACTGTTCATCGAACAGTGTGTACCAATTATGGCGGAACTCTATGGGCACCTTAACCTTTAGCAGAACATTTAAGGAAGATTAACAATGGCAATGAAACAGTTTAGAGTAAGAAGTGGTTTAATTTCTGATGGGAATTTAACTCTTAATAATACTCCCGCCGACGGTACAGTAGCAACCAATGGTAAAATTTTAGAAATAGATAATAATTCTAATGTCCATGTCCGTACATTCGCACAAGTAAAGGCAGAAATAGATGCAGGTGAATTAGAATCTGTAGTAGCTGGCGACGGTATTGGTATTTCCGCAAAGCAAGGTGGTGGAGTTGGAACTGATACACAAACGATCACATTAGATACACCATCCACATTAACGACTATTACCACAGACGCAGTTACAGCAGATTCTCATACACACGCGATTACTCATCTAGATGATACTAGTACGGCAACCTCAACTGTAATATTATCAGCAAATTCAACCGGTGGCGTAAAGGTAAATGAATTCACAGCCGCCGGAGACGCTACATTTTCATCTAATGTAGCTATCGATGGAAGCCTATTCGTTGATGGTGCAATGACCTATGTTAATGCAACGAATTTAAGTGTCAGTGATCCTTTAATTACTTTATCCGCAAATGGTGATTCAGTTGAACCTACCCATGATCAAGGTCTTATGATCAACAGAGGTAATTCAGCGAACGTTGCTTTCATATGGGATGAATCAGAAGACGATTTTACATTTATTACAACTACTGACGGCGGATTAACAACAGGAAGCTTAACTGTTACAACTTATGCTAATGTTAGTGCTCTGGAATTTTATTCGCGGGGTACGGATGACTCTTCAAGTGGAATAACTGGTTCCATTCGAACAGATGGTGGTATAGGAGTTGCTAAATCAGTTTTTGCTAATGTTGTACACGCTGATGGAACAACTAATGCTACATCTAATACAACAGGCCAATTACTATCATCCGGCGGCTTAGGAGTAGCGAAAGCTGCTGTTGTTGGCGGAGATTTAACTACTTGGACCGATACGTATCAAAAAGATATAACACGAACTATAGTAGCAGAAGCTACTATTGCAGATGCAGCTAATGCATGGTTATTTGAAGTTCCCATAGCGAGTTGGTCTGCTGGGGAAGTGGCTCTGAAATTAAAAGCCGGAGCTAATGAAACTGAATTTCGCAAGTATCTATTTTGTGAAAGTGGAAGCGGAACAGTAGAAAATAATCAATATGGCGGATTAGGTCATGATATCACTGCAACAATAACTTTTGATACAACCGATGGTTCAGGTTCTACAGCCGGCGCAACTCATATAGGAATGAACGTTCTCAATGGAGACGGAGTTGAAATAGTAGCCAAAGTAGAAGCAACCTTTCATAGCGTATAAACGACATGTCAACAGTACCATTTAAAGCATCAGCCGGAATAGAAGTAGAGGGAGCTCTAAAACTTGCAAGTATTTCAGGTGCAGTTCCAGCAGGAGATACTCCAGCAAGTGGTGGAAGAATGCTTTCAATTTCGTCAAGTGGAGTAGCCCATTATAGAACACATGCTCAGATGAAGCAATCGGTCGATGCCGGCCGATTAGATGAAGTTGTAGCCGGGGCTGGAATGCAAATATCTGCCAGGCCAGGTGCTGCAGATGGAAATGATACACAAACGATTACGTTAGGCACTCCAGATACATTAACCGTTGCTACTACAGATGCCACCACTATTCAGTCCCATACACACGCGATAACTTCTTCTAATGATACTAGTGCAGCAAGTGCATCTGTATTATTAGCAGCTAATACAACAGGCGGACTTAAAGTAGCTGAACTTGCAATTGGAACTTCTATAAAAATAACAGAGCACATAACAACGCCCGCAGTAACTACGAATAAGTTGTATTCCAATTCTACTAGTTTATTTTATGAAGATACTGATATACTGGTGGGGCGTACAGGCGGCGCAACAGACGTTACAGGAATTGCGATAGCAATGGCAATTGCACTAGGATAGTACTAGAAAAAGGATAAATAAATTATGGCAAGTACTTTTAAGAATACCACAATAAGATCAATTGGAACATCGGCTACAGATATCGGATCAGTTGTTCCAGCTGCCACTGAAGTTACAGTAATAGGGTTGTCCTGCGCAAATATAATTGCTTCTCAAGTACAAGTAACCATTACCATAAATGATGGATTAAACACAACGAACATAGTTAAAGACGTTCCCATTCCCTCTAACTCCAGTTTAATAGCAATTGGCGGCGACCAGAAAGTTGTACTCATGACAGGGGATAAAATCGTCGTAACATCAAATATCGCATCATCAGTTGATGTAATAATGTCTTTCTTGGAGATTACATAAAATGGCATATATAGGATCACCATTTACATTCGATTCGCGGTTACCAGATCCCGGCGTAACAGATCAAGTTTTAAAAAGCGACGGCGCAGGAAATTGGACTACCGCTGATCCAGCTCACCTCGAGCTACCGACTCCAGGACCAGCCGGAAAGGTTTTATCAAGTGATGGAACAAATTGGGTTTCGGTTAAAGCTACAGACGCACTAACAACAGATCTTCCTCCGGGCACAGCTGGAAAACTTTTAAAAAGTGATGGAGCAACTTGGGTCTCCGGAGATGCACCAGACCCATTACCAGCAGGCGCTTTAGATGAGGTTTTAACACATGACGGAACAAATTGGACTTCTGCAGCCGCAACAGGCGGAGGCGGAGCCGGTGGTTCAACAGATGTCATTGCATCCGGAACATTGGCTGACGGGAACCCTGTTGTTCTTATGGCAGATGGAAGAGTTGAAATAATCTCAAATCCTATTTCGGCCTTAAATGTACCACTCGCAGATGATGGCGCCACCACAAGAACCCAAGCCCACACCTCAGGCACGTCAGCCACTTGGTCTTCTGTTGATTTTGATCCGAATGATCAAAATAAATTTGTGCTAATTCATAGAGAGAGTATGATGGGCACAATGGTTGCTAAAGTAGGTGTAATAAGTGGTTCATCCATAACATTCCCTCTCGGTGACTATTCAATGGGATCACAGGGACATGGCTATTCCCCGAAAGTAAAATATCATACTGCTCAATTCACTGACCCAATGACTATGGAAGCAAGGCCTATAATCGGGATATTTCAGGGAAATGGCTTAAATGGGATGAATTGTACCACTTTGACTTATGGTGGGTCTTCTGGCCTGTTCGCAACAGCTTCGCAAGACATCGGCATGCCGGGAAGTATGATGACTAGCATGGGCATGCCTATGGATTTTAACGGTGCTTATACATCGGCTGATTGGGATACTGCGTATTCAGGATCCGGTAACGCAAAATATCGGTTTCTTATGAGTTGGGAAGCTAATCACGATCCCATGATGGGTTCGGATTCTGAATCGTATCTAATCGCCGGAACATGTGCTGAGGATGGAACAGGTATTACCTTCGGAACGCAAAACACGCCGGCTCATTGGCTAAAAACAAGCACCGGTATGATGACCTGGTCACAGTATGAAAGACCTATTGCTTTCGATCCGAATACTGCAGGTAAGTTTGCATATATACACTTTAGTGACCTCGCCCCCTACGACACGGGTTTTAATGCTGATTTGCGCTTGAGAATTGGTAATATATCAGGAACCACTATCAACCTCAACACCAATGCAGTCCAACTCGATCTCTCTGTTGGTGGATGGAACAGGAATTCTCATGCTGAATTAATGTGGAATACCTCGGTCTCCGATGTACTAGTAGCATCATGGGTCGAGGGAGGCAGCATGAATAATAGACCTCAATTTGTAATTGCAACTGTTTCAGGAAATACTCCAACAATGGGCGCGCGGCATGAGGTAGACACTACTAATAAACAAACCATGGTACCATGGCGGTTATTGGAGTTTAATGCAGATAAAATTTACGCCACAGGATATGCATTAAATGGAATATATCATCAAGCCTTTTCATGGACCGGTACAACCATATCTAGTCCTTACGCCAGGACACTGATTTCACATCCCGCTCATGGCGTAGTTTCTGATGTTGCATGGAACTACCAAAGGTCGCACGTGGCTGCCAGCGACGGAGCAAATTCAATTATTGCTTACTATTTCCCAAATAACGGTGCTCCGAATTATCCGAATGCGGAACTCACACAATCTACGTTTTTTGGTGCAGCCGGAAGTAATCTTACTGCGGACAATTTCTTAGGAATTTCTAGTGGTGTATATGCTGATGGCACAACCGCAACAATTCAACTTCCCGGTGCCGTTGACGATGCACAATCAGGTTTAACAATAGGAACCAATTATTTTCTACAACCAGATGGAGTCTTATCCGCAACTGCGAATACACCAGAAGTTTTAGTGGGCACAGCAATGTCTGCAACTTCAATATTAATTGCTGATAATAAAGCATTTGGAGAATCAAAAGTTTCTGCAGCAGCCGCGGTTGCAGCACATGGAGTTACTAGAGTAGCAGCCGAAGCGACAGTATTGGCCAGCGCCGCAACCGACGCAACTACTAAAGCAGATGCGGCCCAAGTAGCCGCGACAGCATCAGCGACTGCTGCAGCTTACGCCGTCGATACTTTACAAGTTGTTGCAGCTGGAGCTTTAGCAGATGGTAGTAAAGTTATTCTTAAACCTGATGGAGCGGGTGGCATGAAAGCTGAATTAATTAACGATTCAGACATGCCCATAGATGCTCCTATTACTGATAACGATGGCTTTGTTCAACCGAAAAATATGTGGTTTAATGGTCAGTATGCAAAAGCTGATACATCCGGTGTTAGTCAGTTTCCAATGCAGAAACCATATCTTGATTGGGACCCATTTGATGAGAATAGATTCATCATGGCATATTCAGATCAGGCGCCTGGATCAGGTTGGAATAATCAAAAGTATGTAGTAGGAACAATATCTGGTACAACCATATCTTTTGCCGCTGCAAATGATATTGATACGACCAACGATGCAAGTCCTGTTGCCATGCAGTTTTCTCCCATTACACCTAATCTGATTGGATGCGCATACGGTGCTAATCATACACACCCCACGGACCCCCTAGCCACACCATCAAGCCCGATAGTGAAATTTGGACAAATAAATGCTAGCAATGTGATAGTTTGGGGCTCAACCACTAGTTTACATGCGGGCGCCTCATATGGTTCGAGCGTTCCAGATTGGTTAAAAGGTAATTTTTCATTTGATTGGGATTATAATTCATCTTCTGGATTGGATAACTCAGGCGATAACAAAAACCATTTCATATTGGTTTATGATACATGGTTTGATTTTGCCGGTGGAATAAACTACCGACAGCCTACTGTGAGAGCAGGTACAGTCGCTGACGATGGTACCCAGCCGGACTTAGGAAGCGCGTCGAGTCCTCGGGGACTTTACACTCATGGTAATTATGCATGGGGCGGTGCTCAAATTAAATCTATACGATTTGATCCTAATACTCACAAGAAATTCCTTATTGTACATCATTACCCCTCAGGAGGAGGCGGAGCAGGTCAAGCCTTACACATAGGTACTTTAGATGGAAATAATTATCCTAGTCTTGGTTCAGAAATACAGCTTACGGGACAAGGCGTAGATAATAGTGATGACGGTATAAGCTGCGAATGGAATCCTGGTATACCAAACCAAATCGTTTTTTCAGGTAAGACATATAATCCCGGTACAATGTGTGTAGGAACAGTAAGTGGAACTTCAGTATCTTGGGGAACCAAATTTACCCCATATGCCACAAACTGGGAAGCCTCCCATCCAGGGTTCACCGGCCCATCGTATGCATGGCAAATTTTCTTTGGACTTGGCGGCGCGGCCGGTAGATTTTACGGCGTAACAACCCCTTTTTCTTCGTCAGCTGACCTCATATGCCAAGCCTTTAATATTACTGGTACTACTATAACGGAAGTTGGTTCCCCGGTAAGCATTGCTCCTCATGCCTGGTTAGATGGTACCACCGCTCAGCCATGGCATTGCGGCGGAGCTTCTAAATCCGGAATGAAAATTATAGTAAGCTCACATCTGGCCTCTGGCTCAACTAAACTTACTACCGGGACTATTGGGCAATCCGGAGTAGCAAATCTTACTGAAACTAATTTCTTAGGAATTTCCGATGGTGTATATACAGCCGGTGCGACAGCAACAATTCAACTTTCTGGAGCAACAGATGACGCACAATCAGGTTTAACAGCCGGATCCACATATTATATACGACCTAATGGAACTTTAGATACAACTGCGAATACTCCTTCCGTTTACGCTGGTCAAGCACTTTCAGCAACAGAATTATTAATTGGTGCCACTCGTCCAAGCCGGCCCGACTTGTTCCACGCTACTGCAGATGGATCAATTTCTAATGGTGATAAAATTATTATCAGGACTGATGGAAAAGTGAGTGGTTTACCGAGTGCTGACCCTATATCCGGAACCAATTTAACTACGTCAAATTATATTGGTATTGCTGATGCAGACTATGCTGATGGGGCTACAGCATCAATTCAAATACGTGGGCATATTGATGACGCACAATCAGGTTTAACAATAGGTACAGAATATTTTGTACAATCTGATGGAACATTAGCGGCCACAGCAGATGCAGTTGGTTCAATTTCAGCTGGAACAGCTCTTGCCGCGACCAAGATTTTAATTGCGTAAGGATAAAAGGTTTTTCTTATAATGAAATATGTGTGGTTTTTTTGGTATAAGTGATAAGTCTTTAATTGATACTGATTTCAGTGATATAAATGAGAGAGGAGAAATTAATTTTTCCTCTCATGATACTATTTCTAGATTACACCAACCATTTTTCCATCAAAGCATTCTTTCTGTTACCGGGAAATTTCCAGGACCTCAAGTATTTGATACAGGGCATTTTTACTTTACCTTTACGGGGGAGATTTATAATGCCCCCACAAAAGGCTATTCAAATGATACAGAGTGGTTAGCAGAGAAGATTGCAAGAGAAGATTATAATTTTGATGATGTAAACGGTCAGTATGCTATTTCAGTGTATGATAAGAAAAAACAAACAATAACCTTGATCAGAGATCCAGTTGGTCAAGTTCCCTTATTTTATTTTAATCATAATTGTCTTATCTATAGCAATACTATAAAGTCAATTGCCACCACTATTGGTGCTAAATTAGATAAAAATTTTATTAAAAAATGGCACCAGCTAAGACATTATACATTAGACAATACACATTATAAGAAAATTAAATTATTTCCTAAAGGTTTGATAATAACATATAATATGCGCGGTAGAGCCCTTAAATCGCGCGTTATTAGGCCTAAAAGAATAAGCGATGGCAATGTATTGAATCTATTAAAAAATATGCAACGTGCATATTCGAGCCATCGAGTTAATTGCGGAATAGTTTCAGGTGGAGTAGATAGTTCTATAATATCATCACTTTATAGAGATAGTATGGAATGTCACATTACTACAATTAACGAAGATAAGTGTTGGGCCTCAGCAGATATTAAAAAATATGGATTTTCAACAAGTTTAATAGAAGTTAGAAATAATGAAAATGAATGGTGTGAAGCAGCCATCGAATATATGCATAAATCTTATATGGTACCATACACATGGAGTTACGTGGGATATTATATAATGGGGAAAGAAGCGGCACCGGCTGTTAAAGTTATGGTCACAGGCGAAGGAGCAGATGAAATATTTGGAGGGTATGATGTATACAATACTAATAAACTTTCTAAGTATTCAATGAGAAAAGATAAAGATGGTTTAAATCATAAATATAAGCAACAAGTAGCAAAACAAGTCCCAAAATTTAATAATGTAGCGCAAGCAAATAAGTATTTGGATCAAAGATCCTTTCTCCCCTGCGCGGCAATTGGTGCAAATTTAGCGTTAGGTATGAGTTGCACAGAGTCCCGAAACCCCTTTTTAGATCATTCTATATTCTATAATGATGCATTTGTACGAGATATAGGAAAACACCGATTAATAAAAATATTCAAAGATGTCTTCAATTTTGACCCGCCAAAGAAACAAGGTTTTTCAGGGTATATGAATGAATTGTATAATTATGTTAATAATACTAAAATAACAAATGACCCTAAAGATATAAGTCTTTGGAAAAATGCCTGTAATCAAATTATGAAAACAATATGATAGATTTCTGGGTTGGATATACGCCCGGCAGAGAGATTGCTAATAAAAAATGTAGACAATCCTTATCGCAGTTTGGGGTAGTCACTCACGATGTGCCGCATTATTGGGTACCCAAAACAAATAATCCTTTTGCGAGAACCAGATATTTAGTTCCGTTAATAGACTATAAATCAGAACACAAATGGGTTGCTTTTGTAGATGACGATTTCTTATTTTTTAAGAATCCATTGTCTTTATATGATATATTAGATGATAGTAAAATGTTATATGTAGCAAAACACCCTGAATATGTATCTGTGACTACAATGAAAATGGCAGGTAAAGAAAAACAAAAAGGTTGGCGAAATATTAATTATCCTAGAAAGAATTGGTCTAGTTTAATGATTTTCAATAAAGAAAGGTTTCCTTTAACCACTAAGGAAATTTTTCATTCTCCGATGAGCTTTTTACATCAATTAGAATGGGCTGAACCGGAGGAAAATAATATAGGATCCATTCCTTTAGAATGGAATTGGTTAGTTGGTGAATTGCATTGCCCTGACCGCGAAAATATTAATGCCGCTCATTATACCTTAGGAGGACCATGGTATGAGAAGTGGCCAAAATCAGTCTATGATAAATCATGGATAGAAATGAAAGAATATGATAACAATAAAGATTGGTCTAAAGGACTCTGACCAGCGAAATATTATTAAAGCCTTACAAAGATTAAAACAAGTAGTATCCCGCGAAGGTACTCTCAATGAGGTGAAAAACAAAAGATATTTTGTTAAGCCTTCTATGAAAAAAAGGTTAAAACGTGAGGAAGCAGCAAGGCAGCGAATAAAGGATTTTCGCAAAGACCTTAAACAAGTCGAAAGACTAGAACAACAAATGTGGGGATAAACATTTGACCTACGAAGAAAAACTAAAGCAAAATCCAAGATTTAGGAAGAGATTTAGAGATAGTCTTGTAAGTTATGTAATGACTCAGTTACCTTTCGAACATGAAAAGACTATTGCTTTGTTTGCAGATAGAGCTCTTTTTGAGGCCTATCAAAACGGCCAGCAAGATGGTCGAAAATAATAATATACTATGACTCGTCTAGATCAGCATTCATATACGATAGAAATTTTATATCATTTTACCTGTGGCAGCTGTCAAAAGTGGTGGAGTTATACTCATACACCTAGTGAATTAAATATGGATTTAAATTTTATAGATGATGAAAAATTTTGGTGTCCTCATTGCGGTCATCAACAAAAATTAAAATTGAAAGAAGGATTTCCGATATGAATGAAGAAAATGAACCAACACTATCTAAAGCGGTTGTTGAATATGAAGTGAAAGTACTTAAATTAATTACAGGGGAAGAAGTAGTTTCTAAAATTAGAGATTTAGAAGATAAATATGAATTAATAGAAGCTATTCAATTTCGATGGGGGTTTGAGTATGATGCAGATGTTGGCCGTAATGTTGAAAGATTACAACCTACACCGTTTCCTACCAATGCTAATTTAGGTAGATATGAGATTGATAAAAAGTTTGTAATGGTGGTTGCCAGTCCTCGATCAGATGCACTTGGCGTATATCATTCATTTGCATCTTCCATATTAAACTATAATGCAGGCCAACCTAATCCGAAAACATAATTTCATAAATATAATGAACAATGAAAGGTAAATATGGCGTATAGCGATAAAGTTTTAGATCATTTTGAGAACCCGAAGAATATAGGAAGTATGGATAAAAATGATATCCATGTTGGTACCGGTTTAGTAGGGGCACCAGAATGCGGTGATGTGATGAAATTACAAATTAAGGTAGATGAAAATCAAAAAATTATTGATGCCAAATTTAAAACATTTGGGTGCGGCTCTGCTATAGCAGCATCGTCATTGGCTACGGAATGGGTTAAAGATAGATCTATTGATGAAGCCATGGCTTTAAATAATGTAGATATTGTTGAAGAATTATCTCTTCCACCAGTTAAAATACATTGCTCCGTTCTAGCAGAAGATGCTATTAAAGCAGCGATTGCGGATTATAAACAGAAGCAGGCCACATGAAAAAATTTAAAGATCATATCGAAGAAGAAATTTTTAATCATCATATAGTTCAAGGCAGTACCGAAAAGGGTAAAGTTACACACACCGGCACGCTGCGGCAAATGCAAAAAGCGATAAGGAACCCCAAAACTCCTTCCGATCACGTTCTTGTAAAGACTAGACATGATTTAAAGACGGGTGATGATTGGAAAAAACATATGCATGCAGAATCAAAAAATGAAGAATTAAGTGAAGCTGCCTTCTGGCAAATACAAATTCCTGGTATACCAAATCCTATTTTTATTGAAGGTTCTTCAAAATCATCAATCAAAAATGATTTACGAAGCCAATTAAAACCAGATGTATGGAAAGACGTTACAGTTGAAAGAATTACTAAACCTAATATGGTAAAGATGTATCGTCGCCTAGCAAAAGAAGGACCACCTGGTGAAGAAGAGGCCGAAGAGAGCGTAATTAAAGAGATAGGTATAGTTGCACCTCTTGTTGGAATGGGTGCTCGTTATCTAGCAAAGAAAGCGGTTGGAAAAGCAGCAGGGCCTCTTACAAAAGCGGCTGTTGGTGGTGTTGCAGCTGGAGCCGCACATGCCGCAACTACGCAAGCTTTAAAAAAGAAAAAAGAGAAAGCAAATGAAGGCATAGATGTTAAAAATGCGGATATGGGAGATGTAGTTAAGGATTTTCAAAGTTCTGATGCACCTCAATTTAAAGGTAAATCTAAAGAAAAAAAGAGAGAGATGGCAATCGCCGCTAAATTAGATGCATGATATGTTTCACAGAGACCGCCGCAAAGGTTGTATTAGATATAATGAACGAACAAAATGTTAACAGGGAAACATTTTGTAGAGTAGGTGTAAAAGGCGGTGGATGTTCGGGGTTTACTTATACCGTAGATTTCGATAGTAGAAAAACTAAATTCGACCTAGAATTTGAAAGCCATGGTCTCACTTGCGTGGTAGATAAAAAGAGTCATTTATATATTAAAGGAACAGAAATAGATTGGTCTAACGATTTAAACGATCGAGGTCTCAAATTTAATAATCCATCAGCAAAAGGTGCTTGTGGTTGTCGAACATCGTTCATGCATGATCTTAAGGAAACAAATGATGGAAACAAACCAAGCTGGATGTGAACTTAAAATATCTGAAAAAGCAGCTACAGAATTTTTAAATATGTGTATACAAGAAGGTAGAGATTTAGAAATATCCTATCTTAGGGTTGGTGCTAAATCAGGTGGATGTTCCGGTTGGAAATATAGTTTAGATTATGAAGATAATGTAGATTCAACTGACTTAGTTTTTGAACAGCATGGTGTGAATTTAGTTGTTGATAATGAGTTGCTAAATAATATAATGGGTGACGTTGAAGTTGATTATAAAATAGGAAATTTAGTAGAACAAGGTTTTGTATTTAATCGTCTCAAATTCGGACATGTCTGTGGGTGCGGGGAGAGTTTCACTCCACTTAAAGACATTAAAGATGGTAAAGAACAATTAGGATGGCAATGAGAGTAACTAACAAAGGGACTGGTCAAAGAGGTACTGGTATCATTAGAGCACCAATTATTAAGACACCAGTATTAGCAAAACAAGAACATGATGCTTCCGTCGGCAACATCGAGGTGAGGCATTTTTCATGCATTCAGTGCAATCTTCCATTTTCGCAAAATATGCCTTCTGGGTCAGCCAATCATCAAACCAAGTTGATATGCCCCAATTGCTATACGGAGCAGGTAAGTTAAAAATATATAATGTATTTCATGCACATGATTGAAGGAAATCCTATATCCGAGCAATATTTTGATGAAGGCTTAATACATTTTAAAAATGAATTTAATATTGATTTAGAGCTATTTCCAGCAAGGTCTCCGGAAATGCTCTCACCGGAATTACGATTTCAAAAATATAAAGTATCAACTCACGGTCGACCCGCTATGACTCTTCATGCAACAGAAATGGCGTGTTTTTGTACTCATTTTGAATTATGGAAGAGGTGTATTAAATTAGGCAGATCGATTGCATGTTTTGAACATGATGCACGCAAAAATAAAGAAATAGATGAAGACTATGATCTTAGATACAAATTTGAAAGATTTATAGATAAGGGTGTGGATTATAGAAAAGATGGGGGAATAGCGGTTTTAGGATCACCACCTGCTACTTCCTACATGATTTCTCCGGAATTTGCTGAAGATATAGTAAAGGCTACTTATAAGTATATGAACTTCAACGATGGTTTAAATATGCAAGCAGATACATTCTTAATGTATTATGTAGAATTAAAAAATGGACGGGAACCAAAAAGAAGAAAAATATTTAAACAATCAAAAGAATATGGTCAAATTATAGATCACGGACCAAGGCCAGAAAAGATTTCTGATGTATCTAATTTAGCTATAGAAAATAAAACAAATGATAGGAAGAAGACATGAAATATAATGGAGAGATTTTTTACCGTATTGCGATCTTTGCTTCAATACTATTAATGACATTATTTTTATTTGGCGGAGTGCTGATGTTGAATCAAGTGAAAGCCGAAGACAATAAGACAATTGATGAACCGAAATACACCAGAGGTGGATTTCCGAAAATATTAGATGATGATAAGTGGTCTTCTCAACTTGTTTATGATACAATAGGTGCATGCTATGCAGGAACTATAAGATGGGTAATACTGAACAATCCATCTCTTGCGGGACAACCACCAAATCCTATGGCAATGAGAAAAATGGCAGAACATTGTTTTTGTGTAATAGATATAATTAGAAAAGAATATAAATTGGATGACTACAAGGTAAAAGTTTTTGATCCAGACTGGACAGGAGAAACTTTTATGCTCAAGGCAATGGAATGTGTTAAAAAGTATAAAACTTTACCAAGCTTTTTTTCAATACCCTCAGATAATAAAACAATAATACCAAAGGATCCTTCAAATTCAACCGACGAGCCACAAAGCCAAAAGGAAGAATCTATTAAGGAACCGGAAACAATTTTTCAAGGATAATACATGAAAAAAATCAAACTCTTGGGTTTGATGTTTTATATTTTGTCATTGTCTTTATTTGGTTGCAGTAATGCAACATTTTTAAATAAACCATCAGTCCAAACAAGTAGTAATGTTCTAGATCAATCAACACTTCAAAGAGCTAAAGAAGCTATAGTTCTACTTTCTGTGAGCACTAATGTAGACCCAACGATAAGCGCTAAACAAAATGGAACATGCGCTGGAGTTGTTATTAATGATTCCGGACATATACTTACAAATTTTCATTGCATATATCGGCAAAATTATATTAAAGCAATTTATTATTTGGAAGACGATTATGAATTACATGATGTAAATGTAATTGGTATAGATCCACTTGCAGATTTGGCATTACTTGAGATTACATCAGATGTGAAACCAAAAGCTTATATTAAATTTGCAGAAGATACCGAAAACCTCACAGAAGGAACAGAAGTTTATGCACTTGGTCATCCAATGGGAATGGCTTGGTCTTTAACCAAGGGAATTATTTCTAGTACCGAAAGATATTCAAGAAATCCTTTTATTAAAACATTACAAACTGATGCCGCGATAAACAAAGGAAATTCCGGAGGTCCTCTTTTAAATACAAAAGGGGAAATTATAGGAATTAATGTATTAATTGTTTCAAGAATTGCTGAAAATGCAGGAATAGGTTTAGCAATTAGAGGCGATATTGCAAAGAAATCTTTTGAATCTATGTTAGATAATGGTAGAGTTGATAGACCTGCTGTTGGCGTAACGATTATGGGTTTAATTAATACTAAAACCAGAGACAAAATAATAAAAGAATTTCCTAATATTAAACCAGATCATGTACCGAATACTCTCGGCTTATGGGTAAGGCCGGGTAAATTACCAGAAGGATTGAAACCTTATGATACCATCATCGGAGTTAATGACTCAGTAGTTAATACTGGTTTAGAATTTTCAGATGAAATAATGAAGTATAATATTGGAGATAAGATTAAATTAACTATTATACGAAAACGAGTTTATAAAGAAGTAGATATCACACTGAAAGTGTTACCAATAAATGCGGCTGACTTGTATCCAAAACCCTAGAACGATTTGCTTGGATAAATATATTGAAATGAAGGGTATAATGAATATAACGAAACATCCTGAAATAGAAGCTCAGACTGATTTTCTAGCTCAATCTAAACAATATCAAATTAGAATATTTAAAAGTTCTGGTAATTTTGTAGTTTTAGATGAGGATGGGGATTTTGTAGTAGTAGATAGAGACGAAGCAGAATTTGTTTCATCTGCTTTATTAACTAATCTTATGGAAAATAATGAAATCTTGGTCTCTTGATAAAGAATTAGCATTGAACTGTTTAAAAACTCTTGAAAAAATTGAAGATTGGAAACCTTTTGAGAGAAATAATAGTTTAATGTATGAATATTATGATTGGGAACAGCATGCTGATCTCAGAGAAGTATATGATCAACTCCATTCACAAAAAACAATTAAAAATTTAGAAGAAGAAACTAATCTAGAAGGATTATTATTTGATCCCATGGGAGTTGGTGAAGGTGTGTCAAAAATGATTAAAGGGTGTAAATTAGATCCGCATATAGATTTTAATTGGAATGATAGGGTTAAATTAAATAGAGCATTGAGTTTAACAATTTATCTCGGAGAATGTGAAGGTGGTGAATTTCAAATCTGGGATGAGAAAAGAGAAAATGTTGTATGGAATCACCCAGCTGGCCATAATACATCTGTATTATTTAAAAATAATGAATTATCACCTCATGGCGTTAAAGAAATAACAAGTGGTACCAGATACGCCATAAGAAAATTTTATTATCAAAGTAATAGTACTCCAATAGAAGATCCCCATCAATCATTATATTGGTATGATGGTAAAAATGCATATAATCCTCAAAAGAAAATGACAACAAATAGTGAATTATGATATACCTGTATGGTGATAGTTTTGTAGAGAATGAACCTGCCGAGCGCTTGGGAATGCATGATCATGAACGTTGGTATCAAATGCTTTCTAAAAATCTTGATGAGCAGAATGAGAATTATGGAAAATGCGGTGAAGGACAACTACAAACCTTAGAAAAATTTCATAAAGATTATTACAACGGAACATTTAAATCCGGTTCCAAATTCGTATTTGTTTTATCCAGCCCATATAGAATTCCTTGGCCGTTTTTAAAAGCACAGGGCGATCCGAAATATAATCCAGAACATAAGAGAGAGCGAAAAAGAACTGTAGATCCTTCTTCTGCATATCAAGATTGGTCAGCTAGAGCCGAAGGAAGAGAAGAGTTAGTTGAGTATCATTATTTACCAGAAGAAACATTTTGCATAACTTCTTGTTATGAAGCAATGCAAGAAGAATTGAATCATCAGACTATAAAAAATGTTACATATCTTAAAACTATATGTGAAGTCAATAATTGGCAAATGATTGTTTTTAGGGTATTTGGAATGTCTCCAGACCCCTTCGGAAAAAGATATGAAAACGAAGATGTAATTATTAAGAGCATAGAAAGTCTTAATGATGATTTATTTAAATTCTGGAGTTTTCCTCTGCAAATTCAATCTGCGAAAGAATGGCACGATGAGTTTATACATGAAGCCGGAACTTTGAACCATTTTACACATCGTAATCATATTATTCTAAGTAATATAATTACAAATCATTTTTTGCAAACAGCAGGTACCAATTCATTTTTAACAGAAGAATGGCACGAGCATTTTATTCGGGGCGTTGAAAATAAAGATCACCGACATGATCCGGACCCAAATAAATTAGTAGACTTTATATATGAATGAAATTTTATATTAACCCACCAACAGTTAATAATCCAGATCTAACTCCCCTATTAAACGTTGAAGGCCCCATAGAAGTCTATGATGTATGGGAGGTGTTTAGAGAAGATATTATTAAGTTTTTAGAAGACCTACCTAATGAAGTATCGTATCACACTGCTGATGGTAATCT
>Ga0206683_10001224_pt1 | contig 17981 bp, 16 predicted proteins | sample M280m12015metaG_FD_155483 | JGI IMG/M metagenome (GOLD analysis project Ga0206683, IMG submission 155483) | Ammonia-oxidizing marine archaeal communities from Monterey Bay, California, United States - M2 80m 12015 | ecosystem: Environmental > Aquatic > Marine > Intertidal zone | place: USA...
TAATAACGGAAAACGGGTTAACCGCGCGTGGCGGCATTAATTCGGCAACGGCCTTAAGTACGCCCACTTGATAGGCGCAACGAGCACCGCCCCCAGGCAGCACAAGGCCCATCTTAGGCGTGTCCGCAGCGGATTTAGCAGTCTTTGATTTTCCCAGCAACATTGCCACATAGTACAGCGACCGCAGCAAAGGTGCATCTGCTATGCCACGCTCAACGACTAAATTTTGTGTAAACTTAAAGGCACTTCCAACCAATAGGACGGCATGATGACCAATGTAAAAAAGGGCATATTCTCAAGTCTCTGGCTGATACTGGGCATTTCACTCAATGCGGTGGCATTGGAACCAGGCAAGGTAGCACCAGAGTTCAAGCTGCAGGACCAGAACGGTAAATGGGTTTCACTTGAACAGTACCGAGGCCAATGGGTAGCCCTTTACTTTTACCCCAAAGACGATACGCCAGGCTGTACGAAAGAAGCCTGTGCATTTCGCGACAATATCTTTGCTTTCGATGAAATCAATGCGGTAGTGATGGGTGTGAGCCTCGACGACGTCGAGTCGCATGCAGATTTTTCTGAAAAATACAGCCTGCCCTTTTCGATTCTTGCCGACACAGACAAAAGCACAGCCAAAGCTTATGGGGTTTACGCGAAGATCGGCAGTTTCGAGATGGCGAAGCGCCAGTCCTTTATCATCGATCCAGAAGGCAACATTGCCAAGCACTACGGCAAGGTCAATGCAGAATCCCACTCCGCCCAAGTGCTAGAAGACCTAAAATCCCTGCAGGGCAGCTGAACACCAAGCTTAGACGCTACTCCTTCAGCGGTGCTTTCTGGATATCCATCCGGGTAAACATTCGTCCGAGATACCGACCCACCACACCCCAGAGTGCCGCAATGCCTGCGCCCACGGCAGCCATTGCCCCCAAGCCAAGACCCACCCCATCGGTAAGACCTGCAAACGCAATACTGCTCACAGCATCACCGCCACGATACACCGCAATGTCAATAACCGGCTTCGCCTTAAATCGCGTCTCGCGATCTACTGCGGTAAACAGCATTTCACGCGAAGGGCGGGTGATCGCATAATTGCCCGCTCGACGAACCACCTGGAGAACCAGCACCACAGTCAGCAAAGGTGCGAAAGCCAGGACTAATAGACCGGCGGCAATAACAAACGGAACCAACGACAGAGTCACGGCCATCCCAAAACGCTCAACAATACGACCCGTCGCAAACATGCCAATAGCGAATGTCAAAATATTAACCACCCAATCAACCATGGCCAGAACTTCTGTGCGCTCTGCACGGGTTTCAATAAACTGTGCCAAGAGATTCTTCTGTTCAAAATACACGAATGAGCCAATGGCTGTATACAGAAGGATAAAAGCGCCAATTGCCAACAAATAGGGGTTAGTCACAAACATTTTGAAGCCCGCAAATGGGTTGCCACCAATCTTCGCCGCACTCAAATCAGCGTGCACAACCTCATTATGCAAATCAACTACCTTAAGGCGCTCGAGATACAGCACTATCCCAATGGGAAAAATCAAAACTACAGCGGCAATTAACATCAAGGTATCGGTGCCCAGGTCATCGGCAAACAATGCTGGAATCAGCGGACCAATCAACGCGCCTGCACTTGAACCCGCTGCTATAAATGCAAAGAGACGATTAGACTGCTCCTTAGTGAACAAATCGGACATGAAGCTCCAGAACACTGAGATATGAAAGAGACTAAAGACGCTCACCCAGACATAGAAGATTTTATCAATAAGCACGCGGTCCTCGACACCGCTCACGCCAAAATAGAAGGCGACAAAAGATGCGGCAAAAAACCCATACACCCCGGGAACCAAATACTTAAATTTCACTTTAGAAACGGCAAAGCCATAGATAGCGACGGCAAATACACTAACTAAAAAATTAATATTCCATAAAAAGCTAACCTCAGTATCGGTCCACTCACTGGCCATCGCATCCCGCACTGGCCGCAAAATGTACCAAGCCGCCATTAGAGTAAAGACCAAGGCAAATGCCAGCAGCACCGAACGCAACTCATTTGACTCAATTTGTGAGGCCGTCTTCATAAAACGGGACAGCAGATTAGGTTGTTTTTTATTCATCTTAGTATCCATAAGCAGATAAATTGCCACCCGGAACTATTCCGGATAACGCTGCAAGAAAGGTTTTTTAATCGGCTATCAGCGCGCCAAACATTGCCGGCCAATTACCCGAGGGTGTCCCGGGTTCGGAATAAGCTTCAAAGGTTTTATTGACTGCTTCTGGAGATTGCAGCGCAGCCACGCAAATAATCGCAACGTCATCACGAGTGATCGTACCGGAGGTGGTGTCGCCCTGCGCAAACACTATCTTATCCTGCCCCCCAGGCTTATTAACCAAACCACCGGGCCTTACAATGGTGAAAGGCACGCCGCTGGCACGCAAGGCGTCCTCACCCTTTAACTTCCATTTCAACACATTATCGAACATCCGATTAAGGAAATGATCCTCATCGGTAACGCCGGAAGATGACACTAAAACAAACTGTTGAACATTCAGAGCAGCAGCAACATCAGCCAGATTACGGACCCCGCCAAAATCAACAAATTGTGGAGAATTAGTCGAGTCACCGCGGGTTGCACCGATTGCCACAGCAACATAGCGTGCGCCGGTCATTGCTTCGATTAACTGATCAGGCTGACGGACATCAGCAACTGCATAAGTGACGTCGTCACCGAATAACGCTCGCGCCTTGGTTTCATTTCGCACCATGGCACGAACATCAAAGCCGCTACCAAGCAAATGTTTGACGATTTCTTTTCCGGTGCCGCCGGTAGCGCCGGCCACAAGAACAAGTCCTTTCGATGAATCATTGGGCGTTTTCTCAACGGACGGCTGCGCATGCGCAGACAACAACCCAATCACACTAAGGCAGAGAACACCAATCAAACGAAAAATAGAACGCGAACAAGACCACATATCAGCGTGTACCTTTTAAAGGCCCGCAACATAAATGCAAACGGGCATCAACAATGTAAGTCAGAGAAGTATATCCGCAGCCACGGCAGACACAGCCTAGTCGTTGATCCGCCCGTTGTGACTATTCACTGGCTGGTCACTGCCGGTCACGCAAAGAATTTTCATCGAATTGGTGCCACCCGAGATACCGGTTAAATCACCCTGCGTAAACACCAGCAAATCGCCGGGATCTACCTTATGCAGGTCTATGAGTTTGTTAAACATATCCTGATGAAGGCGCTCAGCATTGGTATCGGTAATATCGAAATACACTGGATAGACACCGCGATATAACGTGACACGTCGTCGGGTCTCTTTATGGCGGGTAAAGGCAAAAATAGGAATATCCGAACGAATACGAGACATCCATCTTGCTGTGGACCCCGATTCAGTTAATGCCACGATAGCAGCAACGTCCATATGTGCGGTGGTGTGCATAACCGCCATAGCCACCGCCTCGTCGACATTTTGGAAGTGCCGGTCGCGACCATTGCGGCGGCCAGATACCAGATCATGCGCTTCAGCACCCAGACAAATCTCAGCCATAGCCGCCACGGCCTTGACCGGGAAATCGCCGACAGCCGATTCCGCAGATAACATTACCGCATCAGTGCCATCCATTACCGCATTGGCGACATCGGATACTTCGGCACGAGTAGGGATCTGGCTGTGAATCATCGACTCCATCATCTGGGTCGCTGTAATTACAACCTTATGCCGCGTGCGAGTGGTTTTAATAATGCGTTTCTGCAAACTCGTCAGTGATGCGTAACCCACTTCAACACCGAGGTCACCACGCGCCACCATTACTGCATCGCTTGCGTCAATAATACTCTCAAGGTTAACAACAGCCTCACTGCGTTCGATTTTGGCAACCAGATGCGCTCCACAGCCGGCCTCACGCAGCAAATCTCGCGCTTCATCAATGTCAGCCGCAGATCTGACAAATGACACCGCCATCCAATCGATTTCAAGTTCCGCGGCGAGCAATATATCAACGCGGTCTTTCTCGGTGGGCGCCGTAGCTGACAACCCGCCACCGTGCAAATTAATCCCCTTCTGATTGCTTAGTTCGCCGCCAACCTGCACACGGCAAACAATACGGGGACTCTCAACTTTTTCGACCAACATCGAGACGTGTCCGTCATCAAGCAACAGCACATTACCCGGCGTCACATCATCGGCCAAACTCTGGTAGGCAACTCCCACTGTTGTTTCGTCACCAGAGTTCCCATCAAGACTGCTATCAAGAACAAACACTTGGCCTTCAGTCAATTGGACGCGGCCTTCCTTGAATCGACGAATGCGGATTTTTGGTCCCTGCAGATCTCCCAAAATACCAACATGCTTACCCACCAAACGCGATGCTTCACGAACCATTTTTACCCGTCGACGCTGTTCATCGGCATCACCATGAGAAAAGTTCAGTCTGAAGACATCAGCGCCCGCACGGATGAGCTGCTCAACAGCACCCTCCTCGTCAGTCGCAGGACCGAGGGTCGCAATAATTTTGGTTCTTCGCATAGATTCATTGACCATGATCTGGATTATCCCACAATAAATGTGTGATTTTGCTGCTCAATTACAGCCGCAACGGCGGTTAGACGAATGCGCAGCTGACCCCGACATAGGATCAACCGAAAGGGCGATTATCTAGCCCGCAACTCCAAAACCGCTACCGCCGGGAGTTTCTTGCCTTCCAGAAACTCAAGGAATGCGCCCCCACCGGTTGAGATATACGACATTCTGTCGCTCAGCCCATATTTTTCAAGAGCCGCCAACGTGTCGCCTCCGCCAGCAATACTGAAGGCCTTGCTATTTGCAATAGCCTCGCCAAGCTCTCGCGTACCGTTGCCAAACTGATCTATCTCAAACACGCCAAGCGGACCATTCCAAACAATAGTGCCGGCATTCGCAATTATCTCAGCATAGAGCTGAGACGTTTTCGGGCCTACGTCAAGAATCATTTCGTCCGTCTGAGTATCGGTCAACTCACGCGGGATAGCCTCAGCATCCGCACTAAACGCTGCGGCATTGACCACATCGAGAGGCAATGGAATTTTTGACTCAACAGCCAGCTTCGTCGCCTGCGGGAGCATAGCTTCTTCATACAAAGATTTGCCAACAGGGTAGCCCGCCGCTGCAATAAATGTATTAGCAATACCACCACCAACAATCATCGAATCAACATGCTTTGCAAGCTCTTCAAGAACGGTAAGCTTTGTCGATACCTTTGATCCGCCAACAATAGCCACAACCGGACGAGCCGGTTCATCCATTGCCTTACCCAAAGCATCAAGCTCTGCAACCAAGAGTGGTCCGGCACAGGCCACCGGAGCATACTTTGCTGCGCCATGGGTACTTGCCTGAGCACGATGTGCGGTGCCAAAAGCATCCATAACAAACACATCGCAAAGCGCAGCTATCCGCTCAGACAACGCCTCATCATCAGCATTTTCGCCCACATTAAAGCGGACGTTCTCGCACAACACAACGTCACCGGGAGCTACATCAACCCCATTTAGCCAGTCACTGGCCAAGCGGATATCCTGATTCAAGAGTACGCTGAGATGACGGGCAATAGGGCTTAAAGAAAACTGCTCCTCAAATTGCCCTTCAGTCGGACGACCAAGGTGAGAGAGTAAAATTACAGCAGCTCCTGCTTCCAGCGCCGCTGTAATAGTGGGCAGTGTCGCTTTGATCCGGGCATCGCTGGTAACGCGACCGTCTTCAACCGGAACATTCAAATCTAACCGGATCATCACCCGTTTTCCGGCAATATCCAAATCTAACATTTTCAACACTGACATACCTGTTGCTCTTCCTGCGACAGCTTAACTGATGTTACTTGGCATTAATGAGGGCCAAAGTGGTATCAAGCATACGATTGGAAAAGCCCCACTCGTTGTCATACCAAGAACACACTTTAACCAAATTGCCACCGAGCACTTTAGTCATGGTTGAATCGTAGGTTGAAGATGCCGGATTGTGATTGTAATCAATCGATACAAGCGGGGCATTCGTGTACCCAAGAACGCCTTTCAACGCGCCTTCACTTGCGGCTTTAAGAATTGAGTTAATTTCATCCACAGTGGTATCGCGTGACGCAGTAAATGTCAGATCAACAACTGACACATTGATAGTCGGCACACGCATTGAGAAGCCATCCAACTTACCGTCAAGCTCAGGCAAAACCATGCCAACTGCAGCAGCCGCGCCAGTTTTAGTCGGAATCATCGACATAGTGGCTGAACGCGCACGACGCAGGTCGGTGTGATACACGTCAGTCAGAACCTGGTCATTGGTGTAAGCATGGATCGTGGTCATGATGCCTTTCTCTATACCAATTGCTTCATGCAACGGTTTAACCAGAGGCGCGAGGCAATTAGTGGTGCAGGAAGCATTTGAAATAACGGTATCGGATGCTTTCAAAAGCTCATGGTTTACGCCATAAACAATAGTGGCATCTACCGCATTACCTGCAGGCGCAGAAATAACGACTTTCTTGGCACCAGCATCAATGTGCGCCTGTGACTTTTCTTTACTCGCGAAGAAACCTGTGCATTCAAGCACTACGTCAACACCAAGCTCGCCCCAAGGCAAGTTGGTAGGGTTGCGCTCAGCAAATACTTTAATGCGGTCGCCATTGATTACCAGCTCATCGCCCTCGACAGAGACATCAAAACCAAACACGCCATGAGCGGTATCGTACTTCGTCAAATGTGCGTTGGTATCGGCATTACCCAGATCATTAATGGCCACGATCTGAAGTTCATTGGTACGGTCACTCTCGTACAATGCACGCAGGACATTCCTACCAATACGCCCATAACCATTTATCGCAATTTTTACTGCCATTACTGCTTACTCCTGTTGTTCTTCCGCAAGGCCAGTTTCCACCTTATAAATAATCTGCACGTGAACATTGTTCACGAAACCATTTGTATCAATTTGCTCTACAACAATTCTTTAACAACGGACTTGATGTTGTCGACGGTAAACCCAAACTTTTTAAACAGCTCGCTGGCCGGCGCTGATGCACCAAAGTTGTCAAGGCCAATGACGCGGCCAGACATGCCAACATAGCGGTACCAGCCATTAGTGACGCCCGCTTCCACCGCAATCCGCTTATCAAGCGCTGCCGGCAACACGGATTCTCGATAAACAGCGTCCTGAGCATCAAAGACTTCGACACAGGGCATAGAAACAACACGAACAGCAATCCCTTCAGCGGCTAATTCGGCAGCAGCAGCGACCGCAAGATCAACTTCAGAGCCAGTAGCAATAATCACAGCCCGTGCATTGTCGGCATCGCACAATACATAACCACCTCGACGAATATCGGCAAGCTGCTCAGCATTGCGTGCCTGCGGAGCCAAGCCCTGACGCGACAAAATCAAACTGGTCGGACCTTCACGACGTTCAATAGCATCCTGCCACGCCACCGCAGTTTCAGTAGTATCACACGGACGCCAAACCGCCATGTTAGGCATCAGACGCAAGCTTGCTATGTGCTCAACCGGCTGATGCGTGGGACCATCTTCACCCAGACCAATAGAGTCGTGAGTAAACACAAGAATATTCTGCACTTTCATCAGCGCCGCCATGCGTAACGCATTACGGGCATAATCAGAAAAGGTCAGGAAGGTGCCGCCGTAAGGTATAAAACCACCATGCAACGCCATACCATTGAGCATTGCCGCCATGCCGAACTCACGCACACCAAATGAAATGTAGTTGGCATCGGCATCATCAGCGGTAAGCCACTTGGACGCCGCATGTTCGGTGAGATTTGAACCGGTCAGATCAGCAGACCCACCGATCAATTCTGGCAGATGCGGGGCAAAGGCATTCAAACTAATCAGCGATGCTTTGCGGGTTGCATTCTTCGCATCGGATGTCGCCATTTTGGCAATCTCTTCCGCAACAGCCTCGGGCCACCCAGCCGGCAATTCGCCGGACATGCGTCGCTGCAATTCTGCTGCCAATTCAGGGAAAGCGCCCTGATAGGCATCAAAACGCTCATCCCAAGCAGCTTCGGCAACAGCCCCCTTGCTGCGCGCATCCCATGCCTCACTTATCTCGGCGGGTATTTCAAACGGCGCATAGGGCCAGGCCAGCGCTTCTCGGGCAGCTGCAATTTCAGCATCGCCCAGGGGTGCACCGTGAGTGGCTTCGGTGCCCTGCTTGTTCGGCGCACCAAAGCCAATAATAGTTTTACAGCAAATCAGACTTGGCTTGTCGGATGCCAGAGCCTTATCAACAGCGCCCTGCAGCGCTTTAGGGTCGTGCCCGTCGACACCCGGAACCACATGCCAACCATAAGCTTCGAAACGGGCGGGCGTGTCATCGGTAAACCAGCCGTCAACGTCACCGTCAATTGAAATGCCGTTGTCGTCGTAAAAACAAATTAACTTGCCCAGCTTTAAGGTGCCGGCGAGTGAGCAGGCTTCATGCGAAATACCTTCCATCAAACAACCATCACCGAGAAATACCCAAGTGCGATGGTCAATGACATTGTGGCCCGGGCGATTAAATTGAGCCCCGAGAACCTTCTCGGCAACGGCCATACCAACAGCATTGGTAAGGCCCTGACCCAAGGGCCCGGTGGTGGTTTCAACGCCAATCTCAGGCTCATACTCAGGATGACCTGCAGTGCGGGAGCCAAGCTGGCGGAAGTTTTTGATCTCATCCATTGTCAGCGGGTAGCCGCTCAGATGGGACAGCGCATACAACAACATTGACCCATGCCCGTTCGAAAGCACAAAGCGATCCCGGTTAATCCACAATGGATTCATAGGGTTATGGCTCAGATAGTCATTCCATAGCACCTCAGCGATATCAGCCATCCCCATCGGGGCTCCGGGATGACCGGAATTTGCCGCCTGCACTGCGTCCATAGCAAGGGCGCGTATCGCGTTAGCCAGATCTCTGCGGGAAGGGTACATACCCTCGGTGTTGTTGCGGGTCTTTGAATTTACAGCCATTTTTTATCGTTTTTACAGTCAGGGGCCGGAGGGCCGGATAACGGGCGCGCATTGTCGCCTACCTGTGCCCAGCTGGCAATACAAGCAAGCGGCGAGCCAAACAGATTGGGCATTGATGCACACCAATCGCCGAATTATGCAGCCAAAGTGTCCACTGGATGCGCTCAAGTACGCAAAGTCTGTTCCGGAGATGCCCACATCACCACTAAAGTCACACTAACAGCGCTAACTGCGCTTATAATCCTCGCCTGCTTAATTATCAGGAAACGAAATTAGCTATGGCAAACAACTATCAATTTACGTCCGAGTCGGTGTCTGAAGGTCATCCGGACAAAATGGCTGACCAGATATCCGATGCAGTAGTGGATGCAGTTATTGCGCATGATGCCGACGCCCGTGTGGCAGTAGAAACCGTGGTTAAAACCGGTTTCGTCATGCTGGCAGGCGAACTCACTACATCAGCCCCAACCGATTTTGAACGCCTGGTTCGCGATGTGGTGCTCGATATTGGCTACAACAGCTCCGACATGGGCTTTGACGGCGAATCCTGCGCAGTGCTTAATGCCATTGGCGCGCAATCGCCGGATATCGCTCAGGGTGTTGACCGCGGTGACCCGCGTGAACAGGGTGCCGGCGATCAGGGCCTCATGTTCGGCTATGCCAGCAATGAAACCGATGTCCTAATGCCTGCAGCCATTTCATTGTCACATCAGCTGGTTAAACGCCAGGCCGACGTGCGTAAATCGGGCGAATTGCCGTGGTTGCGTCCGGATGCAAAGAGTCAGGTGACACTGAACTATGTTGATGGCAAACCGGTAGGTATCGATGCCGTGGTGCTTTCGACTCAGCACAACCCTGACATCAGTCAGGAAGCGCTGCGCGAAGCTGTAATGGATACCATCATTAAGCCTATCCTGCCTGCTGAATGGCTTAACGCAGACACCAAATACCACATCAACCCAACCGGCAACTTCGTTATTGGTGGCCCGGTTGGTGACTGCGGTCTGACCGGACGAAAAATTATTGTCGACACCTATGGCGGCATGGCCCGTCATGGCGGCGGTGCGTTTTCAGGTAAAGACCCGTCTAAGGTTGATCGTTCAGCCGCCTATGCAGGCCGCTACGTTGCAAAAAACATTGTTGCCGCGGGCCTGGCAGAACGTTGCGAAGTGCAGCTTTCCTACGCCATTGGTGTTGCAGAACCAACATCAATCAGCGTCGAGACCTTCGGCACGAGTGCCGTCGACCATGAAAGCCTGACCGCGCTCATCCGCGAACACTTCGATCTTACGCCTTATGGTATCCGCGAAATGCTTGATCTTCGCCGCCCCATTTATCGCGCCACAGCTGCTTACGGTCACTTTGGCCGCAAAGATGTCGAGTTCTCATGGGAGAAAACCGACAAAGCTGAAGCACTTAAAGCCAGCGTTTAAACGCGGCTGTTACCAGGAGAATATATTATGAGTACCGAAGCAGCTGTAGTGCTGGAAGATTATCTCGTCGCCGATATCACTCTCGCCGACTTTGGCCGTAAAGAAATACGCATCGCCGAAACTGAAATGCCCGGATTGATGCAGATTCGCCGAGAATACGCTGATAAAAAGCCGCTGGCCGGTTCGCGCATCATGGGCTCTTTGCACATGACCATTCAAACCGCGGTGTTGATTGAAACATTGGTTGAACTGGGTGCAGAAGTTCGCTGGGTCTCCTGCAACATCTTCTCAACTCAGGATCATGCAGCAGCAGCCATTGCTGCGTCGGGCGTACCGGTATTTGCCTATAAAGGCGAGACTCTGGATGAGTACTGGGAATACACTCATCGCGCTATGGAATGGTCTGACGGTGGTGCGCCTAACCGCATTCTAGATGACGGTGGTGATGCCACTCTGCTGTTGATTTTAGGTGCCAAAGCCGAAATTGATCCGTCGATTCTTGACAACCCGGGCAGCGAAGAAGAAGTAGCGCTATTTAAATCAATGAAACACCATCTGGCAAATCATCCTGGCTGGTACACCACCCGACGGGATGCAATTGGCGGCGTTACCGAAGAAACGACCACCGGGGTGCAACGCTTGTATCAAATGCAGCAAGCAGGCGACTTGCCTTTCCCAGCCATCAACGTTAACGACTCAGTCACCAAGTCAAAATTCGACAATCTTTATGGTTGTCGTGAGTCATTGGTCGATGGCATCAAACGCGCCACTGACGTCATGATTGCAGGCAAGATTGCGGTCGTTGCAGGCTATGGTGACGTGGGCAAGGGTTGCGCGCAGTCATTGAAGGGTCTGGGTGCCACAGTGTGGGTTACTGAAATCGATCCGATCTGTGCTTTGCAAGCTGCGATGGAAGGTTTCCGTATTGTAACCATGGAAGAAGCCGCACCCGTTGCTAATATTTTTGTCACCACCACCGGCAACTTTAATGTCATTAATCATGACCACATGGCTGCAATGAGAAATCAGGCCATCGTTTGCAACATCGGTCACTTCGATAATGAAATTGAGGTGGCTTCTTTGCAGAAATATGAATGGGAAAATATTAAGCCACAGGTTGATCATGTCATCTTCCCGGACGGTAAACGCATCATCTTGCTGGCCGAAGGTCGCTTGGTGAATCTGGGTTGTGGAACAGGCCATCCTAGCTTTGTGATGTCCAATTCGTTCACCAATCAGGTGATGGCACAGATCGAATTATGGGAGAGCCCAGATAACTATGAGAATGAAGTTTACGTGCTGCCCAAGCATCTCGACGAGAAGGTCGCGCGCCTGCATCTGGAGCAGCTGGGCGTTCACCTCACAGAGCTGACAGACGCTCAAGCGAAGTACATTGATGTGCCGACGGAGGGCCCTTACAAACCGGCGCACTATCGCTATTAAGCCGATCGTCAGCAGCAAGCCTCTGAAAAAGCCCTCCACGGAGGGCTTTTTCTTGCCCTAAATACGGCATTTCTAGCCGCCAACGGCGATAATCATGTGATGCAGGTCAGAGTTTAAAAAAAGCAGACCTCTTATAGTTATGACACGCCCTATATCTAAAATTCACAGGACTAAAGAACACTCGGCAAAACATGAACCAACAGGTTATAAAACTCGCTCAGATCACTGATCCGCATTTGCACGCCGATAGAGGCGCACTCATGCGCGGCGTCAATACCTGCGATACGCTCGAGGCTGTATTGCAACAAATCATGCGGGGTTCACGCAGGCCCGACGCCATTATTGCCACCGGTGACCTGGTGCAGGATGAGACCCGAGATGGCTATCGCCGATTTGCCAAGATGCTAAAACCGCTGGGCGCGCCGGTTTATTGCCTGCCTGGCAACCATGATTCGCCGGATATAATGCGAGAGCAGTTGAACGAGGCTCCATTTCAATTCTGCGGAACGGCTTCGATAGGAAACTGGCAACTACTGATGCTTAACACCCATGCTGAAAACGACAATGGCGGTCAATTCAGTGCCGATCAACTTACAGCAATCGACGATGATCTTGCTGCTTGCAGAGACAAGCACGCCATCGTGTTTTTGCATCACCATCCGATTCCAATGGGCAGTCGCTGGCTCGATGTCGTGGGTCTTAGGCAGAGCCAAGAGTTTATGGAGATAGTCTCCAGTTATGCACAGGTTCGTGCTGTAGTCTGGGGGCATGTGCATCAGGCATCCGACCATCTGCAGAATGACATCCGGATGATCAGCACGCCATCCACCTGCTCGCAATTCTTACCCAACAGCAATAACTTTACTATGGACACTCTACCACCGGCGTATCGCTGGCTGCACCTGCATCCTGAGGGCAACATCGATACCGGTATAGTGTGGCTGGAAAGCGCCAAGTCGGTGTAACTCGCTAAAACGGAACCAACTGTGAATAAATTCCTGCGCATAACACTGCTTAGCTTCTCGCTGACAACGCTTGCTGCAAATGCTACGGATGTGCCGGTTTGGGAGCTCGAAGGAACCCATAACCGATTTTTGTTACTGGGCTCAATTCACTTCCTCCGCTCAAGTGACTATCCGCTGCCACTGGCATTAGATAAGGCCTATGCACAGGCCGATATACTGCTTATGGAGATTGACATGGACAGCGCAGACACGCTGAATGCCATGGCCGTAATCGAGTCACTAAGCAAAGACCCTGAAGGCCGAACACTCAAAGAACAAATTGGCACTGCACGCTATCAAGAAGTCGCAGTCAGGGCGGAAATGCTAGGCATAAATACACTGCTACTCAATGAAACTGAAGCCTGGTATGCGGCAATCATTGTGAGTCAGATCAGACTCATGCAAATGGGCTTTGACCCGGCCTGGGGCATTGAGGCGCACTACACTGCGATGGCTTTAGCGGATGGTAAACCCATTGATGGCTTCGAAACATTAGCAGACCAGCTTGGTGTGCTGGATCGCATGTCCGTCGATACTCAGGGGGACTTCTTACTTGAGTCGCTGAACGACCAAGCCAGCGCAGAAGCCGAAATGCAAAGCATCGTTACTGCATGGAAATCCGGCGAGAGCCAAGCGCTCGCAAAAACAATGCTTGACGGGATAGGCGATATTCCTGAGTTATACAACGAACTCATAGTTAACCGCAATATTAACTGGGCAACTCAAATTGAGCAGCTCGATAAAAGCAGCAGAGGCAAAACCTATCTGGTTATCGTCGGCGCCATGCACTTGGTGGGACCCGACAGTGTGCAGCAACAACTAAAGTCCAGAGGCATTAGTTATCGTCAGCTGGCGGACTAAAACGCCCGTCTAACTTAAACTTCCGACATATCAAAATCCTGCTTGCCCGCTCCACAATCGGGGCAACGCCAGGATAAAGGCACATCGGCCCACAGTGTACCCGGCGCCAGACCATGATCCGGGTCACCCTGCTTCTCACTATAGACATAGCCACAAATAAGGCACATCCAGGTTTTCATATTCAACTCCGTTTATTCTTTCATAAGACGTTTTACAGGCGCCTCTACTCTGAGGTTTCCTGTCGCAAAGATCGCAGCAAAGGCTGTAAAAATTCAATTCTGCCCAACGGATCTGACATTTCCAAACAATACTGCTTTTCGTCCAAATCTATTGGCAGTATTTCGGCAAGGCGATAGCCGATCCAGGAGGCATCCTCATAACGCATATCAATATCGTTATACAGGATACCTAAGTCACTAATAATGACTTCCAGCAATTTAGCCATCGGGGCATACTCGGTAGGCAAAGCGACCTCGGTTTCTGCTGGCAATAAATCGATATCGCCGATAAACAAACCATCAGGCTCACGATGATGCGAACGGATAATTAATCGTGAACCACCGCGCGCTGTTATACCAAGAATGCCATCGCTGCCCTGATACCAGTCAGTAATAGTTGCCAGCGTGCCAATAGAATTGCCTAAAAAAGTGTCGCTGTCGGCATCGACATGCGAGCTTTCCGCATCCGATGCCGCTAAAACCACGCCAAACTGTGTATTGTCTTTCATGCAGCGGGCGATCATGCCCAGATAACGCGGCTCAAAGATCCGCAGCGGCAGCGGCCCGCCGGGAAACAGCACGGTACGCAAAGGAAACAATGGTATAGAAAGGTCACTCACCCACAGCACCTACACAGAACAGAATTTATCAGCACAACTGCAACTGACGCATACCCTAATACCACAGGCAACAGCATCTGGGGTTACTATGATGCGGCAACACGGTAGCGTCAAATTTTGCCTTAAAATGAGGCCGGACATCTACTCAGCAAAGGTCGCAGATAAAGCCGCGCGAAACTTTCCATAAATCCCATCGAAACTGCCATTGCTCATAATAACTATTGCATCTCCGGGCTTTGCGGCCGCTACCACCAAAGCCACAATTGCATCGACTGATGACATCACTTCAACGCTAAGGCTCGTATCCAGCACATCGGACAATGACCATGACATCCCATCCGGCTGCATGATCCAGCACTTATCGGCGGGTGCTATAGCTGCCGATAACTGATCGGCATGAGCACCCATTTTCATGGTATTCGAGCGCGGCTCCAAAACCGCCAGCACCCGCCCGACGTTAAATTGTTTCATGCCCTCAAGACTCCGCTGAATGGCCGTAGGGTGATGAGCGAAATCATCGTACAAACGCACCCCACCAAAATCACCCAACAATTCCATCCGCCGCTTGACACCCCGAAATGTTGCCAGACCATCAAGCGCCGCCTGAAGACTTAAACCAGCGGACGTTACGGCCAACAGCGCCGCAAGCGCATTCTCTATATTAAATTCGCCAGGATGAGGCCAATAACACTCGCCCTGCAGCTCGCCATCGCAATAAAATGCAAGATGATCTTCGCCACTGCGTTCTGCCGACCAGCCGGTAACGCTCCGTCCGGCAACAAACCTCGTAACGGGGGTCCAACAACCCATTTCCAGAAGCTGATCAGTATAGGTATCGTGCCCAAGCGCGATGCAATTCCCGTTGGCCGGCAGCATTCGCAAAAGCTGATGAAACTGCCACAAAATTGCATCAATATCTTTATAAATATCCGCATGATCAAACTCAATATTGTTCACTACAAGCGTGCTCGGACGGTAATTAAGAAACTTGGCCTGCTTGTTAAAAAAAGCAGTGTCATACTCGTCCGCCTCGATAACAAAAAATGGATCGGAGCCCAGCCGCGCTGAAACATCAAAATTGGCTGGCACTCCGCCCACCAGGTAACCAGGATTAAGACCTGCCTGCTCTAAAATCCAACTCACCATACTGGTAGTTGTAGTTTTGCCATGGGTTCCCGACACCGCAATAACATGACGATCTTTTAAAACACAGTCATACAACCACTGTGGAGCCGAACAAAAGGGCAACTTACGGTTCAGTATTTCTTCAATAATCGGCATGCCCCGACTCATGACATTGCCAACAACAATAAGATCAGGCTTGAGGTCCAGTTGCTCCACCCCGAAACCCTCAATAATATCGATATCGAGCGCTCGCAACTGATCGCTCATCGGCGGATACACTTTCTGGTCAGAACCCGTAACGCGAAGGCCAGCCTGCCGAGCGATAGCAGCGATGCCACCCATAAATGTGCCACAAATACCCAATATGTGAATGTGCATAAGTTAACGCCTACTTGGGTATAGCTTCGAGCAGCTCAAAGTTAATAAAAAAGTACAATAAAGCAATGGCAACACCCTCTGCCAACGAACGCGATATCGCGCGACTGAAGATATGCGCATTGACAATAACCGACCAGATTAAAATGGCTATTAACGCTATAAACGGCAGAATGATAAGCTCGCTGCCTTCCGGCACGCCGACATAAAAGTAGGTAATAGGCAGCGCGATGAGCGTTATGATAATGCCGGTACCAAAAAATGCGGTGAGGGTTTGCAGATAACGCGACAAATTGCCGGTGATCCGCAAAAGCACCCAAACAAAAGCGCTAATAATCACCGCGTCAGCCACAATACTTAGGCCCGTAGTCGCTGATATGCCGCCCTGTCGCCACAATAGAGGCACCTGCAAAACCGCGTAACCCACGACGGTTATCTGCAGCAACACAGTTGACACGGGAACGTCTTCGGGCCCCAACTTACGACGGGCGATCAGCCAGAATAGCTCCAGCAGCTTAAGCATGTATCTCAGCCTCGAATAACAATGGCAGATAAACGCGCACGCGAGAACCCATGAACAGATCAATCGCCTACGACATCACAATACCCAACTATAACCAAGAATCAGCATTTCGGGAGATATTCCTCTACACTAAAAAACTATGCCAAGCATTCAATACACTCTTGTAGATACGCCAGCGGCGCTTGCCGACGCCTGTGATCAACTTCGAAGCCAAAGCTCGCTGTTCGCCGATACAGAGTTTATGCGGGTGAAAACCTATACGCCGCAACTTGCGCTATTGCAATTTGCGGCTAAAGACAGCGTTTTGTGTATTGACCCTGCCGCTGGGCTCGATTTGAGCCCACTGTGGGCAGTTGTGATGGATCCGCAGCGACTCAAGATACTGCATTCTGGCAAACAGGACTACGAGGCCTTCTACTTTACGCTCGGTGATACCCCGAAAAATCTGTTTGATACTCAGGTTGCAGCAGCGCTTTGTGGGCATCCAGCACAGATCGGCTATGCCGGTCTGGTTGAGGCACGGTTTGGCGCAACTATTAGCAAATCCCAAACCCGCAGTGATTGGCTCAAACGCCCGCTGACCACGGCACAACTGAGCTATGCAGCAGAAGACGTAGAATACCTTGAGCGGCTCTACGAGCAATTGTGCTCTGAACTGACCACAGCGGGCCGCCTTGAGTGGGCCATCGAGGACAGCGAGGCGCTTACTGATGCCTCACTGTACCGACCCAACCCCGAAACGGCCTGGCAGCGCATCAAAAACCTGCAGTTCGCACCACCTGCAGAGCAAGCTAGAGTGCGTCAACTGGCAACTTGGCGAGAAGAACGCTCTGTTACGCTGGATAAACCGCGCAGCTGGATTCTTAGTGATGCCGTACTCCGAGAGATTGCAGCACTTAACCCGGAAAGTTTAAAAGAGCTTAGCGCTGTGAATGATCTCCCGCCGTCGACGCTCCGAAAAAATGGCGACAAGCTGCTAAAAGCAATCGATGACGCGAACGAAGCGGTTCGAAACGGATCGCTTGCGCCGATCCGCCATGAACGTCCTGACCAAGAGCACAAAACATTGCTAAAACAGCTGGGTAGGGTCGTCAGTACACGGGCAGAAGAACTCAAAGTTCCGGCTGAAATACTGGCCAGCAAAAAAGAACTCAATGCGATCATTCTTGGCGATCGACATCAACGTCCCCTACTGGGCTGGCGCGCAAACGAAATCGGCCAGCAATTGCTGGCCGAACTATGAATAGACTCAAGCAAACTGCAGGGGCTTAAAGACCCACCGCAGCAGTTAGGCGCGCATAGACGTCGTCCATTTGACCTTCACCATCGATGGTCGCCAGCAGGCCGGCGTTGCGGTAGTACTTTATCAAC
>Ga0206683_10001226_pt1 | contig 17958 bp, 12 predicted proteins | sample M280m12015metaG_FD_155483 | JGI IMG/M metagenome (GOLD analysis project Ga0206683, IMG submission 155483) | Ammonia-oxidizing marine archaeal communities from Monterey Bay, California, United States - M2 80m 12015 | ecosystem: Environmental > Aquatic > Marine > Intertidal zone | place: USA...
CGCATAGGTGTTTCGAGTGGGACTAAAACTGATTGCCAGACCTTTATTAATTTATAAGAAGCTCGTGTGTCGGCGCGAGCCTCAGGCTTAGCAGCACCATCAACCGATCCTTGGCAGGGTCAAATTAATCAAATCAGTTAGTTCCCTAGGCGGAGTCGATCAGCGTCTCATATTCGGCTTCACCAACCACTGCGGCGGGTCTTTAACCTAAAGTGTCTCCCCCATCATGAACATCGGGGTATACATCGCCAGCAGGATAAATCCGATGGTCGCGCCCATAAAAACAATCATGACCGGTTCCAGCATTGCTGTTAAGCGGTCAACGACTTCATCCATCTCTTCCTCATAGTAGTTTGAGATAGTTCCAAACATCTCTTCCATGTTGCCGGTTTTCTCGCCGACCGAGACCATCGCATGAAAGGTGGTGGGAAAGATTTTCGGTTCTTTTTGGTAAAGCTCAGATAACGGCTCCCCGGAAAAGACGCCACGTTTAACCTCAACGGTCGCCTCTTTGATTATGAGGTTGGTCATGGCGCTGGCGCAAATATCCAATGATTCGAGCACCGGAACACCGGCCGCACTGAGATTTCCTTGAACCATTGACAGCTTCGACAGGGCAGATTTTTGAATCAGCGAGCCAAACAACGGCAACTTTAAGGCAAACTTATGAAATCGTTTGCGGAACTTGTAGCTTCGTTTGATGGTTTGGTTAAGAATAATAATAGATCCGACTACGGCGCCCAGAAGAAGGCCGCCTCGCCAGGGATCGCGCACGAACTCACTGATGTTGATTACGGCTTGTGTGACAGCGGGCAGGCCGCCGGCAAAACCTGAGAACATATCCTGAAAGACTGGAACTACATAGATCATCATTATGGCGATAACCGTGATTGCCACAACCAGTAATATGGTGGGGTACACCATTGCGCTTTTGATTTTTGATCTAATTTTCTGACTTTTTTCAATTCCTTCGACCAGCTTTCCAAGAAAGGTGTCCATTTTTCCGCTGGACTCACCAGCCTTTAATAAATTAACGTAGATATCGTCAAACACGGCGGGGTGTTTAGCAAACGAGTCAGAAAGCGGGGTGCCCGATTCAACATCGATCTTGATCTGCTCGATCACTGACTTCATTACTTTATTTTCAATTTGAGCCGTGATCAAAATGATGGTATCTAAAATAGGCAGACCGGCCCGCATCATGGCTTCTAGCTTTTTGGTGAATAAGACGAGCTCTTTCACCGGGACTTTTTTGCCAACCCGTCGTCCCGGTTTAACAGGATCTGGGGCTTTTTCTTCGACTTGCTCAGCGCCCGATAGCCGAGTCAGACTGGTAATGATAATTTTTTGTTCTTTTACCTTAAATGCGGCTTCGTCTCGGTTGATACCTTCAATTCGGCCACTGGCATACTGACCGTCCTTGAGACCTTTCCACGCAAAAATTGCCATAAGATTAGGTTTAACCCCGATTACATTAAGAGTACACGTCGGTACTCTTGGGCGGAAATATCTCCTTGCAGCATCAGTGAGCGACCCATGTTTTGCATTGTCATGAAACCGTCCGCTTCGGTGGCTGTCTTCAACAACTCGAGTGTCGTCATTCCCTGGAGAATGCCTTCGCGTAGGCCATCGGTTATACGCAAAACCTCATAAATACCACGGCGACCGCTACAACCAGTGTCGCTGCATTGGTCACACCCAACACCTTTATATAACTTGCTGCGAGAGGCCTCCTCAACTGTAAAGCCCATGGTCAGGTACTGATCTGTAGAGACATCTTCGTCGATCTGGCGACAGTTATCACATATCTTACGAGCAAGCCTTTGCGCAACAATTGCCGCGAGCGAGGAAGAAATCAAATAGGGAGGAATGTCCATGTTCAGCAGTCGGGTAATTGTGCTGACAGAATCATTCGTATGGAGCGTACTCAGTACCATATGGCCGGTTAGTGCGGCCTTAATTGCGATATTTGCGGTGTCCTGATCCCGAATCTCGCCGACCATTATGACTTCTGGATCCTGGCGCAGGAACGACCTTAGCGCCGAAGAAAAAGTTAGGCCAATTTCGTCTTTCACCTGCACCTGGCCCACGCCCTCCATGTTGTATTCAACAGGGTCTTCAGCTGTCAGGATATTAACCCCAACCTGATTGAGTCTTCCAAGTACGCTGTACAACGTAGTTGACTTTCCGCTACCCGTTGGGCCAGTCACTAAAACAAGCCCCTGGGGAGAATCGACAGCAATTTTCAGGGCCTTTTCGTCTGCCTCGGACAAGCCCATCTTCTCCAGAGATAGATTTGCCGATGATCCGTCTAGAAGTCGCATGACCACCCGCTCACCAAATGCTGTAGGCAAAATAGATACACGCAGGTCAATTTCCTTCACCCCATTACGCGCTGAGAAAGCCCCGTCCTGAGGCAGTCGCCTCTCAGCGATGTCCAGGCTCGACATGATCTTAATTCTGGTGGTGACCGCAGCGTAGTGGGCGCCAAGCGACTCAGAAAACCGCTGCTGGTCCTGCAGTACCCCGTCTTTTCGGAAGCGGATTCGGGAGGACGTCTTATAAGGCTCTATGTGTATGTCACTTACACCAGCGGCGATCGCATCACTAATAACTTGGTCAACCAATGTAACCACTTCAGATGATAACGCTGCCTCATCTTTCGGATCCTTATCCTTGTCCTTTTTTTCACCAAGGCGCCTGGCGAGTGAGCCTGAGACTGCCTTGGGTTTCTTGCGCTCGATCGTCTTTAATGAAGAGGGTGCAGGCGACGGGTGAGCCGTGTCTCCGCGCAATAGGCGATCTAGAACGGATGCCATATCAGAGAAAGTAATAACGTAAGGGATTACCTTCTTATTGGTGATCGTTCGGACGCCAGGTACCGTATTAAGAGAGTTAGGCTCCGATATGGCCACTTTAAGAGTGCCTGCCGACTCTTCGAACGGCACAATTCGGTTCTGCTCAATAAAAGACATCGGTAAAAGCTTAAGTGCATCGCCTTGTACGTCTTCCATTCGCTGAAGTCGCGCCACTTCGAGTCCATACATCCCGCCAATACCCTCTGCGACGGATTCTTCACTGGTAAAGCCGAATTCAAGAATCGTTTCAATCAGACCCCTGTCGCTTTCGCTGCTTGCGGTAATGGCCTGATCCAGTTGAACGTCTGAGATCAAGCCGTTGGTAACTAAAAACGACGCGAGGTGAGTCGCGGCGTCTTTTTTGATTTGAAAATCAGCTCTTGCTGCCATTGGATAGAACCGTGTTGAAAAATGGGCGGCGGACTAGATGATCCGAGGGGCCAGAAAGACCAGTAATTCTTTTCGCACATCTTTGTCAGATTTGAAGCGGAACAAATGCTTGACAACTGGAAGGTCACCTAAAAATGGAACCTTATCCTCACCGTCGGACGTCTCCTGGGTAAATACTCCGCCGATAACAACAACAGTATTGTCCTTAATTAACAATTTGGTCGTTATCGAGCGCGAGGTGATCGGTGGATTCCGGGTAGAGGTGTTTGCTGATTTTTTCTCTACCGAGACCGTAAGAATGATATTTCCATCGCCAACGATGCTTGGAGTCACAATAAGTTTAATGCCGGCATTTTTAAACTGAACTTCCGTGCCGCCACTTTCCGACGCGCTCTGATAAGGAATTTCATCGCCTTGAATAATAACCGCTTCCTGGTTATCGAGAGTAAATACACGCGGGTTGGAGACAATTTTAGAAAAACCCTGCTTTTCCATAGCAGAGAGCTCTGCTTTTAATAGTGTGCTTGCACTTTGAACCATTAATCCGACACCGGCGCCACCGGTAACAGCAAAATTAGTTGCGAGCCCAGACAAGTCACCGAGTTTGATATCCCCAGGCGTATCCGGTTGAGATCCCGCAACGCCTCCAGTGGTTACCTTAGTGATCTTGGTGGTGCTGTCGGGGTTGCCGATAACACCAACGTCTGAGACGCCAAAGCGTGCGCCAAATTCTTTACTGAAGTCATCGGTTGCTTCAACAATGAACGCTTCGATAAGAACTTGTTGTGTTCGAACATCAATCTTGGAGATCAGTTGGGAAATTGAATCCAGATCCTGACGGTTGCCCTTAATAATCAAGGCCTTGATCCGCGTGTCAATCGCAATTTGTACACCGTAGGCATTGACGCCGCCGCCGTCCTCTCCGATCCCCAGAACCTCCTGAAGTTCTTTTTTAACCACGGTTGGTTCGGTGTAAAAAAGCCGGAAGATCTCGGTAAAAAGCGGTCCGATCGCTTCTTCTGCCTCTAGAGCGGCAATTAAATCAGACCTTCGCTGACGTTCGAACGCCTCCTGGGCGATAAGCGCTTCTTGCTCGTGAATGCGGATGATGGTGCCTTCTTCATTAACATGCTTAGCGAGCGTGCGGATCTGGAGGATAGCGTCCAAGGCCTTATTCCACGGCACATTAATCAGTCGGACCGAGATCGTACCGCTCACTTCGTCTCCAACGAGGATATTTTTTCCGATGACCTCAGATAACATCGTCATTGCATCGCGTATATCGACGTTATCCAAATTAATCGTTATCGGAAACAAATCCTCTCGTTGTTCATTGAGATCCATATAGTTCTTGGGCTCTTGCCTGCTGACAAGTTCACGTTTTTGTGGGGTGAGCCCCGATTCAAAAGTGTCTTCAAGATCAGGTCCGGCAGCAACGGTTCGTTCAACTTTGGCCAGGCTGTCAGTAGCAAACTGTTTTGGTTCGATCAACGAGCCGTCTTCACCGGTCTGGAGCAACGGCCATTTACCGTCCTTCGCATTTCCTAATCCATCTTCACCAGACTGCGTTGGATTAAGAGCGACTTCTTCGACAGGCGTAGGGTCTGGGTCAACCTGCACGGGTGTTGAGGCAGGCTCAGCATTAAGATCTTGGACAATCTCCTGATCTACGACTGCAGGCTCAGCATTAAGATCTTGGACAATCTCCTGATCTACGACTGCAGGCTCAGCATTAAGATCTTGGACAATCTCCTGATCTACGACTGCAGGCTCAGCACTATCGGTAACTGGATCAGCGAAATCCTCAAGGACAATGCCCTGATTTTCGAGTACCGCGCACGAGGCCAGGAAAAAGGAGGACAACAAAACTGCCAGAAGCCTAGTCATTGGTCTTCTCCGCCCCTCTATTACGCACCTTTAGCCGGACTTCCTCGGGAGCATCGTCCTCACCACGCTGTACAACTGTAAACCCTGAGCTATCAAACGCTTTGATGTACCCGTCTTGGTCGCCCAAAAGGTCCCCAAAGTGCAAAATATAGGTTCGCGAATGAGGGGCCGGAGTTCGAATAATAGCAACCCGCTTAGTCTTGGGGCTGCTCGCTTGTGTTGTCAATATGCCCATGAGAATGTAATTGTGCACAGGCCAGCGCTGGAGCGGAGGTTTTTCCAGATCAGGCTCCTTAACGGGCTCCACAATTTCGGCCGGTTGTTGCGGCGTTTTAAGGGTGTTAAATGGGTTTCCGGCAAAGGCGTGACTCGAAAAAACGACCACAGCGCAAGCTCCGATATAGGTTGAACACCTATTCATCTTGAGCTACCCGTCGGTAATGAAGCGGTCAGCATCAGAGGCCGGGAAACGGTAGGTCGAAAGCGTAGTCGCAATATCTACTATGCCGCCGTCGCCTTCATCTTCCCCAGTTCGAACAGTGATTTTCTCGCGTTCAATGTTAATAATCTTTTTCTGCTGGGCAAGATCACGACGAAAATTAGTGTAACCAAGGTAGTCTCCAACAAATTCAAACTGAACACTGATTTTGTAAAAGGCGACCTCTTTTTTCGAGGGTAAACCTTCGCCTTGACTGATAGGAGGTTTATCGGAGAAAACCGGCACCTCGCCGCCTTTCTCGAGTTTGGCGACCAGCAGTTCGTAGGTTAACGCTAACAGACTGATATTTCGGTAAAGATCTTCAAGTTCCTGCTTATTATGAAATAGTCGGTTTAACTCGTCGAACCGGGCATTACCTTCACTAAGTTTAGCCTGGTTTTGTAAAATCTCTTGATCAAGAAGCAAAATTTCAGCTCTAATCTGGTCAGTGCTGTCGATCATTGCTTGCATTTCGTTGATGCGTTTTTGCTCGGGAAGATAAAAGAAATAAAGATAAGTTCCAATCAGTAACGCAATGAGGATGCCGGCAACCAATTGCTTAAGGTATGGGCTCGATTGAGCCCCAGCTCCAGCTCCAGCCCCATCCCCAGATTGACCTCTTTTTGTGAGACCTTTTAAAAAGCTTCCGATGTCAACGTCAAGGTCCATAACGATTACTGCTCCGACTCCGTTTTGTTGGCAAGAGGTTCGAGAGTGCATCTTAAAGAAAAGTTTTTCAATGCCAGGCCATCCTCCATTGAAACAGACATGGTCTGTAAGGATGCCCTGCGAATATGCGAGCTGCTGTCGAGCTTACTATTGAATTCAATAATATTCTGGTCGCTGAGTGACCTTCCGATAATGGTAACCGCATTGCCATCGTAGGCGATCGAATCTAAAGCAATCCCCTCGATTACCGAGTTATTGATCTCAGTAAGCAGTTCATACATAGATGCCTGGTTAGACTCGAGACTTGCGCTTGCCTCTAGTAGTCCGGAAATCTTTCGAATCTGTCGGACAAGCTTATCCAGTGTTGCAAGCTTTGTATCGCGCTCGTTGGCCGCAGCATGATAGACGGCCATTTTTTCAGTAACCGAATTCTTTTTTTCACTGACATCAAAAAATGACCAGCCCGCGCCTGCAAGCACGATGAGCACAACCAGAATCAAGATGTATTTGGAATAAGCTTTCGCTTTTTCTTTAGCTTTTATCGCATCGCGATTGGGCAGCAGATTGATATTGTTGACACCGGTAACGTACTGGTAGTAACCGAAAATATCGAGTTTGCGCGTTGCTAATCCAAGTACCGCGGCAAACATCGATGAGTTGGGCTCTGCGGCGACTTTTTGCTCGATATTAGCCGGCACCCTTACATCGGCTAATGGATCGAATGCTTCGAGACGGCTATTTGGCAAGCCAATCTGGAACTGTGCAATTGCGTCATCGATAGAGGGCAGGGTAGAGGCAACAAAAATTTTTGCAATAGTCGAACTGTATTTGGATTGGTAACTGGAAACGACTTGAGACACCTGCATCGCGTAACGTTCAAATAACTTTGTGTTGTCACCGCCGGCGTCAGTCGGATTGGTGTTTAGGAGATGCTCCTTGTCAACATCCGATATATATATCTCTGCAATAAAAGGCGCACCTTCTTTATCAATGATCAACAAAAAATTTTCAAACGGGCCGAACTCCAAAAGACCAATGGGTTGTTTAAAGTTGAGATCTTTTTTCAGATCTAACGCGTTGCGTAAACTAAAGCAGCGAACGTCCACCACAACCGGATTGAGCCCGGCGCTACGAACTATGCCCATGTAGTCTTCGATATCACTTAACTTGGACGCCACAAACAAAATGTCCATCAGGTTTTCAGTGTTGTGCCGCTTAATAACCTGGTGAAAAATAGAATATTCATCTATAGGATCAGGCAACTGCACAACGTTATCCCAAAGCGAGTCTGTTTTGATGGCCTCTTCTAGTTCCTCGTCGGACATCAACGGCAGGTTAACAACCTGAATAACGGCGCTGCTTACAGGGATTGATACAGCAGCGTTTGATGTGGAGACCTTATTTTTCTCGCAAACCTGTTGCAGTTTGCTGGAATAACCATCGGGGTTATTTTTTAGATCATTGGTATCGATTTGCCCCTGAACGTATCGATAACCCACTTTTGTGACGGTCCAGCGTTTACCGGATTGCTCGAGTTGCGCAATGCGGATGTAACCGGGCATGATGTCTACGCCGACGACATCTTCCTGCTGAACAATTAATTTGCTTAGTCGAGCTTTTATTGCACCAAGGAGTTTATTTGCCATTGCGGTATGACTGTCAATATTGAATCAATGGATTGGGGCAACGGAACTTGTGCGCCGAAAATGATGGAAAGGGACAGTTATCCCCGTCCATCAATCAATTCTGATGACAGATATCCTCCATCGGTACGTTTCTAGTTTTTCAACTTCACGATGGCTTTCGGCACCGCCGGTAGGCCATTTTTTGAAGTTCGATGCAAACTTGCTTTTAGACCCTAGATTTACCCTAAAAGTGAATAGGAGTAAAGTATATTTGGGTATCAAAGTAATAACAGGAATCAAAAATGACCGTAGAGAACAGAATAGCATCCTACACTGAAGAATATGACCTATCGGATCTTCATATTCATGCAGATAGGCCAATATCGATCAGAGTCAGTGGGCAGATCGCCACATTTGCTGACGATACGGTAAGTGCCGAAGAGTTGGCTGTTTTTATACACGAGAGCCTGGAATCGGATGAAGCCCGCGAGACCTTCGAGGTGGATAGGGAATTTGATCTGGCGATTGTCATAAGCGACCTGCGTTATCGGGCGAACTTCTTCCATACGTCAACCGGGCAGGCAGCAGTTTTGCGCAAGATCGAGACTGAGATTCCAACCATGCTCGATCTTGGATTGCCAGCCGTAGCTCAGGATATGGCCAATCAGGTGAATGGACTGGTTCTGGTTACAGGTCCGACCGGATCTGGCAAATCCACTTCGTTGGCGGCCATGATTGATCATATCAACACCAACCGTAATGAGCATATTCTGACGATTGAAGATCCAATTGAATACATTCACACCAACAAAGAGTCTATTGTTGCCCAGCGTGAAGTTGGACGAGACACTAAATCATTTGCGAATGCCTTGCGTGCCTCTTTGCGTGAAGATCCAGATGTGATCCTGGTTGGAGAGCTTCGAGATCGAGATACTGTTCAACTTGCATTAACCGCCGCCGAGACTGGCCATTTGGTGTTTGGCACCCTGCATACCTCCGGCGCTCCAAATACAATCAATAGAATTATTGATGTATTCCCGCCTGAACAACAAGACCAGGTCAGGTCTCAGGTATCTCAATCTCTACGAATGGTGATGACACAGAAATTGTTTCGCAAGACCGGAGGAGGTCGTGTCGGCGCATTCGAGGTTATGGTCTGTAATCCGGCGGTACGTAATCTAATTCGTGAAAATAAGATCTTCCAGATAGAAAGTGTTATGCAGACCGCCAGAGGCGACGGAATGGTCACGATGGACGCTGCGATCCAGCAACTCAAAGGCTCCGGCCAAATCGAAATGCAATAAAGCCGATCGCAAAAGAACGACAGCCCGGATCAACCCGGGCGCAGCAAAGTGTCTGAGGAGTCCAATGTGAAAGCGCAGGTCAGATCCACTCGCAAAGAACGCGGGTTTACTTTGCTAGAACTTATAGTAGTGATCGTACTGGTGGCATTAGTCTCAACTACATTTTTAAATTTGGGCGGCTGGAATTGCACGACCAAAGTTCGTAACGATTTTGACGACTTGAACGGGTTTCTCCAGACCCTGCGCGCCCAGGCAATCAGTTTTAATCGTACTACCCGAGCGCGCTTTGCATCGACGAAGCAGGTGCATCCAGAAGTATGGGTTATGCACGGGATGTCAGCAGATTGTGAGGCGGATGGTTATCTTCATCTACCCTTAACTGACGAGGGTGCGGTAATTGCAGATCATGAAGCGTACTTAAATAAGTATGATCTGATTCCAGATCGCTCTGAATATGCGGGTTCTACGGGTTTCAAAGTCTGCTTCAATCCTGACGGGACCGCGACTCCTAAGACGATTTCTGTTACAGCGACTTGTGGTGATAAGACCATTCACTACAAGACCCAGATTTTCGGGGCCACCGGGTTTTTTGAGACTACTAAACTTAATGCGACAACCAAATCGTTCGATGAATTGTAAAGTGAATCAAGAAGCTGCTGAATCTGCGTTGACAGAAAACGGCTTTACCCTCGTTGAGGTAATGATTTCAGTAGTCATTACCGCGATTGGTATTACGGCTGTGTTTGGTTTTATCGCCGCTTCGGATGAGGCTATTCAAAAAGCACAGCACCGCGATCGCCTTGACATGATCGTTACCGACATCATTGAGACAGTGGTTGGCGATAAAGAAAATATCGCAGAATATACAGGCAAAAACCTTAGTGCATGTGCAACTTTGAGTACGTCTGCCGGAAAAGCGGATCAGTTAGCGCATTTAAAACGATGGTGCAGTTACCTGAATGCAGAATCCGGAGAGACCAAAACCGATGACATCCGAAAAATTAACATCACCCAAAAAATTGTGGGAACCAGAACGGTAAACATATTAACAGTCGAGTTGACCAGCGCCGATGGTAAGAACACGATTTTTGCTAAAAGAACATTTGATGCGCCCGATACGCCCTGATCAAGGATTCACTCTGGTTGAAGTGCTGGTTTCAACGGCAGTAAGTGCTATTGCTTTGGCGAGTCTTTTGATTGCCTATGATCTTGTTGATAAGCAATACACAAAAATACGAGACACTACGGTGATTGGGCAGACGGGTCGCAATGTTTTAAAAATCATGGAACGCGATATCCGGATGGCAGGATCTGAATGGTGGACACCGTTAGGAGCGCCAGAACACGGTGCGATTACTGATGCCGATGCTATTTCTATAACCCAAGGGGCTGGCAATGGCTGCTGCGATGAAGTGACGATCATTTACGATCACCAAAAAACGAACATTTCCAGCCAAAGACTCAGAATCCGTTACTGGGTAAGCGATCATGTGGGAACACGAGGCACCAGAGGCAGGCTTTTCAAGAAGACCGACATTATCGCGCCAGCAAGCCAGGTAAAGGAGGGATCTGAAGATGCGATGGCGGACTATATCGAGGACCTTCAGCTGGTCTATTCCGGCGGTGCAGCGCACCCTAAAAAACTGATCGAAATCTACCTCGCATTACGTACCAAGCAGCAGTTCAGCCGTGAAAAATCGTACCAACGAGGCGCACATTATCCGGGCGACTCTACGCTTGAAACGACCGATCGATTCAGGCGCCGCGAATTCTCTACCAGTGTCGCCGTGAGAAATCTGACGCTATGAACCAGCCTCCCGAGCTCAGCGGTCAAAAAGGTGCAATTCTTATAGTTTCATTGATTATCACTTTGGTCATTACAACAATGGGGATGGGGCTTTTTTATATCGGCAACCGAAGTGTTGATCAGATAGAGGCCCATACGGACCGATCTGAGACGCTGTATTCGGCAGAAGCCTGTGTAGATGCAGCAGTCCGATGGCTAGATGCTGAATCGGAGTTAGGTGTACCGTGCATTACTATAGACCCACCTGGCGAGGTCTGCCATCGGATTGGCAGTGCAGCTCTTGGTGCAGCGAACCCTAGTATGGATGACTGGAGGGTAACTGGTGAGAGCTCAGCTGTCAGGGCGCTGAAATTTCAAAGAAGAATGGCCAAGCATGAATACTTCTGCAGCATTACGTTAACCGCAACGTTGCCTGCTTCGGGCCCCAAATATATTTATACAATTCTATCTAGCGGAGTCGGGCCAAAACAAGCCCGTACCAATTTAGGAGTAATTGCATCGATCACAGCTGGAGGCCCGTCCGAAGGAGGAAATGATGTGGGCCAGGCCAATGAATATTAATTCGACCTCTTTAAAACGTTTGCGTGCCACCCACACTATGGCGCCGGCCCAAGCGGTTGTGACGTCGTGTCTAAGGCAAATGCCAAGTTGAGCCGTTTTGCAACCGAACAGTTTAGTCGTGCTCTAGTGCTGCCCAAGGCGGTTCAGCATAAAGCGCCAGCGCAATTTTATTTTGCCATGGCGCTAATTGCCTTTTTGCTGATAGCACCTGCCAGCTATGGCGCCAAGGAGCCACCGCCAGGCGCTGGAGTCGATTCGTCTATCCCGGCGAATATCTTACTATCGATTGATAACTCATCGAGCATGAATAACTCTACTAAGCGGATCAAAGCGCCTGAGACTATGCCTATGGATTTCGCCGGGTCTGGGGATGGCAGCTGGCATCTCGCACATGGAGCTTCGATTTCGCGTTACGGCCAAAAAACTTCACCCCTTGCCAAACCCTTTCGAAAATACAACTCCGCTGGAACCTGGCTTAAGGATTATGGGGATGGGTTTTCCTTAAATTATGCCGGGGATCCAGACGGACCACATATCCCCAGTAGGATTGCGATCGACCAATATGACAACCTTTATTTGGCCCATTGTAAGACCAGTAAAATACACAAATTTGATGCCAGGGGTGTTCACGTTAAGTCCTTTTCAACTCCCAATCCTCTTGCCATTGATATTGATTCAAAAAACAACATATACGTAACAGCGTTACGCACTAAAGGGCAGGAAGTTGATTGCAGTCCTGGGGGGGAAGAACCAGGCCCTTTTCTTTGGAGAAAGCTCGACCCATCTGGAACTCTTCTTGGCGAATGGCCAATTGCGATAGAGCCTACATATAAAGGCGACCCGGGTAAAGGGTATTACCCTAAAGGGCTTGCTGTATACGATGACAGTGTTTATATCGTTTCTGACACGTCCTACCCCTATGCCTCTGGCCGTGGTTATCCAGGCAAAATTGCGGGCATTCATGATTACTGCAAGCGGGGGTATCCCGTTCGGGTCTATAACAAAGAGACCGGCGAAGAAGAAGACACCTGGTGGGCGCTAGGCGGCACCGATATCGAAGCCACTGCCAACGGTATTTATATCCTTGGAGCAGAGGCCGATTACGCTGGGCGCGCTGTTCGCGATCCAAAAACCAAAAAATGGACGGAGCCCTCTTGCGGGGGCCACGTTGGCAAGTACTCATACTCCGGGACTTTCATAAAGCGATTTGCGCCAAAGCAGCCCGCCTGCGGCCCTCTTGGCGGTGTTACCTATCCAAAGGGAATGGGCTCAGACCCCGAGGGTAATATTTACCTGGTTGGTGGGAATAAAAACCCGTATCTTCCCAAGTATCTTAAGAAATATGACAAAAACGGAAAATTTATCACGCAGGTGATGCAGAGTAAAAGCCGAAGGGAGACAGTTAAATGCGTCCTTACAAGACTTCTGCAAAATGAGGAACTAAATAAGAAAGTTAATTATGGGCTTTTAGTCTGGTCCACGGCTGCCAAGATGGCGGTAGGCATTTCACCGGGCGGAGCTGAGGAAATTGTACCGATGGTGACCGAGTATTGCGGGACCAATTGCGCTTTCGGTAAAACTCCGCGTGGGGGGACTAATCTAGAGGTGGGTATGTCACTTGCGAAGGACTACTTCGAAAATCGTGCAGCGGGTTTTACACCAGGCCCGATTGACCCGGAGGAGCCATGCCAAAGAAACTTTATCATTGTGCTGAGCGATGGCGAATGGGGTGGCCGCAGCCCAGATCCTTATGCAGCCAGGCTGTTGCGTGATCTGGATGTTAAATCCCTTGTTGTGGGTTTCGACGTTTCTTCTGATGACTCCAGAGTTAGTGATGTCTACGAGAGTTTCTCGCAAGCCGGCGGAACCCATCCGTTATCACCTCTTTATGCGGATAATGAGGTCGAGCTGCACGACTCGTTGATGCGTTTTATTTCAAAAGCTCAAAAATCAGATCTCCGCTATACCGGTACCGCGCCTGTGATTCCGTCAGCCTCGGGCGATCATATCTATCAATCGGGCTTTACTATCCCCGAAAACGGTCAGTGGAGGGGTAAGTTAACCAAGTATTCATTAGATTCCGATACGGGCGCGGTTGGTAGCGTGGTCTGGGAGGCAGGGGCGCAGCTGAACCTTAAGGATGCAGATTCAAGGCGGATCTGGACTGTGGCATACGATGCGGGAGTCCCTGACGGACTAAATAATTTTACCCCCAGCAATGTGGCTGGGCTGAAAAAACTATTGTATGAGGGGGCTAGCATACCGTCCGATAGTAAGGCCGCCCAGTTGATCGGGTTCATTCGTGGCACTGATTCTTACGATGAAGACATTGATCTACAGGTGGGCGATCAACGAGAGTGGAAGCTTGGTGACATCTATCACTCGGAAATGGTGGCTATTGTGGGGCCACCCGCCGCGATTAATACCAAACAAGCAGGCAACCCCAAATCAGAAGAATACTACAAGAAAGCTAATAATTATCAGGAATTTTTCGAGGCGAACGTCAGTCGGCCCACGGTTGTATATGTTGGAGCCAACGATGGAATGCTCCACGCATTCAGAGACGATACCGGCGAAGAATTATGGGGTTTTGTGCCGCCTAATATCCTGCCGGCCTTGCGCCAGATGACCACTTCAGTGCCCAACACCACGATCCCGATCTATGGGGTTGATGGATCACCCGCTGTTAGGGATATTTACTTTGATCACGGAAGGGGAGGGCATTGGCGCACCATACTGATCACGGGGCTTGGTCGGGACGGGTATGGATATTTTGCGTTAGACATCACCAACCCTTTAAACCCTAAGTTTCTTTTTGCTTTATCCAATGACCCGGTCAACCGGGTTGTCCGTCATTGGGGCCCAACTGGTAATTTAACCGAGAACAACTATGGCAGTATTCCTAGCGAATTTGAATATTCGAAATTAGGCCAGGCGTGGTCTACCCCAACCATTAATCTGGTGCCCTTAGCAACAACGTCACCAAAATGGCTTGCCATAATTGGCGGTGGATTTAATGGATCGGAATCGCAAGAGTATGGATCTGCAGCCTATCTTATTGAGCTTGCTACCGCGGGCAGGAGGCGTTCCCGCCTTGATTTGCCGGATACAAAGGGTGGCTTCATTAATTCAGTGCCGGCTCAATTTACCGCAGTCACTCCGGATACAACGCCAAAGGCAACGTATCAGGGCGCTATTTCTTATGTGGTTGATATGGAGAGCAAGCTTTTTAAATTTAATTTCACCGATAGCGGCAAGCCTTATGCATATGATCTTATTTTCGATGGCGAAGGAAATAACGTTAATCAACGCGCGTCGTTTATGCCTGTAACCGTAACTACAGATAGTGGCGAAGATAGTGATAAAAAAGTCTGGCTTTATTTTGGCACAGGCAATCAGGACAAACTCGAGTTATCACAATCGACCATACAAAACCGTATTTTTGGAATAAAAGACCACCACTTAGAATTTGTTTGGGACGGTAAGGGAAAACTGACTATCAGCGACCTGAAAAACGTGACCGATAAAGCGGCGTCCTGCCCCAAAGAGGATGATCTTGGATGGTATGTCAACCTGGGAAAAGACGAGAAGGTTACTAATAAAATACAGATAAGCGATAAGGTGTTGTTTGCACCGCTTTATACGCCAGATGTTAGCCAGGGCTGCTTTCCCGGAACCAGTGCCTTGGCTGAATTAGGCTACGGCTGTGGCAAGGTGCTCCGGCGAACCGAGCTTGGCGCTGGGCTGATTACAGGCGCGCGGATCTTTAACAATAAGGTGTATGTTGGTATAAGCGGAACACCTGACAACGAGGAGGCGGTTTCCCTTGGCGGCGGTTTTACCAAGAAAGGGAGCATCATCTCGGGCGAAATAGCGACTCCAAGTGCATCCAACTCGCAAAAGGCAGTGATTGAATCCTGGCGGGAGAGATTCTAGGGAAGGTTGGCACCTTGGCTAACTGCGACTGATAAAGATGGCGCTCTTAAGTCCGGTCCGGCAGTGTAAGCGAGATCCAGGTCACGCTCCTGGAAACCTGCCTGTCTGTGAGTTGGAGTCACCGTTAAGTGTGAAATACAGAACCCGGTCAGTATCGTATTCTTCGAAGGTTTTAACGGCAGCGTCGGCGTCGGTCAGGACAACGATACGGGTAAAATGGTTTTCACGTGAGCCGTTAGTGGCACATCAACAGAAAAGCGGGTTTTCGGAAGGCTATTTGACGAAATGAACTGGTTACGCTCAGCGCTGCTTGTGTTTTTCCTCATCGGTGGATTAGCCGGCCATGCCAAAGAGTTGCCGCCTGGAGCAGGAGGCGCTACGGAATCCCCGGTGAATATTCTTGTCGCCTTTGACCTGTCGAGCAGTATGAATCACAACGTTCCCGGGCCCACTGCGCCCAAGGAGCCCAGGGATATTGCTGTTGACTCAAAGGGCAATTGGCACATAGAGCATCAGGCAGTGTGGGGCGGGTCGCCAGGCCCCATCAGCCGATTCTCTAAAGAGCGCGAATATGAGAAAAGTTATGGGTTTCCCTTTTCAAGAAACTCTTATGAGATGCCCAAACTGGCTGTGGATACTGCGGATAATCTTTATGTTACCGATCGGGTCAATAGCCAGGTCCATAAGTTCAACTCGGCGGGTACGCACCAAAAGACGTTTGCAGTCCCGTTCCCCCTGGGGATCGATGTCGATCCAACCGGCAATATTTATGTCAGCGGGTCGGACGAGAGCTATAAGCCGCCCTGGACACTAAGGAAAATAGATCCTACTGGAGTGTTAATCAAGGAGTGGGAAATCGGGAACGAATCGGGTGATTATCCCTACGGCGTATCGGTTTATGACGGTAGAGTCTATGTGGTGTCCCGAAGCGGTAAAAACGGTGCGTTAACGCATTCGGTCCCGTCAGGGTGCAACGTAGGTTATTTGGTAAGAATCTACAGTGCATCTTCGGGCGCCCTAATAGACTCCTGGTACGCCCTTGGCGGCCAGGATATCGAGGTCACTGCAAAGGGGGTGTACGTACTTAAGCAGCGCGAGATCTACAGAACCGAACCTGATTACTGTGGTGGTCAGGTTGGCAGTTACAGCTATGCTGGCGATTTTCAGACCCGTTTCTCCCCCTACGGTCCGTTTGAGGACAATCCGCCCGACAGAATGCTATGGCACTACGGTCTGGGCTCAGATGTCGGCGGAAATATTTATGTGGTCGGGGGGCGATATGAGCAGTATTCGAGAGCCTTGAAGTTCGACCCTGACGGGAAACTTTTAACTGGCCTCTACAGCAGACGGACGCGGCTTGATGCGATGAAAGGTGTCCTCAAGAGTCTCCTTGAGCGACCAGACATGAACGATAACATTCACTGGGGCCTGCTGGGCTGGTCCTGGGATGCTCGGATGTTCGTCAAGATCTCCCCGGAGGGCGCAAAAAAAATCATCGAGTTGAGTTGCAAGTACTGTTCCACAAGTTTCGACTACTTGTTTGCGTTTGGTCCGGGCAGGTCTGGGACAAATCTCAAGTCAGGGATAGAGCTCGCGGAACGGTATTACAAGGGCGCCGCCGCAGGATTTACACCAAGTCCGATCGATCCAAAAATCCCCTGTCAGAAGAGCATCATCCTGGTTCTCTCCGATGGGGAAAGTTTTAGTGGACATGAACTGCCCGCGGTGAAACGGCTCGTGGATTCGATGGGTATTGAAACCGGGGTCGTCGGTTTCGCGCTGGCACCGTACGCGAACCAGGAAGCCTATATCAATGTGGCCAAGGCGGGGAACACTTTTCCTTATACCCCGCAATTTTCAGAGAATGAAGGCGAACTGGCGGGCGCGATAGAACTGATTGTTTCTAAGGCGCGTCAGTCGAAACTGGTCTATACCGGTACGAGCCCAACGATTTCCTCTGATGCTGCGGGCGATTTCATCTATCAGTCGACCTTTACGATTCCGGAAACCGGGCAGTGGCGCGGAAAACTGACCAAGTACGAACTGGATGCGGCGACCGGCAAGGTCGGAAATGTGATCTGGGAGGCCGGCGCCAAACTGAACGCAACGTCCCCGGACAGCCGGAAGGTCTGGACGGTCTCACCGTGGGTCACGATGGCAATGAATAACTTTGTGGCCAGCGATTCCCGTCAGTTGATGTGGGCACTCTACGAGGGCGCGGGTTTTTATCCAGAGGAAAGCGAGATCAAAAAATTGATCAATTTCGTGAGAGGAATTGATGCTTACGATGAGAATAAAGATCTGAATACTGCCGACGAGCGGGAATGGAAACTCGGGGACATCTATCACTCCGAGATGGCGATTGTGGGGCCACCAAAGGCAATTGATACCGAATTAGCGGGTGATACCAACACAGAAGAATACTTCAAGCTGCAAAACGGCT